>Ga0180437_10005522_pt1 | contig 17269 bp, 11 predicted proteins | sample SS_ome_4_FD_132410 | JGI IMG/M metagenome (GOLD analysis project Ga0180437, IMG submission 132410) | Hypersaline lake sediment archaeal communities from the Salton Sea, California, USA - SS_3_D_1 metaG | ecosystem: Environmental > Aquatic > Non-marine Saline and Alkaline > Hypersaline >... | reverse complement strand
GGGGAGGTCCTCACCAGCACCCTGCCCGTCACCCTCACCGACCGGCTCTTTACCGGCCAGCGATTTGACAGCTCCACCGGCTTGTATTACTATAACGCCAGGTACTACGATCCGCACCTGGGCCGCTTCATCCAGCCCGACACCCTAGTCCCCGACCCGCTCAACCCCCAGGCGTGGAATCGGTTCTCGTACGTTTACAACAACCCGGCCAGCTACGTTGACCCGGGTGGACATATCCCCATTGACTGGCTGTTGGATGTTGGGGGCCTCGCCTTTGACATCTACCAGCTTCACCAAGACCCTTCTTTGGCGAATTGGGGCTGGCTGGCGCTTGATGTTGCCTTGTGGGTATTACCATTTGTGCCCGCTGCGGCAGGGGCACTGGCTCACGCTGATGAGGCGGCGGACCTGGCGCGGGCGGCGGGGCGGATAGAGAATGGGGGGGATGCTAGGAGGGTTATCGTTGAGCTTGGGTCTGGAGACTTTACGAACTTGCCTCGGATCATTGCAGACAACCCCGGAGCGCTGGTGATTGGGATTGAGCACCCAGATATGCAGAGGTTGATAGAGGTGGCCTTACAGAACCCAGAGGTTATACCAGAGTTTGAAGAGGCTGCGAGAGGTTATAAAGCAGCATTAGAGGCAGGGGCTGAGATTCATTTTCTCGACTTTGGGCGGGGTCTACCTTTTACAGTAGATGAGATTATCTCAATCGCCCCCAACCCGTCAAGTGCGTGGGATGTTGCCAAAGCGTCTTCGGCTGTTAAGCCTGGAGGCAGAATATACGTAGCGGCATGTGTGGGAGAGTCAACAGGAGGCAATCTAGTCAGAGCTCTTTCAGAAATACATGGAGTACAACCCACCTTAAGGCGAGGGGTATCTCGCTATCCCTCAAAATGGTTTCCTCTCGGAGTCGCCGAGATTATAGATTTTGTTGTGCCATGACATGACAAACAGTCGTGTAGCGGTTCTGTTAAAAAAGGAGTGATATGTCAATCTCTAAAGAACTTCCTCTGGACTTTTGGGCAGGGCGTTCCCCTGAAGAAGGGGGTTCCCCTGAAAGTGTACTGGCCGACATCATTCACGAGACATACCAGCCGATTCAGGCAATAAAAGGTTGGAGCAGGGCGTTGTTGACAGTTGATTTGTCAGAAGAACAACAACTCCATGCGCTGGAATCTATTTTGGCAGGAGCTACATACCTTGAAAGTATCATGAAGGCAGCCATGGAATACACCAATAAGTTGCACGAGTAGTTCAACTTCATTCCGAGAAAACGAAACATGAAAACACTTGGGGCCACTGGGGGCAGCTATCGCTGCCAGTGGCCTTTGCGCATCAGTGCGCCAATGGCCAGCGGGCCTGTCCTGAGCAGAGCCGAGGGGTGGCCACCCGCGTGGACGGCGCGCGGGGAATCACTGAAACCACTGTGGGCACTGAAGACACTGAGGCGCGTTGCTCAGTGCTCTCAGTGCATTTCAGCGCTTCAGTGGTCCCAGCCATGGCGGTCAGCGTCGCTGACGGGCAGGCGGTGGGACACAGGAAGTGAACCACGAAAAGAACGAAAGGCGCAGAGCCTACGAAAGGCTTTCGCGCCTTTCGCCCTTTTCGCCTCTTCGTGGTTCCCGTAACCCGACGCGACCCCGCCGCCCGCGCCCACCGATCCCCTGATCAACGGCGGGGAGGCGTGGGACCAGGACGGCACGGTGACCCTCACCTGGGACCAGGTGAGCGACGGCCAGAGCGGGCTGGAGGGCTACTACGCTGCCTTTGGCGACGAGGCGCCCACTGTGCAGGCCGACTCGGTCATCAGCGACACCGAGACCTGGGCCGGGGCCGACACCCCCGCCACGCCCTACTACGTGCGGGCGCGGGACAACGCCTGTGCCGAGTTTACCGAAGCTGGGCGACGAACGGCCCTACCCCGACACACCCGATGTCGTCACCCGCATCCACCGGGACCCAGCCTCGCTGTCTCCCCATCACCTGGCTGGTGGGGACCTCCCCCACGCACGCGTGCTACCAATCCCGTAAATGACCACAAAGCCAGTATCTGAGAGGGTGTGACAGCCTTATCACCATCGTTCGCGTGGCGCTATCTGAGCAACTCAACGAACTCATCGCGGGTAAGGCCAGCGCTCTTCATGATCCGCACCGCCAGCCCACGGCCCAGGTCGCGGCTTTGCCAGGGTACAACCACGCGGCAACCATCGCTGGCACGCCACAGAACAACGTGACTGCCTGTCTGATGATCCATCTCGGAGCCAGCGCGCTCCAGGGCCCGAATGACCTGACGCGGCTTCACAGTGAGCAGGCGGGGCATCACGCTGGGTCCAAGGTCACGCTCAGCCGTCCGATGAATTGCTCCTCCAGCGACTCGGCCGGGATCGGTTCGCCGTGCTTGAGCAGGCTGGCACAGTAGGCACGGATGGCATCGGCAGCCATTTCGCGGGCCTCTTCCAAGGTGCGTCCCTCGGTGTAGCAACCTGGCAGGGCGGGCACAGAGACGAGGTATTCTCCCTCAGGCTGACGTTCGATGATCACCGTAAACTGGTATACGTTCACTGACCTGTCCTTTCAGCACGGTATCGTGATGTACTCATTATAACCGGGTCTGGCGCGCCAGTCAAATAGGAGCTGGGGTTGGGGGAGAGGGCCAGCGGGGCCCCACGTTGCCGTGTGAGACGCCATAGACCGCCAAGCAGCGTGGACTTTGCCGTCATTCGCGACACCACGCCGCCCACCCTGACCCTCGAAGCGGTGGTGCAGGCCACCGACGTGCACGTCACCTGGAATGTTGAGGACAGCGGCTCCGGCGTGGATGCCAGCACGTGCCTCCTGGAAGTGCGGGAGGATGAGGGAACCTGGGCGTCAATCTTCTTGCTGGGTGAAGCCAACCCGTAGCGCGAGCTTGCCCAGGTGCAACTCGTCACCGTCCTTCAGCGCTTCAAGAAGATAGGGTTTCAGCTTTTTGCGGTTTAGAAAAGTTCCGTTGCTGCTGCCCAAGTCTTTGATGAAAACCGCGCTTCCGCGCCTGACAATGTTGACGTGGTGGCGAGAGATCCCCAACTCTGCACCGCCATAGTTGCCCAAGTCAACATCAGGGAAGCTGCCGCTGGCGGGGTCCAGGCGTCCGAGGCTCACTTCTTCCTTTGTAAGGGGTATTTTCACATCAATTCCACTGTCTGGTATCGTCAGCTTGAGACCCAAGAGGGCAGTGACTTTAGGAACCTTGCTCGTTTCTTCTGCTTCCGTCCAGGTTATGTCAGGAAGAGCCAGGGGAGTTTCGTGCTCGATGACAACCTGGCCCAGTTGGAGTCTGTCTCTCAGGAAGGGCATTACCCGAGCTTTCATCAGATATTCTGACTCCCGTGGCACCCCAGGCAGAGAGATAACCAGACCCTGCTCTGTTTCTACGATGAAAGCCGGGGCCATGCCCACAGGGTTCTCGATGGGTATGGCTCCCTCGGGAATGCAAGCCTGTCGGCGGTTGTTCTCGCCCACGGTGACGCCATTCCTTGTAAGGTGGGCCTCGATCTGGGCCAGCAGCTTGTCGTCCAACACCAGCTCTCGGCCAACAGCTCCGGCCACCGCTTGGCGGGTGACGCTGTTCACATTAGCGCCCAGGCCTCCGCTGGTGATGACCACATCCGAACGAGCCAGAGCCTGTTGGAGGATCAAAGTTATGCGCCTTTCATCGTCACCCACCGTCGTCTTGCAACAAAGGTCGAGACCGATTGTGGTTAGTTGCTCAACGATGTAGGTTGTGGTGGTGTCTACTACCTTGTCGAGTAGAAATTCTGTGCCAATGGTTACAATCTCAGCTTGCATCCTTCCTAATCACCCATTCTGACGCCGCAGGGTTTCGAGATTCGGGAAATGGCCAAGAGGCCGTGGAACGGATGGCTAATCATAGGTCACTCGCAGCGAATACGGGCTGGTGCTGGAACCCCTGTATGAGTAGATACGGATGTAATATCTCCCAGTAGCCTGCGGGGAATACGAGATCGTTTCCGAACTGCCCGTGCCAACTGAACTGGCAGCCCAATTGTCTGGATCGTCACCCGGGTTCCTGTACAGGTAAAGATCATAATCGGTGCCAGCAGGGATATTAGTGAGTTCGATGTCAATAGTGCCGAGTGTGCTGATGTCAATGTAAAAGTAGTCGGATTTCTTATACGTGTCCAGATCGCAGTTGCTGATCCAGGATTGATAGGTTTGGCCGGAAGTCAAAGGGCCATGGGCCTGGCTACACGAGTCGTTAGGCTCATGGTCGTCGGGACCGCACTGTTGGTCGCCCTCCCCCTTGATGATGAGGGGCAGATAGGTGCTGTGCAATGGCCCCGTGTCATCATCGTCAAGGATGGTCAGGATGGTGTTGGTGGGGGTGCCGTTGGCATTGGTAGCGGCGCGCAACGTGAGGTTTACCGTCTCGTCCGTTTCGTCCAGCCCGTCGTTGATGATCGGCACGGCGAAAGTCTTGCTCGTATTCCCAGGCACGAAAGTCAACCTGCCATTGACGGCCTTGTAGTCGTCGTCCGCTGTGGCCGTGCCGTCGCTGGTGGCATAGTCCACTGTGACGATGCGACCTGACGCGGCGCTGAGAGTCACGGTGATCGTGGCTCCGCCCGCGTCCTCGTCCTCGCTGTAGCTCCCGCTGCCAAAGCCCACCGTCGGGGTGGGGTCGTCGTCGGTGATGGTACCCACCCCCTGGCCGTCGGCGATGCTGGCGTTGGTGGGGTGGCTCAGGTTGACAAAGTAGGTCTCATCGAACTCGTCCAGGGTGTCACCCTGAACCGTGACGGTGATCGTCTGGCTGGTGACCCCCGGTGCGAAGGTCAGGGTGTCGCTGGCGGCGATGTAATCGCTGCCCCCCGTGGCGGTGTCATCCGCCGTGGCGTAATCAACGGTGACGGCCAGCGAACTGACGAACGAAAGGCTGACGGTAAAGACGGCGTTGACCGTGCCGCCGTCTCCTTCGGACACCGTCACATCACTTATGGACAGGACGGGAAGATAGTCCACGAGCAGGCGGGGCGGGTTAGAACCCTCGCTGCTCTCGAATCGAATCCGGCCTGCGTCGCCTGTGGACTGGAGCAACACACCATAGTTGTTAATGGGATAGTACACCCAGTATTGGGCCAATGAGGCCACGTTACAGCTACGGTACCCAATCGCATCAGCCGTAAAGCTCCACTCTTCCGTGCCACTGAAATCTCCACCTCCCGCGGTCCACGCTTGGCCCGAGTTTCGGTTAATCCAGGTGGCCTCTGATTCGTTCCAACTGTTCGTGACCTGGTGGACCCAGATGGTTTGGTCAGCGTTGGTGTCCACCTCATACACACGCAGTTCGGCGCACGTGACGATACTGCTGGCCGGGACGGCGCTCAAGTCGAAGTGAATCAGGGATCGTTCCCGGTAGGATGAGTCTGGCCTGGTCATCAGATAGTTTTCGGTGCCATGGTTGTTGCTGGAGCCGTTCTGCTCGATCCACGTATCTGCATCTGCGGTGGGGGTGATGATCGGCGTAGTACAAGATGTGGCCAACGCCTCATCGTCGGTGATGGTGCCCGCCCCCTGACTGTCAGCGATGGGGGCGTTGGTCGCCTTGGACAGGTTGACAAAGTAGGTCTCATCGAACTCGTCCACGGTGTCACCCTGAACGGTGACGGTGATAGGCTGGCTGGTGACCCCCGACTCAAAGACCAGGGTGCCGCTGGCGGCGATGTAATCGCTGCCGGCCGTGGCGGTGTTATCCGCCGTGGCGTAATCAACGGTGACTAGCAGCGAACTGGCAGAGCCCAAGGTCACGTTAAAGACAGCGTTGACCGTGCCGATATCCCCTTCGGGCACCGTCACATCATTGATAGAAAGGGCGGGAGGATAGTCCACGATGCTCAGCGTGGCCGGGTTATTGCCCCCGAGGTTGGCGCTGACGGCGTTGCTGAGGGTCAGGTTGACCGTCTCCGGGCCCTCATAGAACGCGTCGTCGTTGACGTCCACGCTAAAGATCCGGCTGGTGCTGCCCGGCATGAAGGTCAGAGTGCCGCTGGCGGCGGTATAGTCGGCAGGCGCACTGGCCGTGCCATTCGACGTGGCATAGTTTACCGTGACGGTGCGACCCGACGCGGCGCTGAGGGTGACGGTGATGGTGACCGTGCCGTCGCCCTCGTCCACGCTGTAGCTGTTGCTGTCCAAGTCCACCGTGGGCAGGGGATCGTTGTCGGTGATGGTGGCGGTGTGAACCGTGGTCGCGCCCAGAGTGGCGTTGGTCGGGGTGTCCATCGTTACCACCACAGTCTCATTGTTCTCATCCAGGCTGTCATCGTTGACGGTGATGATGATGGTGGCGGTCAGGTTGCCAGCGGGGATCACCATCGGGCTGCCGGTAATGGTATAGTCTTGGTCCGTGCCCGACGTGGCCGTGCCCTCGACGATAAAGGGGATGGTCACGTCCAGGCCGGACACCGCGTCCAATTGGGCAGTGACCGCCATCGTGCCCCCGTTCTCCGCCCCGCTCTGACCAGCGGCAGTGAAGGCCACCGTGGGTGGGGGGTCGTCGTCGGTGATGGTGCCCACCCCTTGACCGTCGGCGATGGTGGCGTTGGTGGGGTTGCTCAGGTTGACAAAGTAGGTCTTGTCGAGCTCATCCATGGTGTCGGCCTGAACCGTGACGGTGATAGGCTGGTTGGTGATCCCCGGTGTGAAGGTCAGGGTGCCGCTGGTGGCGATGTAATCGCTGCCCGCTATGGCAGTGCCATCGGCCGTGGCGTAATCAACGGTGATGGGCAGCGAACTGACGAACGAAAGGCTGACGGTAAAGACAGCGTTGACCGTGCCGCTGTCTCCTTCGGACACCGTCGCGTCACTGATGTAAAGGGGGGGAAGATAGTCCACGAGCAGGCGGGGCTTGTTAGAACCCTCGCGGCTCTGGAATCGAATCCGGCCTGCGTCGCCCGTGGTTTCGGACCGGAGCAACACACCAAAGTTGTAAGTGGGATTGTACACCCAGTATTGGGCCAGTGTGCTCAAGTTAGTGCTGCGGTCCCCAGTCGTATCAGCCGCAAAGTTTCCCTCTGGCGTGATATTGTAATCTCCACCGATGGCGGTCCACGGGAGAAAAGTCCGGTTGTACCAGGTTGCCTGTGATTCGTTCCAACTGTTCGTGACCTGATGGACCCAGATGGTTTGGTCAGCGTTGGTGTCCACCTCATACACACGCAGTTCGGCGCACCTGACGATACTGTTAGTCGGGATGGAGCTAAAGTCGAACTGAATCAAGGATCGCTCCAGGTAGGTAAAGTCCGGCCTGGTCATCAGATAGTTTTCGGTGCCATGGTTGGTGGTCGCGCTGTCCTTTTCGATCCACGTATCTGCCGTTGCGGTCAGGGTGATTGCCGGCGTAGCACAAGGTCCGCCCGCTGGCGCATCATCGTCAGTGATGGTGCCCAACCCCTGATTGTCGGCGATGGTGGCGTTGGTGGGGTTGGACAGGTTGACAAAGTAGGTCTCATCGAACTCGTCCAAGGTGTCACCCTGAACGGTGACGGTGATAGGCTGGCTGGTGACCCCCGGCGCAAAGGTCAGGGTGTCGCTGGCTGCGGTGTAATCGCTGCCGGCCGTGGCGGTGTTATCCGCCGTGGCGTAATCAACGGTGACCGTCAGCGAACTGGCAGCAGAAAGGCTGACGGTGAAGACAGCGTCGGTGGTCCCAGCATGTCCCTCTGTCACCGTCACATTATTGATGGAGAGGGTAGGCGGAGGCGGCTCTTCATAGATCACCTCTACTGGAACCCAGTCCAGATAGAAATGGCGCGCGTCTGGTTGGGAGGAGTAGCACCGCACCCGCACACGGAAGTTACCGTCGGAGAACTCTTCTGCCGACCACGTCCTGCCCCACGTGTCGCTAGTTCCCCCAAGGTAAGCAGTGTGTTCGACGATGGTCTCTTGGGTGTCGGTTTTGATCCCCGTCCAGTTTGTTCCACCGTCCCACGAGAGACTAACCCCCATGTCGTTGTCACCACTAACGCTATTCAGGGACCAATCCAGTCGCACCCGGATACCTTGAATGGTCGAGCCGGATGGAATGTCGAAGCCATAGTTGTAGTAGATATGGCGATCGGTGAGATCACCCTCAGTGCCATTGAGCCTGTTGGTGGCTGTACCGCCACCGTCGTCATAGGCTTTGTTTGGGTTGAGCTCAAATCCATCACCATCACCACCGGACGTGGCGACGTCGGCCGATGGGCTATGCCAGCCGCTGGTAGCGGCCAGGCTGGGGGTGGCCGGATAGGCCATTGTCAAGAGCAGCGTGACCAACACTGCGATGATCCATCTACGATGGGTAACATGGTGAGTACACATCTGAAACCCCCTTTGGCAGACCTCGAATATCGTGGTCAAAAAGCGCCCGCTGCAGTTTGCCGAGCCTGAAAATTGGGCTAGCGATTGGAGATTGCGCTTGAAGAGCCGATGGCTGGGCGTCCGCCTGCGCGGACGAGGCGCATCCACGTCGGTGGATGCCCGGCTGAAAGCCCTGCAGAGACGGCTTGCAGTCGCCGAATTGAATTTCGGACACGCTCTAAAGTTTAAGATAGCGGAGGCGGCTCCCATGCCGCCGGGCATGGGAGCCCGGCTTGCTAAGTAAACCGTATTGGCTCTAAATCTGTCTACATTTTACCTCATTGCTGTTAGAGTGAGGTTAGAAAAGAGTTAGAATTTTGTTTAAAATTTGGAGATCACTCTCTGAACGGTCACTGCCGAAGAGTGCCAAGCGATCTATGGCGGAATGTAGGGTGGCTTGCCGCCGCCATCACCCCCTCCACCAGCCTCGGCTGCATCTGCCACTGTGAAAGAGACTTGGAGGCTCTCCCGCAATTCGCTCCCCTCGTACAGCCTTATCGTCAAGCTGTAGGGAGTGTCTTCCCCTAGCGCGCTCTCGCTGTCAAGGGTGCCCACCCAGAACTGGGCTTTATCAGCATCAAAGCCCTCCTGGTTTCCAGTGTGTGCTAGCAGCACTTCTGCAAACTCGAATTCCACCTGCCAGGGCTCGGGCAACTGCTCCGGCTCGCCCTCCTCGTCAAAATGGTAGACCGTGTCGCCGATCTGCACGGCAGCCTCGCCGTAGACGAATCTTCCTTCCTCGTAGATCATCCCCCCATCGGGCTGGTCGGCACTCAGTGTCGCAAAGCCCGTCTCTGTGGGGGTGTCCCGCAGGTAAATGGTCAGAATGGAGCCACCCGGTTGTGGAGTAGTGGTAGGGGCTGGAGTCGGGGTGGCCGTCGGTGCAGGCGGGCGTGTGGGCTTGGGTGTGGCCGTAGCCGGTACAGGCGTCTCTGTCGGCGTATTGGTCGCCGTCGGTGTGTCGGTTGGCGTGGGGTTAGAAGCACCCATCGTAGCCGAGGCTTTAGCCATCTCCGTAGCCACCACGTCGGCAGCCAGGCCCGCCAAGGCCGTCTCGGTAGCGGCTACGTCAGCGGTCGGCGTCGGTGTCGCTGGCATGGGGGTGCTCGTGGGGGCGACGACCGCAGAAAGCTCAGAGTCAGTCCTCGGTGATAGAGTCGCACCTGCTACTGCCACCAACAGGATGACTCCGGCAACAGCAGCCCAGGCCCACACAGGCACCCTCCGCCAGATAGGAACTGTTTCCTCCTTCACTGGGAGCACCAGCTCGACCGGCGATATGGTTGCCTCTAGCTCGGCCAGCCCTTTCCTGGCTCTGGTCACCACCTCTTGGGGGTCGGGATAGGCGAGGTCAATGGCCTGCACCTCGGCCCACTTTTCCAGGGCTTTCTGCCACTCCTTGGCTTCCAGGAATCTTGTTGCCTCGGCGTACAGAGAGGCCAATCTCGCCTCCTGTTGCCCCTTCTCATCACCAAGGGAGACAGTAGCCGTCACCAGGGGGCCTTCGGTCACCGCTTTTTGTAAAGCCGTCACCATCTCCCCCGCTCGCTGGAAGCGGTCAATGGGCTCCTTGGCCAAGGCTTTCAGCAGCACCTGCTCTACGGGCTGCGGGATATCGGGGTTGATCCCTCTCGGCAGAGGTGGGGGATCATTCACAAGCTTGAACAGCACGACCAGGTACGAGTCCCCCTGGAAAGGCACCTGACCAGTCAACATCTCGAACAGGACAACACCCAGAGAGTAGATGTCGCTCCGCACATCAACACGCGTGTCCCGAGCCTGCTCCGGCGCTATGTAGGCAGGTGTGCCCATCCCTACTCCCGTCTGGGTGATCCGCGCGCTGCCCCCTACCATCCTGGCCAAACCAAAATCGCTCAAGAGAGCCCAACTCCCGTCGGCCATCAGGACATTGCTGGGTTTTACGTCCCGGTGCACTATACCTTGCCCATGGGCATAGTCCAACGCCTCTCCCATCTGGGCAATGATCTCCACGGCCCTTTCCAAACCCAGCGGCTGGCCCAGCTTATCCAACATGTCCTGGAGGGTACCTCCCTCTACGTAGCGCATCACAATGTAGGTTAGTTCTCCCTCCTGGCCATAGTCGTAGACGGGCAGGATATTGGGATGGTTCAATTTGGCGATGGCCCGCGCCTCACGCTGGAAGCGGGCGGCGAAATCGGGGTTCTGGGCCAAAAAGGTGGACAGCACCTTCACCGCCACGTAGCGATCCAATGAGGGCTGGTAGGCTTTGTAGACCGTAGCCATCCCACCGCGACCGAGCCGCGCCAGCAGTTGGTATTGGCCCAGGGCGTGCCCACCCAGGGCGTCTTCCACACCTGGAGTCAGCAGCCCTTTCTTTTTTTGAGGATCCTCTTTTATCCCGTCAACTGCTTCATCCTTACCTTTGGCGGCTTGATTAGTCACGGCACTCTTCCTTACTCAATAGAGCACGGCACTTTGACAAGCTCGAAACACCACACTCCCCTCTTCTCATTCTATCCCATTTCTGTGAGGCTGTCAATAGGACTTGTGCACTATTGGGGTCGTGTCCAAGGTGATTCCATGGTAAAGAGGGTGAAATGGCGACGTTCACAGACATAGGGCTTACTTTGCAGGAAACAGAGTATAGGATATAATACAAGCCGATGAATCATCGGTGGTGTTTGGGAGACGACTCGATAGTAGTGAGCCGAACGACGGCTTGCACTCCAGATTTGAGGGGAGACAGATATTGCAGGATTCTTTTAGGACAGTAACAGAGGGTCAGACTCACAGCCAGATGGGGCTGGCGAAACGGCTGATGGTTCACCCTCGCGGTTCCCTCTCCCACGGACTTGGTTTAACCGTGCTGGTGCTCACCCTTGGCGTGATGGGGGCCTGTTCACCGACACAACCGGCCCCTCCTCCGCCAGCCGCCAAAGCGACAGCGACGCCGAAAAGTCTGGCCTCTCCGACAATAGCGCCGCTTCCAGAATCCACGCCTTTGCCCACCGCGCCGCCCCCGCCCACGCCGACACCTGCCCCTTACGTGCACATCGTCGGGGCTGGCGAGAGCCTGAGCTACATCGCCTACAACCTGGGCTGCACCGTCGAAGACATCATCCAGGCCAATGATCTCGGCGATCCGGACAGTATCGAGATCGGACAGCGCCTGGTGATTCCATCCCTGACTTTGCGGGCGGGCCCCGGCAAGCTCATCCTGCCTGATAGCGAGTTTGTTTACGGTCCAGCCTATCTCGACTTTGACGTGGGGGCGTTCTGCAGCGCCCGCCCTGGTTACCTTAGTAGCTATCAGGAAGAGGTAGACGGACAGATGCTCAGCGGCCCAGAGATTGTGGAGAGGGTAGCGCGGCGCTACAGCGTCGGCCCTCGGCTGCTGTTGGCTGTGCTCGAATTCAAGAGCAGGTGGGTGGACCATCCTGCGCCCACGCCCATGTCCCTGGAATATCCGCTGGGGCGGACGGGAGAGTGGCAAAAGGGGTTGTTGTATCAACTGGCCTGGGCTGCCGATCAACTCAACTGGGGCTACTACGATTGGAAGGGGCGCGGCAGGCGCGTGATATGCCTGGCCGACTGGAGCCGTGCCCAGTACGATCCCGGACTGAACGCGGCCACGGCCGGGGTCCAATACTTCCTGGCCCATGACGCCACCTGGGATCAGTGGCAGGTCTTTTGCGGTGATGGTCCTGATTCTTTCACAGCCACCTACCGGCGGTTGTTCGGTGATCCGTTTGCACGGTCGCTGGACCCCGTGGTGCCGCCGGGTTTGGAAATGCCTGAGATGCGTTTGCCCTGGGAGAGTGGACAAACCTGGTATTTGACGTCCGGTCCCCATGGTGGGTGGAACAACGGTAGCGCCTGGGCTGCCCTTGATTTCGCGCCGCCAGGCGAGATAGGCTGTTGGGTGGCTGAAGAGTGGGCGGTGGCTGCTGCCCCGGGGTTGGTGGTACGCAGCGAAAAGGGCATTGTGATGCAGGACCTGGACGGAGACGGCCACGAGGAGACGGGTTGGAACTTGCTCTACATGCACGTGGCGACCGAGGGGCGGGTGCCCGTCGGCACCATGCTGGAGCAGGGGGATCGGGTGGGACATCCCTCCTGTGAGGCTGGACTTTCCACCGCCTCCCACGTGCACCTGGCTCGCAAATACAACGGAGAATGGATTCCGGCCGATGGCTCCTTGCCCATGATCCTTTCCGGCTGGCGAGCCCACGCCATGGACGTTTACGAAGGGACCCTGACCAAAGGCGATGCCGTCCGCACCGCGTGTGAATGCCGCGACGACGACTACAACGGGATCATGGCGGAGTAGGAGTCTCAAATGAAACCTATTCAGATTTCGATTTTCCACACCAATGACATGCACGGCCATCTGGAACCGATGGCCCGGCTGAGCAGCTTTGCCCGGCGGCTGCGGGCAGAGGCAGAGGCCGAAGGGCGACTGGCCTTCCTTTGGGATGCTGGCGACGCCGAAGACCGACGCATCAAAATCTGTAGCATCAGCAAGGGGGCGGCTTTCCAGCCAATCATGAACGCCATGGGATACACCCTGGCGACGATGGGGAACTCGATTTCCCTACCCTACGGGCCTCAAGTGATGGCTGCTGTAGCGGCCCGGGCGAATTTTCCCATCCTGGCGGCCAATTTTCGTGACGGCACCGGGCCGCTGGTCGAGGGCCTGCGAACCCATATCGTCATCCCTTTGCCAGGTGGCCTCAAGATGGGGGTGATTGGCCTGACAGCTCCCTGGGGTGACGTCTATGAGGTATTCGGACTACACCTCCCTGACTTTGTCACCGTAGCGTCTGACTTGGTCGGTGAGCTGCGCAGTCAGGGTGTGCCGCTGATCGTGGTGCTTTCACATCTTGGACTGGAAGACGACCGGCGTCTGGCTGCAGCGGTTCCGGAGATCAACCTGATTGTTGGCGGTCATTCTCACGACCGTCTGCTGCAAGGGGAGGAGGAGAACGGAGTCCTTATCACCCAAGCCGGTGAGTATAGCGAGGCGCTGGGCAGAGTGGATCTTTCTCTGGACCCCGATACTGGCGAGGTGTTGGAGCGGTCGGCTCGCGTGCTGGAGGTTCCCAGAGATGAGCCGCCTGACCCACTGGTGCTGGAGGCGATTGCTGCCGCCGAGCGAGAGATAGACGAGTTGATGGCTCAGCCGATGGGTGAGTTACAGGCGGCGCTGGGCCTGGATCACTTTCACGAATGTGGCATTGGGAATCTCACAGCCGACGCGCTGCGCGAACGCATGAACGCAGAGGCCGCAATTGTCTGTGCCGGGCAGTTTCATCAGGGGCTGCCCGCTGGCGTGGTCACTCTGGGTCAACTGGATGCGGCCTGCTTCAGTTCGGCCAACCCGGGTGTAACCAAAGTTCGCGGAGATCAGATCGTGGCTGCGCTGAAACGTGGTCTGGATCCGGCGATCACTGAGCATAGACCCCATGGATTGCGGGGTACTCCCGTTGGCAGGCCCCAAATCAGCGGCATGGTGGTAGAGTATGACCCTGAGGGAGAGGTGGGCCAGCGGGTGCGCAGTGTGCTAGTGCAGGGCCAATCGTTAGAGCCGAATCGGATCTACCGGCTGGCCCACACCGACGCAGAAAGGATGCAGGAATTCGGGTATCTGGTGCTGGAGGAAGAGCAGAAAACGGAATACGAGGTGCCGACCATCGTGCGAGGAGTGATGGAGGACTATATCCAGCGCCATTCTCCCGTGCCGGTGCCCAAATCAGGGCGATGGATATATATTGGAAGGGAAATGTAAGATGGCCGAGACCGTCATTCAAGTAGACACGGGCAAATTTACCAACGTCTTTTTGCTGCGGGGTGACGGAGGCTCCATCCTGGTAGACACTGGTCCCCCGGGCAAGTCAGGCCTCATCCTGAAACGACTGGCAAGACACGGCGTTGCCCCCGGCGACATCCGCCTGATCCTGATCACCCACGGGCACGTGGACCACTTTGGCAGCGCGGCGGAACTGCGCGAGCGGACCGGCGCGCCGGTGGCGGTCCACGCCCTGGATGCGGAGGCGGTGCGGCAAGGCATTCATCGGCCGGACAGTCTCCAGCCGACGGGGCGGCTGGTAGCCTTTCTGATGCGGATTTCAACACTGCGGACCCTCGCTGTACCCGATCGCGCCCCCGCTTTCGAGCCGGACATCGTGTTCGATGGAGAGTGGCGCTTGGACGAATACACTTCGCCCTTTCGACGAGGCTCAGGGCTCAGTGCAGATGGCGTCGCCGGTCGGGTGATCCCCACGCCGGGGCACACGCATGGCTCCGTCTCGGTGCTACTGGACAGCGGTGAGGCCATCGTGGGCGACATGGTGATAGGCGACTTTTTGCGGCTACTCCGTCGGCCGGGGCTGCCCATCGTCGCCTGGGACATGGAACGGAACCGGGAGAGCATTCGCCGGTTTCTCGACCTCTCGCCGCGCATCGTCTACACCGGACACGGCGGGCCGTTCGAGGACCTGACCACCCTGATCAAAAAACAACTCGGATGAAGGAGAAGACATGATTAACGTCCAACAAGTGATTGCTATCGGCCTGGGCAGCTTGGTGTTGGTCGCCTTTGTGGGTTTGGTGATCCGTTTCCACCTGGGCCGCCGCCGCGCCGACCGCGTTTGGGCTGCTGCCCGCTACCCCAAGCTCAAGGACACAGGCGCAGTGAAACGCCTCACCATCCTGCCCCTCATTGACAGGCACACCGCCCACGACCCTTCGACAGCCCTTCGACTGCGCTCAGGACAGGGCTCAGGGCCGGCCCTGGCGGGCGAGGCGGGTGTCTCGTATCTCGTCCGCGCTGACGATACCACCATCCTCTTCGACGTGGGCCTGAACCAGCATGGAGAACACCCTTCTCCGCTGCTGCGCAATATGCAAGCCTTGGGGGTGACTTTGGAGGAGGTGGACTATGTCGTCATCTCCCACCTGCACCTGGACCACGTGGGTGGCATGGAGTACCAGCGAAAGCGCACCTTCGCCCTCTCCAGGGAGCCGCTGAACCTGGATGGGGTGACGGCCTTTGTCCCAGAGCCGATGACCCACCCTACGGCCAGGGTGGAGGTGGTGGAGGGGCCGCGTGGCATCGCGCCTGGCGTTGTCAGCCTGGGTCCTATCCCCCGCCAACTGTTCTTCTTTGGGTGGACGCCGGAGCAGTCACTGGCGGTCAACGTGGAGGGAAAGGGCATCGTGCTCATCACCGGCTGCGGGCACTCCACCATCCAGCGCATCGTTGAGCGGGCGGAGATGCTCTTCGACGAGCCCATCTACGGCATCGTCGGTGGGCTGCACTACCCGGTGACCGTCCCACCGGAGGTAAGATTTGGGTTGCAGATGCAGCGTATCCTGGGTACGGGCAAATGGCCTTGGGACCCGATCAGCAAGGAGGACGTGGAGGCCGGCATCGCCTGCCTGCAACGCCGCCATCCACAACTGGTTGCCCTCTCGCCTCACGACAGTTGTGCCTGGAGCATTGAGGCCTTCCGGCGGGCGTTCGACGGGGGGTATCGAGACGTGCGGGTTGGAGAGGAGATACAAGTATGAACTCGAATCCTCACTCCGGCTTGGGCGGGATTTTGAGAACCTGACCAACGCGGATGCGACTGGGGTCGTCGAGGACATCTCGGTTGGCTTCAAAGATGATAGGCCACAACCGGCCGTCACCGTAGACCTGGACGGCGATGCGCCACAGGCTGTCGCCTGGCTGCACAGTGTATGTCGTCGGCTCCGGCGGCGGTGGTGGCGGCGGCGGTGGGGGTGGCGGCTCGGGTGCGCCCTCAAGGAAGCGGCGGCCTTCGGCGGCCAGCCCGTCGAGCAGATTTCCGGTGCCGTTCAGATCGTCTCCAGCCACGCGCTCCACCCAGGCCCCAGCGTCCTCCAGGGCCTGCTCCTGAGCTTCGGTCACGCCGCTGGTGTCACCGACGATGGTCATGTAGGGCCACCGACCGACGGCAGCAGTGGGGTCAAAAGTGGCATCGGGCAAGAAGCGGCGGAGGTAGGCGCGGGCGGCGTCCAGGTGCTCGTCGGCGTCGGGCAGGATGACCACGTGCTCGCCGGGGTTGGGCTCAGGGATTTCGCCGGAGGGCGGCGGTTCTGGCTTCCTGGCCCCCCTGGTTAGCACATAAGTCACCCTGGGCTGCACCGTCCAGGTGGCGCGTTCGCCAGCAGGAAAAACTGCCAGCCGCTGCCGCTCGCTCCCTACCATGCGGTGGAGGATGGTGCTGTGATCTGTCCATTCAGGCAAAAGCTCGGGTGGATTGAGGGCCATCTGTCCCTGGGATAATGCTTCCACCGTGACATTATCATCCCAGGCCAGGTAGAGGTGGGTTCCTTCACTTGATTGCCAGTTCATCGCCAGGTCCTGGTAACGCCCACCGCCGATGACCATGACGTTGGGAACAGTGTAGTTGTAACCGGTGTCGGAGATGGCGTCCTGGCGCAGGCTTATCTCACCGCCGGCATCCATGTTGGCCCACAGGTCGGCGTAGTGGGTTACCACCTCAGCGATGACCTTGGGCTGGTCGGCGGGAGCAAAGGCGCCCAGATTGGCCTCGTAGGGATTGTCCACGTTGGTGGCATCGTTGAGCACCCACTTGATGCCACCAGCGAATCCGCGGGCCCGCACGTAGGCCAGCAGCGCACCCTCATAGATGGCGGTGATGCTCTGGGACACTGGCTGTGACTCGGCCGGGTTGGTGCTGGAAGCGTTGGAATAGCCGAACTCGCCGAGGAGGATGGGCGTGTCTGGAAAGTTACTTTGCAAGCTGTCCAGGATCTGGGTCAGGGCGCGCAGCGATCCCAGGCTGCGACTGCCGTAGAGGTGGATCTGGTGAAAGTCGAGAACTCGGTTGGCTGG
>Ga0180437_10005521_pt1 | contig 17269 bp, 12 predicted proteins | sample SS_ome_4_FD_132410 | JGI IMG/M metagenome (GOLD analysis project Ga0180437, IMG submission 132410) | Hypersaline lake sediment archaeal communities from the Salton Sea, California, USA - SS_3_D_1 metaG | ecosystem: Environmental > Aquatic > Non-marine Saline and Alkaline > Hypersaline >... | reverse complement strand
TCTTGATCCTGTCCGTCCTCAATCAGGTGCCTCACGGCGTCCAGTCGGAACCCGTCCACCCCCATGTCCAGTAGCCAGAACTGAGCCACATCGAGCATCTGCTGGGTTACTTCCTCATTGCGCAGGTTCAGGTCTGGCAGGGCAGAGCCGAAGAAGGCGTAGTAGTATGACCCGTTACGCAGGAACCAGACCGCGCGCTGGGCCGGTCCGCGCCATCCGGGATCTGCAGCCGACCAAACGTACCAGTCCCGGCGCTCCGCCTCCGGCGAGGTGATGGACTCGAGGAACCAAGGGTGCTTCTCGGAGGTGTGATTCAAGGCCAAATCCACGATGACGTGAATGCCACGCTGGTGAGCTTGATCGATGAAGCGGCGAAAGACCTCATTGTCACCGTAGTGGGGCTCAACGTGGTAGTAGTCGCTGGCGGCATAGCCATGATAGGCTGGCGAGGCATACACTGGCATCAGCCACAGGGCATTGATGTCCAGATCATCGTCCGTAGATGGATCCCCATCGTTGAGATAGTCCAGCTTCTCGATCAGACCCTCAAGGTCGCCGTAGCCATCCCCATCGGCATCGTAGAAGCTGCGCACCAGCACAACGTAGAACACGCAGTCATCCCACCAGTTGGCTTGCAGACCACTCCGAATGGGCTTGGGAGGCGTCACAGCCGGCCGCGCAGTGGGTGAAGGAATCGCAGCTAGCGCAGCCGTGTCTGTTGCCACGGGCGTTGGCCGCGGTGTAGCGGTCGGCGCGGCTGTGGGCTGGGCACAACTGCTCAGCAGCACCAGCACAAGGCTCACGACGAGGTATCGGCTGCGGGTCATGTACATCTATCCTCCGGCGAGGGCTGTGCTCGATGCGGCTCCGGGGATGCCACCGGCGTCGTCGTCGGTCAGTGCAAGAGCTCCTCATAGAGGCTCATGGTCTCGCGGGCCGCTCTCTGCCATGAGAACTGGGCTGCCTGCTGCAGCCCCAATTCAGCCAGGTGCCGGCGCAGGGCCTGGTCGGTGAGGATGGCTTCAATGGCTGCGGCAATGTCCTGCGAGTGCATCGGGTCAAAGTACCGGGCCGCATTGCCGCCCAGTTCTGGGAGGCTGGAAGTATTGCTGCAGGCAACGGGCGTGCCGCAGGCCATCGCTTCAAGGATTGGAAGGCCAAAGCCCTCGTAGAGTGAGGCTAACACGTACACCAAAGCCCCGGTGATGACGGCGGGTAGATCGTCGTCGGGAACATAGCCTGACAGAAGCACCGCACGTGGGTCTTCGAGCTTCTCGACGTGCTGGAAAAAGTCCTGGTAAAGCCACCCTGCGCTGCCCACGATCACCAGCGCGAGGGAAGGATCCTTCTGGCGAAGAATGCGTAGGGCATCGACCAGCCGAATCAGGTTCTTGCGGGGCTCGATTGTGCCCAGGGCCAAGATGTAGCGGTCGGGCAGCTTGTAGCGGACCTTAACCGCCGCCACGGCTTCTGGCACCGCCGGCTGGAAGGAGGGCGACGCCGCCTCGTAGATGACGCGCACCTTTGCTTCTGGCACGCCATATACATGCATCAGATCACGCTTGGTTGACTGCGAAATGGCGATAATGCGATCTGCGCGACGCACGAACAGAGGCATAGCCGCGTTGAGGTACCAGTAGTTGAGCCGCTTATGGTATGCGGGGAAGAGGTGATAGATGAGATCGTGCACGGTGAGCACGGTCGGTACACGATGGACAGGCAGTAACAGGTGTTCCGTCGCATGCAGGAGCTGCGCTTCGGGCAGCAGTTGGTCAAATCCCAGGCCGAGGCGTTGGCCGGCGAGAACCGCCAAACGCCAGGGCTTGTAGCCCAGCGGCATCGATCGTGTCGGAAGCCGTGGCAGTTCGGCGAGAGCGGAGTCCTGCGGAGAGCCGTTGAAGAACAGGCCAAAGCCGTGCTTGTGGCCGTAATTGGCTGCCAGCGCCTGGCTCAAGCTTCGGGCATAGCGTGCCAGTCCTGCTCTCTGGTGGACAGCTGCCGAGACGTCGAGGTAGATGGTCACGGCAGCCAACCCTTCTGAGGCTGTGTGGTGCTGTCAGTACAGTGGGGCCGGCGGTTTGCACACGGCAAGGACTGCCGCGCCACGCGGCGCGGGGGCGCCAGCACGAGACCGGCGAACCGCGTAGATTGCGTGAGAGGCCTGGTGGCATCGCGCGGCGGTTGGCGTTCCATGATGAATGGCATCCCTTGACCAGAACGGTAGCAAACGGGCATTGCGTCAGCATTGTACTGCATGCGCTCGTTGTTCTGCAACCAATGGTGTCTCGCAGTCTTTAGAGCACTCAGGTCGCGCTGGTCTCACGCTGCGCCGACTCTGCAGGTTGAGTGCCCGCCACAGGAGAGCGAGCGGATTGTTCTGCCGTGGCGGGCTGAGCCAAAATGCAGTTGACTATTCAAATCCCATCTTGTAAACTGCTCTCGCTGTCGAAGCGACAGCAAGGAGGCATCTTGAGATCCAGAGGGGCTCTGCTTTCCGTCTCGCTGTTGGTTCTGCTGCTGTTCACCTGCGGCTGCACTTTGGAGCCGCTCATTTCTGACGTACGAATCCAGCCGCCGACCATTTCTCCGGATGCAGATGGCACCGATGACGTAGCACGGATGACCTACACGCTGGCCCGTCGCGCTAGCCTATCGGTGCATCTGGTGGATGAAGAAGGAGTGAAGCACATCCTGCGGGACGATTCGCACCGTCCGCCGGGGTCCTATGAACTCTGGTTCAGTGGCGTCGTTGGCAACCGCTTGCTTCCTGACGGCCGGTACGAGTGCGTGTTTGAGGCCGTTTCCGAAGGCGGAGAGCGGGCGAGCGTGGCGCAGGACCTGGTCATTCGCGGAGGGCAGGCCGACTTTATCGAGATCCGCAACCTCAATATCTATCCGACTGTTTTCACCCCTAACCGTGACGGCATCGACGACCGCGTGACGATAGCCTACTACCTGACCAAAGAAGCGACCAACGTGCAGGTCTATCTGACCGATGACGAAGGGAACAAGTACCCCATACCGGAGGACAAGATCCGGCCGACGGGGCAGCTTGGGAACCACGAACACGACTACGAGGGAGGCGTCGACTTGGGAGCGACACCGCCTGCGGACGGAACCTACCGAGTTGTGGTCGAGGCAGAGGACGCGGTAGGGAACCGCGACGTCGCCACCGGGGAGCTGACGATTGTTGATGGTGGTGTGCCGCAGGCAGAGATCGTCAACCGTGCTGCGGAGTGGTCGTCCAGTGTCGTCCCTCTGGGCGGAACACTGACCTTCACGTGCACTGTACGTAACATTGGAAATGTAGGTATTCGGACAAAAGGCCCGCAGCCTGGCACGGTCTACAGCACGAGCGAGAACTTTAACGCCAAGGGGTTCTATGAGGAGCCCGGTACCTTCCGCATCGGTTTGGACTATGAGGGCAACAGCTCAGGGCGCGTGTACCCCTTCCGCTGGCAGTTGGGCAGCAGCGACGAACTGATGCTGGTAGAGGGCCAGCGCTATCTGATGCCAGGCCAGATGGCCACCGTTGTGGGCCACCTTGAGATCGTCGATGAGCCGGTCACGGTGGCACCGTACTACTGGCTGGGACTGATCCACGAGCAGGTGTGGATCGTCGAGGATCGCGTAGAGCCCATTCCGGTTACCATTGGCTTCTAGATGGATCTTTCCGTTGTCATCGTCAGCTGGAACGTTCGCGAGCTGCTGCTAGCCTGCCTGGACTCCCTCTACAGGTCCTTGAAGGGCAGCAGTATCGAACACCAGGTACTCATCGTTGACAATGCTTCCCAGGATGAGAGTGCGGAGGCTGTCTCGACGAGGTTTCCCCAGGCTCAGCTCATCGCCAACAGCGACAATCGCGGGTTCGCCGCTGCCAGCAACCAGGGGCTGGAGAGGGCGAAAGGCCAGTTCGTGGCGCTGCTCAATCCGGACACTGTCGTGGTCGATGATGCGTTGGGCCAGCTCCTTCAGTTCATGGCGCAGAGGTCGTCTGCAGGCATGGTCGGACCGAGTCTGGCCTACGAGGATGGCAGCTTCCAGCACTCGGCCTTTCGCTTTCCCTCCTTGGCCCAAGCGTTTTTTGACTTTTTTCCGCTGCATCCTAGGCTTCTGGACTCGTCGCTGAACGGACGCTACGCGCGTTCACTGTACGCGACTGGACGGCCCTTTCGCGTCGATCACCCACTTGGCGCCTGCATGCTGGTGCGCAGCGATGCTGTTGCCGAGGTCGGCGCGCTGGATGAGGGCTTTTTCATGTACTGTGAAGAAGTGGACTGGGCCTTGCGCATGAAGCACGCAGGTTGGGAGGTGTATTGTGTGCCGCAGGCTCGCTTGATCCACTATGGGGCACGGAGCACGCGGCAATTCCGAGACGAGATGTTCGTCGCCCTTTGGCGCAGCAGGTTTCTCCTGTTCGCCAAGCACTACGGAGCACCCTACAACTGGCTTGTGCGCCGCATCGTTCGGCTCGGCGTGTGGCGGATGGCGGTTGTGGCCAGACTCCAAGCTGAGGATGGGACAATCTCGGAACAGCAGCTGCGGGGGCGCCTGGATGCATTGCAGCGGGTCCGCGAGCTGGCCTATGGATAACCGACAGCAGACGGCCGGCGCCCGCGGCACGCCCACCATCGCGGCTGTTGTCCTGGCGAGGGACGAAGAGGCGAACCTGGGCGATTGCCTCAACAGTGTGGCATGGGCCGACCGCCTTTGTGTGTTGCTGGACCCGCGAACGACGGACAAGACTGCGCAGGTCGCCGCCGAGTTGGGTGCTGTGGTACGTGAGCACCCCTTCTCCGACTTTGCCAGTCAGCGCAATGCGGCGCTAGAGCTCTTCGAGGCAGAGTGGGTCTTTTTCATCGATGCTGACGAACGCTGTACGCCTGAGCTGGCGGCTGAGATACGCACGGCTGTCGAGGATGCCATCATCGCAGGGTGGTGGGTTCCGAGGCACAACTACATATGGGGACGGTGGATTCGCCATGCAGGGTGGTATCCGGATCACCAGCTGCGGCTGCTAAGGCGTGGGCGCGCTCACTATGATCCTACGAAGGAAGTACACGAAATCGTCATTCTGGACGGTGCAGAAGGCTACCTTGAGCATGCGCTGCTGCACTATAACTACGCCACGGTTGCGGACTTTCGGCGGCGGCAGGACTATTATGCGCACTATGAGGCCCGCGTCCTGGTGCGGGAGGGTGTGCGCCCGCGTCCACATAGCTTACTGCTTCAGCCGATGCGCGAATTCGTACGACGCTACGTCACCCTTGAGGGCTATCGCGATGGGCTGCACGGCCTGCTGCTATGCTCACTGATGGCCTACTACACGTTTGTGGCTGCGTGGCGGGCCCGACGCCTGTGGGCACTCCAGGCGCGTGATCGTTGACGGCGACATGCCTTTGTGCTATACTCCGCCAGCTAGTATGGTGTGGTGAACTCTATGAAGAACGGTTCTGTACTGCTTCTCAATCAAAACTATGAACCGCTGAACGTGTGCAGTCTGCGTAGAGCATTGGTCTTGGTGCTAGGTGGCAAGGCGGAGATTCTGGAGAATGGGCGAGGCTTCATCCATTCGGTGAGCAGGGCATGGCCTGTGCCGTCTGTGGTCAGGCTAGGCTATACGATCCGCAGACCACCCCCACGCGTTAGGTTGTGTCGAAAAGAGGTCTTTCGACGCGACGACTATACCTGCCAGTATTGCGGCCGACGGACGCGCAGTCTCACCATGGATCACGTGGTTCCTCGACATAGGAACGGCAAGTACGAGTGGAACAACCTAGTGAGCGCATGCGCGGCCTGCAATCGCCGCAAGGGCGGTAAGACGCTGGATCAAGCTCATATGGCTCTGCTTCATGAGCCTCACGAGCCCAAACCGACCGGGACCTACCTCTTCCAGTCGTACCTTGAGGCCAATGGGGAGTGGGTGAAGTACTTGGAAGGCTGGTGGGAGTGAGGTTGCTGCCGGGCGAGCAAGCTAGGGGACAAGGGGGATGACAGCGTAGCGCCATCCCCCTATTTGCGTGCCGTGCTGTCTAGAGCTTGAGCAGTCTCATGACGCGGGGATAGCCGCGTTCCACAAGGTCGAGCAATTCGCTCGCGGTGCGCCGGTAGTCAGCGAGGGATCCGCCATAGGGATCCTGGATGTCGTGGGCTTCGCCCGCCATCTCGCTCAGAAGATGAACCTTGTTCTCGGTGCGCTTGAGCTCCCGCTGAATGATGTCGGCATGTCGTCTTGTCATCACCAGGATCAGGTCGGCCTCGTCGATATCAGACTGCGTCAAGTCTCGGCCGCGGTGCGCAGTGATGTCTAGATCGTGCTCACTCATGACCTGAAGTGCGTAGGCGCTGGCAGGGCGGCCCTGCAATGCCCAGATCCCCGCTGAGCGAACGCGGACTTGGTCATGCTTGTCCTCACGAACCAGCTTCTCGAAGAAGAAGCCTGCGGCCATGGGAGAGCGGCAAACGTTGCCCGTACAGACAAAGACTACGGTCTTCTTCGCGGCCATGAGGAGATCCTTTCCTGGACGATGGACGGCGATTGATCGGCTCTTTGGAAGGTGCCGCGCTTTGAGGGTGCCTACCCGAGTTCGGGCTGCAGCAGGCCGTAGTTCCCGTCCCTACGCCTGTACAGGACGTTGATCTGATCGTCCTCGGAGTTGTAGAACACGAAAAAGTCGTGGCCGAGCAACTCCATCTGTTCGATCGCCTCTTCGGCGTTCATCGGCATGGTCGAGAAGCGTTTGGTGCGAACGATCCGCGGCGGCATCTCCTCAGTTGCCATCTCAGCTTGGCGCGCAGCCGCCTGGGCACGCTCTCGTACGCGCACAGCCTTTTCCTTGTAGCGCTTGATCTGGCGCTGCAGCTTGTCTCTGACGGCGTCGATAGCGGCGAAGATGTCGCCGCTCCTCTCTTCGGCTCGTAGGATGGTGCTGTTGCTACGCATGGTCACCTGAACGACTTGCCGGTCCTTGCTGCTCTTGGCGTCCTCCATGGAGAGTTCCACGCGCACCTCGGCAATCGAGGGCAAATAGTGGTCGAGCTTGCCCAGCTTTTTAGTGACATAATCTCTGAGCTGGTCGGTGATCTGGAGGTTCTTGCCTTTGATGATCAGTTGCATCTCACTCTCCTCCTTTCTGTGCGGGGAGTTTGCTTCAGGCAATGGCCTAAGGTTCGAGTGGATGATGGAGAGCGAAGTAGCGAATAGGTGGCAAACACTACTTCCACCAGTGCGCTGCAATGGTATTGTAGGCGGCGATGTCTCAAATGTCAATCGTCCGCTCGTTGTGGGCTGCGTGCTGCCTGTGCTATACTAGGGCTCGATGCTTGTCGAACGAGCCTGGAGCCCTCTGTGAATTGCAGCGTTCCTAGACGGTTCGCGGACTGTGAACGGTCGGCGTGCCGCATCTACCTGGCGAAGGCTCCTCGATCCGGAGATAGACCCTTCATCAATGCCCATGGGCGGAATCCAGTTGTTAGAGCTGCTTACACCTGAGCAGAATAACGTAGCGCTGGCCCCTGTAGACGATCCACGCACAACGTTCCTTGAGGGTCCAGCTGGATGTGGCAAGACCAGCACGGCGGTCCAGCGATTGCTGTATCTACTCGATGTGGGCGTGCCTGCGGATTCGATCTTGGTCTGGGTCCCGCAGCGTTCGCTGGCGGCACCGTTCATCGAGGCCTTGCACCGGCCCGAGGCGCCATCCGGGGCTCAGGTGCACGTGGTTAGCATTGATGGGCTTGCTCGGCGGATGGTTGAGCTGTTCTGGCCTGTTGTCGCTGCCCCCGCGGGGTTCGATCCTCAGCTCGAGCCGACCTTCTTGACGCTCGAGACAGCTCAGTACTACATGGACGAAGTGGTTCGACCCTTGGTGGACGAGGGCGTATTCGGGGATGTGACCGTGCCTCGCAATCGCCTGCTGAGCCAGATCATTGACAATCTGAACAAGGCTGCCTTGGTGGGTTTCCCCCTTTCTCAGATCGCTGCACGGCTGGGTGCCGCTTGGGGTGGGCCTAGCAGCCGCCTGAGGGTGTTTGAGGCCGTGCAGCGCGCTGCACTCTCATACCGCACGTACTGCCTGGGGCACAATCTGCTGGACTTTTCGCTGCAGCTAGATACCTTCACGAAGCATGTCTGGGGGCACGCAGAGAGCAAGCAGTACTTGCTTGATCGCTATCGCTACGTGATCGCCGACAACATTGAAGAGGACGTCCCCGTGGCGCACGATGTGCTGAGCGAATGGGTGCGCGAGGCCAAGTCGGCGCTGCTGGTTCTGGATCACGACGGGGGGCTTCGTACTTATTTGGGCGCGGATCCCACAGGCGCGGCGATGCTAGGCGAGTTCTGCGAACATCGCGTCGTCCTCGACCATACGTTTGTTAACTCAGCGGCCGTGACAACACTTGCTGCTGGCCTGACAAGGCGCATTTCTCCCCAGAGTACCTCCGCGGGCACAGTCGATCTCAAGGAAGGGCACGTGGACGCAGCATTGGAGGTGCTGCAAGATCATTATCACACCGGCGCAGTGCGGCAGGTGGTAGATGAGGTCGTACGTTTGTGCAATGAGCAGGGCGTGGAGCCTGGTCAGATTGCCATCGTCGCTCCCTTTGTCGATGACGCGCTGCGCTTTGCCTTGACGTCCGGACTTGAGGCTGCGGGACTGCCGACGCGCACACACCGTCCTTCCCGAGCGCTGCGCGAGGAACCAGCCGTGCGCTGCCTGTTGACACTGGCGGCGCTTGCCCACCCTCACTGGGAGGTGGGCCCGCCAGCTGAGGATGTGGCACTGGCTTTGGTGCAGGCCATTAGTGGCATGGACTGGGTGCGGGCTCGGCTACTGACAGAGATTGTGTATAGGAGGCTCGGCGGTCGACCGAACCTTTCGTCCTTTGCGCAGCTCAACACGGAAGCTCAACAACGGTTGACCTTTGTGCTGGGTGCCCGCTACAGCGATCTTCTGCACTGGCTGGAGGCCTATGCTGAGGGGCCCACACTGTACCTGGATCACTTTTTCAGCAGACTGTTTGATGAGGTGCTGGCCAGACCCGGCTACGGTTTTCACGGTGCGTATGATTCGGCAACGGCTACTGCGAACTTGGTGGAGTCGGTGTTCAAGTTCCGGCAGGTGTCTGGCCTGGAGGATGTCGATGCACTCGGTCAGAGATACGTTCGCCTGGTGAACGGCGGACTGCTGGCTGCGCAGTACTTGCCCGAACCCCACCTGGAGCCGGGGAAGGCAGTGTCCGTCGGACCCGCCTATTCTTTTGTGACCGCTGACCGTGTAGTGGACTACCAGTTCTGGTTCAACGCCAACAGCTTATCTTGGGGGAGACGCCTGTACCAGCCGCTGACGCACCCCTTCGTGCTGACGCGCCATTGGCCTGCGGGACGCCAGTGGACTGAGGAAGACGAGTTCCTTGCGGGCGAGGCGATGCTGAGCAGAGTGCTGATCGCCTTGCTGCGCCGCTGTAGACTCAAGGTCTATATGGTGATGAGCGAGCTGAATGCGCGAGGGCGGGAGGAGCGCGGACCGCTTCTGAGATGTGTGCAGAGCCTGCTGCGACAGGTGCGTACTGCGGCGAGGGAAGATCGTGTTTAGGCCGAGGCGCGCACAGCAGCAAGCGCTTTCATACCAGGGCGGGCGCATGGGCGTTGCTGCCGTGCCTGGCAGCGGCAAGACTGAAGTGCTCTCAGCGCTGGCAGCGCAGATCGTGTCTGGTCAGCTCCTTGACGATCAGGAAGTGCTGGTGGTCACGCTGGTCAACTCTGCGGTTGACAACTTTGCGGAGCGAATCCGCCGTTTCCTGCGCGAGGAGTATCGGCTGCTTGCAGGTGTAGGATATCGTGTGCGGACCCTGCACGGGCTGTCGCACGATATTGTGCGTGAAAGGCCGAGCCTGGTAGGCGTGGCCGACGACTTTGCTATAGCAGACGAGCGCGAGTCGAACAGCATCCTGGAGGACGCGGTGCAGTCACAGCTGCGCCTGCGGCACGGGTTGCTGCAGGTGTATATCGAGCCCGAGCTTGGCGAGGGCCAGGTGGCGTACGTGAAGCGCAAACCCTGGCCGGAGCTGCTGCGCGATGTTGCCTCAGCCTTTATCCGGCGGGCCAAGGACCGTCGCTGGCCCCCCGAGACTCTGGCCAGCTGGTTGAGTGCACGGGGCGCGGAGTGGCCGCTAGCGCACTTCTGCATCGAGGTCTATGCCGACTACCAGCGCAGCCTGGCCTACCGGGGCAAGGTCGACTTTGATGACCTCGTGAGGCTGGCCATCACTGCGCTGCGCATCGATGGTGACTACCTCCAGCGTCTGCAGCATCTGTGGCCCTACATCTTGGAAGACGAGGCCCAGGATTCGAGCGAGCTACAGCAGGAGCTGCTTGCCATGCTGGCAGGGCCGGACGGTAACTGGATACGCGTCGGAGACACAAACCAGGCTGTCTTTCAGACTTTCACCACAGCTGATCCTTCGTTGCTGCGCGGATTCCTCGACTCACCTGGTGTTCAGACGGTCGAGATGTCGGAATCAGGCCGCTCCGGGCAGCCGATCTTTCAGGCGGCCAACTACTTGGTGGACTGGACAGTCAGCCAGCACCCGCTTCAGGCAGCGCGTTCCGCTTTTCGGCGCCAGCACATTCAGCCGACCGAACCTGACGATCCACAGCCGAATCCGCCCCGAGACGAGTGCCAAGTTCACTTCCATCCGCGAGGGTTGAGTCCGGAAGCCGAAGTGCGGATGGTTGTGGCCTCGCTGGCTGACTGGCTGCCAGAGCACATGCAGGACACGGTTGCCATCCTGGTGCCCGACAACAACCGAGGCTTCAAGTTCGCCAAGGCCCTGCGGGACGCCGGTCTCGAGTGCTTGGAGCTGCTGAACAGTTCCAGCCCAACCCGCCAGACGGCCCACGTTTTGGCCAGCATCTGCCAGCATCTGGCCGACCCAGGGGACCAACGCAATCTGGTCACCGCCTTTGAGGCGTGGCTGGAGCAGCAGGAGACAGAGGGCGTCGACCTCAGCGGCGCAGGGCGTCGCCTTGCCGCTCGTCTCCGAAGTTGTCGGCATACGGAGGACTACCTGTGGCCACGCTTGGGCGTGGAATGGCTGCAGAGCCAGGAGTCTCTGGATGACCTCGAGCTATCGCTGTTGTCGTTGTTTCGTACACGGGCGCGACACTGGCACGAGGCGGTGAGCTTGCCCATCGATCAGCTAATCCTCACCGTGGCCCAGGATCTGTTCATGGAGGCTGCTGATCTGGCTCGGGCCTATCACTTTGCTGTGGTCCTACGGGATCTTGCAGACGCGAATCCCGAGTGGCGCCTCGGCGAACTGGCTCGGGAGCTGAGAGTGGTGGCGCGCAACCAGCGGCGCTTTGTGGGCATCTCTGCAGAGGACACTGGTTTTGACGCCTCGCGGCACAGGGGACGCGTTGTTGTGGCTACCATGCACCGCGCGAAGGGTTTGGAGTGGGATCGTGTTCACCTCACGTCGGTGAACAACTATGGCTTTCCTTCAGGGGGCGAGCTGGACAGCTACAGGGGCGAGCCATGGTTCATTCGGGATGATCTCAACGTGGTCGAAGAGGCGCTTGGCCAACTCGAGGCGCTGCGTCGAGAGGATGTGGAGTACTCGGAGGGAAAGTCTTCCCTGCGTGCCCGAGAGGACTATGTCCGGGAGCGTCTGCGGCTCTTCTATGTGGGCATCACTCGCGCCAAAAAAGAGCTGATCGTGACCTGGAATACAGGGCGCCGAGAAGCGGAGCCTCTGCAGCCAGCCCTGGCGTTCACCCAACTGCGGACGTACCTGGAACAGTGCGAGCTGTCAGACGAAGGCGAGGCTGAGGTGGCCTGATGAAGCTTCCTCCGGACTTGGCCCTTAGCCAGAGCAACCTGCAGGACTATCGCGACTGTCCCCGTCGCTTCGAGCTGCGGTATCTGGAGAAAAGGCGGTGGCCTGCACCTCAGACTTCAGACGCCCTGGAGCTAGAACGGCGCATGCAGCAGGGCTATGCCTTCCACCGTCTGATGAGGCGCCTGCACTCGGGCATCTCTGCCGGTGATCTGGAATCGTCGCTGGCGGCGGACAAAGTGTTGCAGCAATGGTGGGCGGGCTACCATCGTTCACCACCTCCAGGGCTGCCTTACGGCGTGATGTATCCCGAACTGACCTTGTCGACGCCGCTGCTCAGCTGGCGGCTAGAGGCGCGCTTTGATCTGCTGGCAGGCCAGCCTGGCAACCGCTGGAGCATCGTAGACTGGAAGACTGGGGCACATCGGCCGCCTCGTGACTGGTGGGCACAGCGTCTGCAGACCCACGTCTATCCTTTTGTGCTTGTTCGGGCGGGGGATGCAATCAATGAGGGTCGCCGGATCAGCGCGTCGCAGGTGCAAATGGTGTACTGGTTCGCACAGTTTCCGTCGCAGCAGGAGGTCCTTGACTATGATGAGGAGGCCAGGCAAGCCGACGAGGCGATGTTGCAGAGCATGGCATTGGAGATTGAGCGGAGTGTGGAGCGGGGCTTCCCAAGGACTGAGGACCGGCGTCGCTGCCGTTACTGCGTGTACCGCTCGCTGTGCTGGGGAGACGTCGAGCCCGGACCCTTGTCCGACTTGGTTGATGCCGAGGCGTTCGAGACGTTGCAGGAGGATCTTGAGCTTGAACAGGTCGCTGCTATTCCTTACTAGTAACCCACAGAGGCCAGCCTCGTTTGGCTGTGGCAGGGCCTGAAGCGATGGAGTGGCTAGAGCCGGCGGCCGTCCGCGTTCCTGATGCGGTGAGTGAGGCAGTGGGTGGACACCCTGTCGTTGCCCGGGCACTGGTCCGCCGAGGGCTGTGCACGGTTCATGAGGTCCTGGCGTACCTCGATCCCTCCAAATACCGTCCCAGTTCTCCCTGGGAGCTGCCAGACATGGATAAGGCAGTTGAGCGGCTGCAGCAGGCGGTGGAGCCAGGCGACGCCATCCTTGTCTGGGGCGACTTTGATGTAGATGGCATCGCGGCCACAGCACTGCTGGTGGAGGCACTTGTCGGTTTGGGGGCGCGAGTGTTCTGGCACGTCCCAAACCGCGAACGTGAATCCCATGGTCTCAACTGGCGATCGCTGCAGCCTTTTCTGGGACGCGGTGTCCGGCTGCTGCTTACCTGCGATACGGGTGTCTCGTCGGGGGCGATTGTGCTGCAGGCTCAGAGTCTGGGCCTAGACATTATCATCACGGACCACCACGATCTCCCTGAGGTGCTTCCGCCTGCACTTGCGCTGGTCAACCCCAATCTCTTGGCCGAGGATCATCCGCTTCGCCATCTCTCTGGGGCCGGCGTGGCCTATAAGGTCGCAGAAGCTCTGGGTGCGGGGGACCGAGGACTCGATCTGGCCATGCTCGGCCTGGTCGCCGATGTGGTTCCGCAGCTAGGAGATGTGCGCTACCTGGTTCAGTGTGGTCTGCGGGCTGTCCGCTTCGCGCCGCGCGTGGGGCTCTCTGCGTTGGCCGAAGTGGCCGACGTGAACCTAGCCGAAATCGACGAGGGGACAATCGGTTTCTCGCTTGCCCCCCGCTTGAACGCACTGGGGCGTCTTGCGGATGCCTCGAGTGGCGTCCAGCTGCTCCTGGAGCGGGATCTCGCAAAAGCTCGCACCATCGCGGCCGAAGCTGAGGCCTTGAACGTGCGACGCCAGTTTCTCAGCCGGCAAGTGACCGCTGCAGCCGAAGAGCAGCTGATCCGAGCCCAGGGCGCTGCCACTGCGCCGATCATAGTGTTATCGCATTCGCAGTGGCCGGCCAGTGTTCTAGGAATAGCCGCGAGCCGCCTAGTTGAACGCTATGCTCGCCCCGTGGTCCTCATCGCTACTCCAGAGGGACAGAGTGCACGTGGTTCAGCACGTTCTCTGTCGGGGCTGGACATTAGGGAGATTCTGGCGGCGCAGGGCGATCTGCTGGAGAGCTTTGGCGGGCACCCGATGGCGGCGGGCTTTTCAGTGGATGCCAACCAGGTGCCAGAATTGAAGCGGCGGCTCGAGCTGACTGTGGGCAGTCTCGCTGGTGACCATATCCCGGAGCCAGAGCTAGCCATAGAGTCATACATGTCTCTCGCAGAGCTCACGCTGGGCCTGGCCGAGGACCTAGAACGATTGGCTCCCTTCGGGCCTGGCAATCCGCCGGTCCACCTGGCTACACATAACCTGACGGTGAAGAGCTGGCGTGCCATCGGCCGGACGGGTGAGCACCGCAGCCTGAAGCTGCAAGACGACGAGGGGCATACAGCCTCTGCCTCCTGGTGGTACTGCAGTGGCCTTCCGGTGCCCCAGGGGAGGTTTGACCTTGCGTATGTGCTGCGTGTGAACCGTTTCCAAGGAGAGCGCTCTGTACAGCTTGAGTGGATAGACACACGCGGGGCGCAGGCGCCGGCTGCGGAGTTGCAGACCGTCGTTGCCTTGCCCGAGACTGCCGACTATAGGAGCCTGCGCGAACCGCTGCCCGCGTTGCGCGCGCTATCCGAGGAAGGAAAGGCGCAAGTGTGGGCAGAGGCCGCTGTTCTCGAGGGCGTAGATGCCCGGACGAGAATCCAGCTGACAGAGTCGCCAACGCTGGTAGTGTGGACCTCACCACCATCGGTGCGGGTGTGGGCCTCTGGGCTGGCCAAGGTGCGGCCGGAGCTGGTCTGCCTGTTTGCTGTTGATCCGGGGCTAGACGAGTCTGGGAGCTTCGTGCTTAGGCTGGCTGGTCTGGTCAAGCACGCCCTTGAGGCTTATGCCGGACGACTGACCTGGGATGCTCTCGCCGCGGCCATGAGCCATCGAGTGGAGACGGTGCAAACTGGCGTCGACTGGCTGGCAAGCCGCGGACAACTCACCATAGTGTCCACGGGCCCCGAGAGCGCCATTGTGCAAAGGGGAGGTGACAGCCAACCCGAATTGACAAGGGCACTGGAAGCGAGGCTGGTTGAGCTGCTCCGTGAGACGACAGCGTACAGGAGGCATTTCCGGGAGGCTGATGCTGAGACCCTGGTGCGCGTTGACGGGGTAGTGCTCCGTTAGGCGGAGCCCGTCGCCCAGGAGGTCCAAGTGCACGTCCTTGGAGCGCGCACTTGTTTGCGCTAGGATGGGGTGCGCGACGCTTTGTTGTGGGGGTGGCTGCGCCCAGGTGCTGGCACGAACTCGCTTTGGGCAGTTAGCTCAGGTCAAGCACTCATGGGCTTGCTTCGGCTACTGTACGGTTGGAGGCAGTGAACATGGAAACGGGCCTTTTCGTGGGTGTCGACCTGGGTGCGACACAGATCCGAGCGTGTCTGGCGCGTCCAGACTGCACCGTGGTGTTCCGATCCAGCCGGCTGACTCTGGCAGACCGGGGTCCGAGCGAAGTGGTCGAACGCATACGGCAAACGATCAGCGAAGCCATGGCGCCTGCCGATGGCCCGCGCGCAGTACTGGGCATCGGCGTGGCCGCACCGGGCCCGCTTGACCCTCGAACGGGGGTGCTTCTGTCGCCCCCGAACCTGCCGGGCTGGGATCGCATCCCGCTGCGCGACATAATACAAGACGCCTTTGGCATCCCTGTGTTCGTGAACAACGACGCTAACCTTGCGGCCCTTGGCGAGTTTCGGCTGGGGGCGGGACGAGGCACTTCTGACATGGTATACCTCACAATCAGCACGGGACTTGGCGCAGGCATCATCTGCGGGGGGCAACTGCTTATGGGGGCTCATGGATTTGCCGGCGAGCCGGGCCATGCCACGATCCAGCCGAACGGGGAGCGGTGTTCCTGTGGGAACGTGGGGTGTCTCGAGGGGCTGGCTGCGGGACCGGCAATCGCTCGGCAGGCGCTGCGTTTGATTGAGCAGGGACCGGACTCTATCCTCCCTGCTTTGATCTCACCGGGTTCGGCTCTGACAGCGGAGATAGTTGGGGAGGCGGCGCTGCGTGGCGATGCCGTGGCACTGGAAGCCATCTCATGGGCAGCGCACTATCTTGGGATCGGAGTGCTCAACCTGATCCACATTCTTGACCCAGAGATCGTAGTGATGGGAGGTGGGGTGACCAAGCTGGGCTCGCTTCTGTTCGAACCCGTCCGCGATTGGATTGCGTGCCACGCCATGACGGAGGTGCAGCGCCGCACACCAATTGTTCCGGCTGAACTGGGTGAGGACGTCGGGTTGCTGGGCGCAGTGGTGTATGTGAAGGAGGAGCTCGCACATGCCGGTGTATAGTGCGGTGCATGCGGCGAGTGGAGGCTCGACGGAACTCTGGCTGCGTTGGGTGTGGGGGTGAGTGCTGCCATATGGGGGCGAAGATGAAGACGGTTGTGGCGGGGTCCCTTGGAGAGTGTGTGCACGTCGCAGGTGTGGTGAACTTCCTGCGACTGGCGGAAGCGGCTGGTTGGCGTACCGTGTTCCTGGGGCCTGCTGTGCCGGTTGAGGAGTTTGTCGCTGCGGCGGAAAGGGAGAAGGCAGATCTGGTAGGTGTGTCTTACCGACTGACGCCTGAGAATGGAGCGCGTCTTCTGGGCGAGTTTGCAGAGGCAGCAGATGACCTGCGTTCGCGAGGCGTCAGGTTTGCCTTTGGCGGGACTCCCCCTGTGGCGGCGCGGGCGAGCTCAATTGGGTTCTTCGATCGAGTATTCGATGGCAGTGAAGTGGACGAGGCAGTGCTTGCCTACCTAAAGGGCCAACGGACGAGTGAGCTCAAGGAAGATGATATCCCGCAATCGGCGGTGGCCCGCATTCGCTGGAAAGCGCCATATCCTATTCTGCGACACCATTTCGGACTCCCCACAATGGAAGCATCACTGGCGGGGGTGGCGCGTATTGCGGAGGCAAGAGTCCTTGACCTGATATCGATTGGACCTGACCAGGATGCGCAGGCCAACTTCTTTCACCCGGAACGCCAGGATCCACGCCGCAAGGGGGCGGGAGGGGTTCCGGTGCGCTCGCCCGAGGACTACCGTGTTCTGTTTGAGGCCAGCAGGCGCGGCAACTACCCGATGATGCGAACGTATTCTGGCACCGATGACTTTCTTCGGCTCGCTGAGATGTACGTGGAGACCATTCAGATTGCATGGTGTGCGATACCCATCTTCTGGTTCAACCAGATGGATGGCCGTGGACCCTGGGACCTTGAGGGTTCCATTCGCGAGCACCAGAGAGTGATGGCCTGGTACGCTGAGCGGGCCATACCGGTCGAGCTGAACGAACCGCACCACTGGGCGCTACGTGATGCACCGGACGTTCTGTTCGTAGTATCGGCCTACCTGTCTGCCTACAACGCACGGGCCTTTGGGGTGCG
>Ga0180437_10005519_pt1 | contig 17272 bp, 14 predicted proteins | sample SS_ome_4_FD_132410 | JGI IMG/M metagenome (GOLD analysis project Ga0180437, IMG submission 132410) | Hypersaline lake sediment archaeal communities from the Salton Sea, California, USA - SS_3_D_1 metaG | ecosystem: Environmental > Aquatic > Non-marine Saline and Alkaline > Hypersaline >... | reverse complement strand
GATATAATTTCACCTGCACCCTGACCGTTACGAACTCGAATGAGAAGTACGGGGTCGAGTATATCGCCACGATTGCCACGGTTCTGGGCGAGATAATGACCAGTCCGGAGAATCTTCAGCTCCGTATCTTGAATGAGAGCAAGTGGAGCCCCAACGCGGGGCTCGTGGACACGTATATGCTGGACAGCCTTGTGGAGGATATCTCCTACAGTGCCAGTAGGGATGGAACGATAAGAACAGCGGAATTTTCATGGTTTGTTTCGGTTCATGAACCCTATCCGGAGGCAAAGTGGAGAGTTGGAGGAGCAACTCAGCCGACTATGCTTAGGCCCCTAGTGATAGACTCATAATAATTCTTTGATATTTGTCCCTTTTGTGGAGTCTCGTACCTTTCGACGGAGCGAGCTGAAAACATGAAGAATAGTGACCTTTTGAAACAGAAGCTCGATATCGCCGTAAAGACGGGCGAAGTGCCCTATCAGGCCAATAGAAGGGCCTTGAAGAGGCTGGACATTGAAGATAACGGTGACAAGGGGCTGAGAGAGATAAACCTCTTGCTGGCCGGACTTGGCTTCTTCATCGAGGATTTGGAGGGTTTGGATAATGCCTCGCGAGGAGTTGCCAAGAGAGCCGCTGCCGCCGTTCGTTAGACTCAGGACTGTGCCTGACATGACGAAGGTCGCAGCCAACCTTGTGCTGATAAGGAAGGCCATCAAGGAGATTGCGAGCATAGAGAGTAAGCTGCTCGCAGAACAGGTGACGAAAGAAGATTTCAGGCTGGCCATGACGGAGACGAGAGATTACGCGAACATAGTGGCAGCCAAGGCGCAGGATACGATTCGGATTCTCCAGCGCATACAGAAGAAGACGCAGGTGTACAAAGGAAAGCTAGAAGATGCCCTTGGTTGACACGACAACGCTACTGAGAGTCGCTGATAGAGCGGCATATCAGTATGGGCAGATTGAGAGTCTTTTTGATGCGATTGATGAACAGGGACTGGGTTACTACTGGGAGACGGTGTCGGCGACAGATGATGTGGACGTAGAGGTGCCGACAGAAAGACCGTACGAGGAAGTGGATGATGATTTGAGCCCCATAGAAGTGGCGAGGTCGGGCACGAAGCTTGGCAATGTCATTTATGGGATGGAGGCTCACTTCAATCGGAGGGACGCGGGTGGCAATCCTCTCCAGACAGGTGGTTGGGATGGATATCTGTCAGACAACGACGAAAGAGTCAGTCAGTATTTTGGTGAGTTGTATTTCGCCATCAAGGGCGCATACATGCTTGCCGTCAACGTGTTCTCGGAGGGAGACGACCAATTTGGACAGGCGGTATTAGTAGACTCGCCGCCCACTTCGATAACGTTTACGGACGGTATCAATTATGGGAATGGGAGTGCTTCAAATCCGGCGAATGGTACGTATTTCGCGGCGACACAGCTCAAGGTGAGGGTTACTTCGATGGGGGCAACGGCTGTTGACCTGAGATTGGCGGTAAAGGATATCAACGACAACCCGACAACGATTGATGTGGCAATTCCGGGCGGTCAAGCACCCGGCACTGAGATTGATGTTGGGGGCACAAGTGATAGATTCTTGGACGTGACTGGTGTGAGTTTTGTCCCAGCGGGGAACAAGGGAACGAACGGGGACACGTTCACGATTCGCAATAAGAAGGAACGACAGATACAGTTGTAATCCTGACAAAGGAGGAATGAGTCATGGGAATGGGTTATCAAGGTTTTGTGAAGTTCGGTACGTCGGATGTCGTACTCGCTACGGGCGCGAGCGTCAACTTGGTGCTGGAGCCCATCTATTCGACCGCCGTCTGGGGTGCCGGTTGGTACAACGCGGCGTCTTCGGCCCACTACGCGGATAACGCGATTCGGTTCGAAGGAACGGTAGATATCGAAGTGCAACTCGGCTCTGGCGGTGCCATCTGGGACTTCATGGAGGACTGGATTATCAGCAACAGGGCGTACTCCAAGAGTCTCCAGATTTCTCCGGACGGCGCAAGGGTATACAAATACACGGCGTCCGGAAGCTACGACCTCACGGGTGCATGGAACACCTCGGCTGGATTCTCCACGTCGGAAGGCTCCTTCGTTACCGCGTCTCTCGGCGTGGTCGCACTGAGCAGAGACGAGGAAGACCCCGGTGGTGGTACGAACTACAGCGACTACACATACATCAGCCAGAAGCAGGGTGTGATTGCCAGCGACTGTACCGCACTCGCTGTCACAAACCCGCTTAACCCGAGCGGCAACAACGTAGACCCGATTCCGTACTGGCGGACGGATGCACAGTTGCTTCGTGGCGCATACCCCGGCCCGTTCGCTGGAGGTACGCCTCCCCAGACCGGTCTGGAGACGGTGGAGTGGAGTGTAGATGTCACGCAGAACCACGTCATCCTCTACACCTGCAACGGAAGTCGTTTGCCGACGGCTGTGTTGCAGGGACCGATGGATGTGAGTGGAAGCGTGGTTCTCTACAACGAGGACGGTGTGTTCGACCCGATTCTGGGACCGAGCGGGACAGGCACGATTACGAGCCCGTACATGTATGCCGAGAACACGTGGTTCCTCGTGACGGTCAACCACCAGAGCGGAAGCGTATACCTCGAAGTGCCTGCTGTCGTTATCGAAGGCGATGACTACGGTATCGCTGGTCAGGATGCGGTGACCAACAGAACCTTCAGCATCAAGGGTATGGGTGGTCGTTGCGACGGTACGACAACGCTGCCGCCGTGCATTATTTCTGACAGTGCTGGCGCATTCCCCGGCCCGTGATGAGATAGGAGGTCTTCTATGGGCCTCGGCTATGAGGGCTGGATAAAGGTAGCTGATACGTATGCCCTTGGGACAGGTGCTTCCGTCCCAAGGGCTCGTCAGCGCATAGAGTCCGCCGCCGGATACGGTGGCGACAAGGAAGGCCCATCCTCCACGATGGGCGTTGGTCTCCCCTATAACTATGACTACGACCAGTTTGACGGCTCTCTCAATTATGAGGTCAGTAAAGATTTCTACGAGACCGTCATTTTGGACTGGCTCTTCAAGCGACAGACAGCCAAGGAGGTCAAGTTCGGCACCCGTGGTAGCGGCCAGCAGCAATTCCAGAACTGTTTTTGGACGAGTCTGGGGTTATCCGCGTCTGACGGTAGCAACGTTGAAGGCAGTGCGAGCTTCTATGCCATTGAGAGAGATTCCTACGTGTATGGTAATGAATATCCGAACGATAAGCAGGGCACTGGCGACGGGAGCAGCTCGTCTCCTGTCTGTTCTGACCCGGACTTTCCTCCTTCTTTGAATAACGATAATGATAATCTCAATCCAATTCCGTACTGGAACACAGACATCGCTATTATTGGGATAGCTGACGCGGAGTTCATCAATTGGAGTGTGGATTTCAATCAGGACGTGGTTAGGTTTTTCGCATGTGAAGCGAATACAAGTGCTCAGGAGCCAAAGTATCTGGCTGTTGGACCTATGGCTGCAACCTTTTCTGGCTCATATATGTTGCACAATGATTTTTTGGGTGATACACTTGACCAAGTAGAAGTAATAGTGGGTGGGGTGTCTCTTTTTCTCAAGAGACTGGAGGCCAATACCGAGGCCGATGATGTTCAGTCACCCGATGCGTTGGTGCCCCTAACTATTGAGTACACAGCGTACGAAGTGGCAGCTTGAGGCTGTCTCGGGCTTTGCCCGGCAGTATTACCGGAGATGATATGAGAGATGAGCGTGGATGACGTGTATCGTCTGTCAAGACATACGACGTAGTCTGCGCTTTTTTTGTAGGAGGTTCCGATGCCGGTGGTGAAATCAAGGAAAGAGAACAAGAAGGCTCCTGAGCAGAAGCAGGACCGGGTAGACGAACAAATTATGGAACCCGGCAAGTATGAAGTTACCAGTGAGACGACTTTTGACGTGGAGTTGTTTTTGAAGGAGGGCGACGGTCGTTGGATGGTGGTGAATCCGGGTACCGATAGTGCCGAGGAGCACAAGCTCGTTTTTCGTATGTGGAGTTATGACGAGATGGTTGAAATGAAAAAGAAGGCCACAACTTACGACGCTACTCGTCGAATTCATGTGATAGATAACGATGCGCTGAACCGGCTCAAGATTCAGAAATTCCTCCAGTCATGGACTCTGGATAGGGAAAATCCAAGGTTGAAGCTGCATCGGGTTGGTGGTGTTTTGACGGACGAATCGTGGCAGACGTTCGCGAAATTGCAGCCCAATATCATCAACTACATTTTTGACAGGATGAACGAAGTCTATGAGCTTGGCGGCTGAAGAGATTGCGAAGAGAGAATGGGAGGCCATGTCCAATCCGGATGAAGTCCGGGTAAGAATTAGGGTCTCCAGAGTGGGGTCTATTTACACGCCTAATCCCGAAGGGTCACTGGAGGAAGAGGCTGTCTTCAAGGTCTTCACTTTTGGCGACAACCATATTCTTGAGAAGGCAACGGGTTACAAGGAGCACGTTGGAGATAGGGGAAATGAAGTTACCGTTACCGAGCCGAATGAGTTCAAGAGGCTCATGGTAAAGCGCAATCTTCTTTCGTGGACTTTAGATATTCCGATAGAGCGTTGTGATGGATGGATGACGCCGGAATGCTATGAGAGGGTAAGCCGGATTGCGGCTCCTGTGCTTGATGCCTTCATCAGGGAGTTCGAGTTGAAATCCTATGTTACAGAGGAGGAGGAAAGGCTCATCAACAGGCAAAGTGCGATACTGTTCTCGGAGAGTAGCCGGGGTGTTGCTGACGCGTGTGAGGCAGTTAGCTTGTTTTGTACGCTTGGCAACTACTGGGAGAAGTTTGGAATCAACAAGAACAGTCTGGTGCACTTTCCGCAGAGAGAATATCTGATGCTCAAGCTGATGATAGGTCGGGAGTCGGATGCCATAAGAACGAAAACTTCGGCCAAAAAGCAGCCAGTGACCAGAATTGCGGGTCGAGGGGGCAGAACAAGGCCCAGTACGGGGAAGAGGATATCGCTCTGATGACTGATACAACCAAGAGATTGGGCTATGGAGGCTCAGCCGTTATTGACGGTTTGCAGGTTCTTATCACCGGAGGTAGTTTTGACGATGCTCGGTCGGTGTCATACCTCGACATGCTTGACATCAAGCCTGATGTCTATACCCGAAGCCGGGTTAAGCATGCAGACGGTACGGTGGCCTACTCTGGAACCATCAGTTTTGACGTGACGCCGTTGACGATAGACCTGTTCGCCTTGAATCGTCTCTTTCGACGGCGTTACTCCTTCGGTGTGGGAATCAATGACGGTGAGAACAGCTATGTAATGAATACCTGCTATGTTACCAGCATTTCGCTTAGTGGGGCACCGGCTGGACTGATATCGGCGTCGGTGGGTTTTGTGGCCACGTCGGGTAAGACGAGTGGCGGGGTATCGAACACCTATATGCTCAACTATGATACAGTACCCAACGATCAGCCTGCTGCTTACTGGTGGTCTGGCAACACTGACGTGAGAGATTGGTCTCTTACCATGACACAGGACGCGGCCCCGGTGTATGGCAATCAGAATATAACGACCCCGAGGTATATCCGGGTGGGACTTATGAGTTACGCCCTACAGGTAACGACTTACAGCGATTTGGAGCACGACGACGTGAGCATCATTACGAGGTCATTCACCCTAACTGGAGACACAAGTAGCAAATCGTACAGCTTCAATGGCCCAACAGACTTGGGCATGTATAGCCATTCGTTCGAGACCGCTGCCGCCGCGACGGCAGGTTCGACCGGAACTATTATTACATAAGGAGACAGGTATGAGCGCAGATGAAGTGAAAGAGCAGGTGGTAGAGGAAGAGAAGACTGAGAGTTCCAAGCCGAAGACTAAGAAGTCTAAAGCAAAAGTTGGTAAGACCGAGGAGACTCCATCCGAGGAGACCGTTCAGTCTGAGGATGACGTAAAAAGGTCTGGCGTAAAGGAACAAGCCGCCAACGCCGATGTTATGGCTATTGAAAAGGAGAAATCGGACGACTCGGAGAAGCCACGAGTGGCGGCCAAGCCTTCTTTCTTCGTCGAGGAGGATAAGAATCACCGAGTTGACGTTGATATTCTGTCCAATGTGGAGACCGGACAGGTCGTGAGTGTATCGAGAACAGGGCTCGGTATCAACTTCGAAGACGAATTCGGCTACCTGCACCACGAGAGAGTGTGGTTTGAGTTCACCACCCCGACATATGAGGACATGTCAACCTACAGACAGAGGAGCGGTGTCTACCGACAGCAGGCTGGGTCGGTCATCATAGACAAACTTCAGCTTAGGAATTTCTTGCTCGTGTGGCATCTCAAGGATTGGAGCTTGACAGACGTGGATGGAAATAAGGTTGAACTGACACACGAAAACAGTGGGGCACTGAGTGATGCGTCTATGAAGAAGGTCTATGGGCTGCATCCGACTATTATTGACGTGGTGCTAACAACGTTCGAGAAGGATATCTTACTGACATAGGGAGGGCGAAATGCCTCGCGAATTCGAAAACTTGTCAAATGAAGTCTCTGAGGGTGCTCAGGACGTTGAAAAGAGTTTGGACGGTATGGTCAAAGCCGCCGAGAAGGCGGATGTGGCGCACGGCAAACTCTCGGATACGCAGAAGTCATCTCTTGAGATTTCCCAGAAGTTTTCGACTGCTGTCTCCGACCTAAATAAAAAGCTTGGTTCTGTAGCCAAGACGGGAGTGGCGGCTGCCGGGGGTATTGGTTCTGTCTCTGTGGCGAGCAGAGGTTTGGCAGTAGATATGTCCGACCTGAGCACTAGGTCTGCGGACGCAGCAAGGGGACTTGGAGACCTTACGTCGGCCACCAAAGACGTAAGGGATGTGGGTGCCGACGCAGCAAAGACGGCAGCGGGTTTGGCGAAAGAGTCAAAGGTGCTTGGCAAAGAGATGGAGGATGTTGGCGGTGCCGCCAAAAAGACCTCTCAGGTATTCAGGGACTTAGACGAGTCAGCCGATAGTCTCAGTGGCCAGATGGACAAGCTTTCGAGCATTACTGATTTGGCCAAGAGCAAGTTTGCCGAGGGCAAGAGGGAGGCCGATAGTTTTGTTGGAGGGCTGGGTGCCACCAGTGGCGTGATGTTGGGCTCCGGGGTCGCAGCGGTATTCTTGGCTGGGAAGGTCAGTGAGCTAATTGATAGATTCCAAGATGCGGCGAAAGAGTTGGCGTCTTTCAACGTAGAGCTGTCTCGCATGGCAATGATAACGCCGGGTGTTGACTCTTCACAACTTGTTGAACTTCGAAAAGAACTCAATCTCACCCGTACTCAGGCGACAGAGTTCTATCAGGTGCTGCGGCAGGGTGCCCAGAGTGGGTTGGTGACTGTGACGGAGCTTACCGACGCAGCGGCCAAATTGCAGGCGGCATTCGGGGGAGACCCGACGGCCAGATTGAGAGAGTTCGTTGAACTCGTCGAGACCATACCCACCCTCGAAGCCGACTTGAGAGTGACGGCGAGTCTTGACGACCAGACGGCCTCCCTGTTTGCGCTCGCCAAGGCGGGTAAGATATCCACCGTTATTGAGCTTCAGACCGCTGGTTTGCTCGGTGGGGTAGACGTGAGCGTGACTTCTCCTGAAGATGTCGAGATGCTCAACGAGCAGCAGAAAGCCCTTCGTACTCAGGAGGACATCAAGGACTTCCTCGTCAATAAACTTTTCCCGACGTGGGGGCCTCAATTCGGCATTATTGCCAAAACTGGTCTGGGGACTCTGGCTGCCGTAGGAGGAGGCATAGCAGCTCTCGGTGCCTTGAAGGTGATGATGGGTGCTCAGGTTGTTGCGCAGCGTGAGACTACGGCTGCCGTTCTTGCGTCCAAGGGTGCACAGATGGGTGGCAAGGTATTGGAAAAGACCGTGGGGAAAGGCATCGGTGGCGCAATCAGAAGGGGCTTTGCTCGTATCAAGGGCCAGTTCAAGCTTGGGGCCTTCAGGGGTGGTGGTCCGGCCCGTCCGATGGGTGCCCTCAAAGGTGGCCTGACGGGGGTGTTTAAGGGTGGTGGTCTAAAGTTTCTCGCCAAAGAGACTTTTATGGCTGCCAAATCTATGAAGGTCTTTACCGTAACAGGGAAGGCGGTTACCAAGTTTGGAAACATACTGAAGGTTGCAGGGGGAGGGATTGCCGGGCCTGCCGCTATCGTTTCGGCTGCTTTGGGTTTGGCAGGAAGTGCCGCGACGTGGCTGGCAAAGAAACTCCAGAAGGATGGTCACGAGGTTGCTGGGGGTCTATCTGAGGTTGCAGGTGAGGGAATGAAGGCGGCTGCGACTATCGCTGGCTTTGCTGCGGCAGGTGCGTTGGCTGGTTCAGTGATACCCGGTCTTGGAAACGCTATAGGTGCCGTGGCTGGCGGCTTGATTGGTCTTGGGGTCACTATTGCAACTTCGACGGACAGTCTTGGTGTCTCGATGGAGAGTTTCGGCAAGACCCTACAGGATACCGAGAAGTATAGCAAGGGTGCTCAGGCGTTCGGTAAGGCTCTGATGGCGACAGGCAAGTTCGTGAAGGGCTTCGGTAAGGCTTTCAGAGATACCGCAGTCAAGGGAATCAAGGGTCTGGGTCAGATTATTGCTCGACCCTTTGTTGAGGTGGGTAAGGCGGTTGGTGGATTTGTTAGTGGTATCTGGAACAATATCTGGTACACGGACAAAGAGGTAAAAGCCAGAAAGGACTCTGCTAAGACTATTCGTGGCCTGAGTAGGGCCTTCAAGGATGCGACGAAGCCGAATGAAGAGCTGGCAAAGGCACAGAGGGCGGCACAGAAGCAGATTCAGGATTCAGCCCTCTCCCTTGAGCGACAGTTGAATGCCATAGCCAAGGTCGCGGAAGGAACCAAGGCACAGCTTGCCGAGTTACAGGCCGAGGTCGGAGGAGTAGAACTCGATTTCCTTCGCGAGATAGGGGGGACAGCAGCTCAGTTCGAGTCAGCAATTGGTAAGGCGACCGAGGGAACGGTGGGTCGGTTCAAGGTTCTGAATCGCGGCTTGGCCCAGAGAAGGGCGGAGGTCTTGCGTGATGCGAAGCTTACCACGGAGCAGCGTCGAGCAGCCCTCGATGAATTGAAGAAGGCCGAGCTGGAAGCGACTAGGACGTTTGTAGAAGGCTTGAGTAAGGTTATAGAGGGACTTTTGGAAACGCCCGGTATTGTGGTCTCGGAAATGAAGCGAGAGATTCAGTCTCAGAAGTTTGAGCTTGGGATTGACGCTGGTGCTCTTGATTTGGATGAGTTCGCAGAGGGTATCGGCAAAGAGATTGATGACGGCCTCAATGCGCTGGAGGGCACTTTCAATCAGTTGGGGAAGATGGAGGAGGTCTCTAAGAAGCGTAGAGAGATGATGAAAAAGGAGGCCGACCGCGCACGTAGCGAATTTCAGAGCGTATTCGCGTCCATGCCGAAGGACATCAAAGACCGCTTCAAGACTATAGATATTGATGTCGAGAAACTCAAGCCCGATGAGCTGGATAAGGTAATAGAGGAAGCGAACAAGGGTTTGAAGGGAATCAACCAGCGAGTTGAGAAGATGACTGATGGTCTGGCCGTCATAAAGGAAGGGACGGCTCGTGGTCTCAGTCAGCAGGCGGCTGCTGTTGCTAAGGAGTTGGAGGATTACAATGATGAGATGGGAGACGCACAGAAAGACCTCAAAAAGGCTGGCGAGGGCAGTGAAGACCAAGTAAAGGCACAGGAGACGGTCAACAGGATTGCGAAGGCCCAGATTAAGCTTCAACAGGAACAGGCAAACATTGCAGAGACCACTGCACGATGGGCCAGAAAACAGACAAACGATGAGGACGTTGTCCGTATCTTGCAGGCCAAGATACTTGGTAATCGCGAGAAAGTCAGGGAGCTTACGAGTAAGAATGCTGATGCTGCCAAGAAAGCCACGAAGTTGTTCAAGGAGCTTCAGAAAAAAGAGACGGAAGACGCTGGTACTCTCAATCGAAGGACAAGGCTACTCGAAGAACAGGCAAAGCTGACCAAGGCGGTGGATACTGCCCAGTCTATTATCAATGCCGAGCGCAGTGCAGAAGTCGCTGACTTAAAAGACCAGCAGAAGATTCAGCAGAAGTTAATTGAACAGACTCAGGCTATCCGGTCAGCCATCAACAAGGTTACAACTGAAGCGGTCAAGGGAGTCAAGGAGGCCAAGAGGGAGGCCGACCTAACAGAAGCGCGAGCGGAAATTGCAAGGACGGCTGGCAAGGGTCTTGAGAACTTGGCGAAACAGACTGATGCAGATGTAAAGGTCGCGGAAAAAGTGCGCCAAGCAAGGGATACACTCTCATCCAAGTTGGCCGATGTGGCAAAAAGGATAGAGAAGACGACTGACCCGACGCAGCTCAAGGCTTTGGAGGCTATTAGGCAGACACTGAAGGACAAGTTGGCTGACTTGGACAAGGAGATGTATAACGCTCAAGGCAAGCTCATAGCCAGAATCACGAGCTTTGGATGAACTTGCCGCCATCGCTGCTGGCCCGGCATATAGACGAGCTGAGGCTAAGCTTGATTTGTCCGGTGCGAGAATGGAATTGGCTGAATTCTCTACCGAGGCCGAAAGGTCTGTAGGTGCGGCGGCTGAGATTGCCAAGAAGGCGGCGCAAGACAGAGCCGAGCTTGAGCGGAAGGCCGTCCAGAGCTTCCTCAATAATGCCAAGAGAGCAGCGGCAGAGCTGGAGGCAGCCGGGCAGGCTGGAGAGGCCGGAGAGCTGATGGAGACCGCCCAAGCTCAGGCTCAGGCGAAGCTCGAACGCATCAAGACTGATGAGATAAAGACACAGCTCGATGCTGTTGAGAAAGCCACCGAACTGAGAATGCAGGCCCTCGACATCGAGAAGGATACAGTCGAGACGGCTAGGGACATCGCTGAGACGTTTGACGGGTCTGCGGCAGCCATTGCACCGTTGCTTGAACAGGGTCTCGCTATTGAGCGCAATCGTTTGTCGGAGCTGAGAAGACAGGCAGCCGAATCAAGGAAGCTGACGGGGGACAGTCTCAAAACAAGAAAGCTGGAACTCGATGTTGTCAAACAAGAGGCCAGTGTCCGGAAGCAGGAATACGAAGATGTCAAGCGCATAGCCGAGTTAAGACGCGAAGAAGTGGCCGTCATTGAGGAGGGACTCGAAGACGAGATGAGCTTCCTCTCTGATATCGGTGCCAACTGGCGTCGGATTCTCGATATTCAGGGCGACTTGGTCGGCTTGGCACGTGAACGCTATCAGATAGCACAGGATGAACTTGAGGCGGCTCGTGCTTCTGGTGCGACGGGTTTGGAACTTCTGCGGAAAGAGACAGAGGCTCGCAAGGCTTGGTTCAGTCTCCAGAAGAAATCTGTTGGCGTCCAGAAGGACATCTTCGAGAAGATTATTGGTAAGGCGTTCGGGGAGATACGTGGCGGTGTTGGGGCCATTCGAGGCCGCACGGAAGCAGCCGCTAAATTTGGCATAGAGCGTACACGCGTGGTGACGGCGGCTGGAATGTTCGCCAAGGCAGGCCCCGGAGGTGTCAAGACAATCGAGCAAAGAGCCATTGAAAGGCAACTTGGGGGCAAGTTTGGGTTCGGTGCTGCGCCCAAGAAGCTTTCGGCAGAAAAGAAGTTGGAGAATGCGGTACGGGGTACAACCAAGGCTACGGACAAGGTTGCGACGAACACGGCCAATACCGCTACCAGCTCCAAGACGACGGCTGACACGTTGACCACGCCGGGGTCCGCCTTCGTGCACGACTCTGGAGCACATGGTCTGTTGGCTTCTATCCTTTCTGTCGCCAAGGAAATTGCTATTGGCGTCATGGGGGCGGAGAAAACCATTGGCGCAGGCACGGGCGATATTCGGGCTAGGCTGGAGAGTGCTATCGCCAGTGCAGTAAGCGAACAGAAACAGAAGAGTGACAAGCTCCAAAAAAGCCTTGATAAGGTCAAGGATAGCACCAAGAAGACCGCTGAGAGTACGGCTGAAACGGCTCAGAAGGCGAAGGAGGTTCCAGCGGCAGCACGCGCTCGTGCAGCGAGACTTGCTGAGAACACAAACCCACTGGCTGGGCCAGTCGGTGGCGAGATGCAGACGGTCTTGGCGGGTGCCGCTGAGAAGTCGGCTAAAGCCTTCGTTGACCCCGCAACCCAATTCAAGGAGGCCCTCGATAACGCCAGCAAGACGACCATCGAGTGGGCACACAGGCAGACGCAGAGTGCCAATGCCACTGCTGAGGCAAGAAAGAAGGCCCTCAACGAGCAGCTTGACGCGGAGAAAAAGAAAATCTCAGAAGAGTACAAGGGCAGCATGATTCTTCAGGACGAGCTGGAGGGAGTTGAGAAGAAACGTGCCGCTGGTATGCAGAAGATAGATTTTGACCGGCAAAAAGTGGCCAAGAAGGTCGAAAATCGTATCTTAGAGGAAAACGAGACTCGTAAGAAATCAACAAACGTGTTTGCTCGACTTGAAGCACAGAAGGCCAAGCTGGGCGGAGGTCTGAAGGGGCCGAGTGGCATCACCAGAATAGGCGAGACACCAGCAGGCGTGATTGGAATAGGGACTGCTAGGCCGGGTGTGAGGGCTATGGGTGGGGGTCGAGCACTTGGGGGCGGCGCAGCGGCTGCTGCCGGAGCGACGATGCCGCGTACGGCTGCCGAGACAGCGGCGATGGCCGACAGCATGACTGGGCTTACGCCGGGCAGTCGAGAGGCTGCGGCTACTGCCGCGAGACCGGGTGTGGCTGCCATTGGTGGTGCTGGTACCGCTGCTGTTGGAGAGGCGGCTTCAATACCGAGCCTTCAGATTACCGGCACACTAAGGGTATCTTTCGAGAGCAAGACGGCGAACATGGTTGCCGAGGTTATCAATACGACCGAGGTGGTTAAAGCCATGGAAAAGGCTGGCTGGTTGAAATCCTAATGAGTAATCCTGTCGCAACAATAGGTGACTATATACCACATCCGGGTGACCCGCAGGTGGTCAGACGGACGTTTACTCGGATTGTCTTTGAGCAGCAGGCTTTCTTCTACTATGGAGAGGGCGAATATGACCCAACCTATTCCACGTTTGACCCAAGTGACAAGGGAGAGCGATTCTACATGTGGATTCCTATGGAGTATGCGCTCGGGGGCACCGTGGGGTCTCCCGCGACCAAGCCTGATTTCGTGAGTAGCGAGGCATGGGCGGATTTGAGATGGGCTCCGTCTGGTTTTGTGCAGGGGGCCATCAACTCTGTTCTGCCGAAAATCGTAGTGCCGTCGGAACTGCTGGTTGACAATGGGGTCTGGGATATCAACCAGTTTCGAGCATACAGCTATGACACCGCCTATAGAGATTTGTTCAACTGGGAGATGATAGAGTTCAACGGCAGCAGTATTATCTCGGACTACTACCGATACGGTTCAACCGGCGGAATGCCGGGGGCTCAGTATGCGACCTTTAGACCGAAGGAAGATGACCGATACAGCAATGAGATGGAAATATGGCTGAGAGCTTGTGTTAGCCCACCTCTGGGTTCAGACCATGACTGGCTTTTGGCTGACAGTTCGAACCTTGTTATAGGTGGTGCATTCTGTATCATGTTGAACGTAGTTCCGGAAAGACCCGGAGCCGCCGACCCCTTTGAAGTCTCGGAGAATCCGTGGCAGATTCAGTTTCTCTTTGGTGATGTGGAAATGATTTTGTCTGCCGGTGGCGAGATGCGTGCTCGTATTTCCGGCACCGCAGCCACAAGTGATTGGGTCACTGTCAATATGGCAGAGGGTAAGGCGAAAGGAGGCCCTCCACAGCAACAACACATAGACGACAAATCTCCTTATATCATTATGGTCTATCCTGTATGGAACGGTCTTATCATATCCAGTGGTGTCCAAGAAGCCAGAACGAACTCGAAGCTGACTACGCCGACTCTAGCTGCGAGTGCTTATGTTCCGAAGCTGAAAGAGGCCAGCATATGGATTGACCCTTGGTCGGACGGATTCGACCCCACAAATCCGGACGAGGTAGAAGTAGGTGTAGGTTCTGGTGCAACAGATGTGACGGTAGATTTTGGTGACCAGATGACGGTGATATCAAAGAATTGCCGTTTCGAGATAGCCTATCTGCCGTGTTGGTTCTCTAAGGAGTTGTGGTTTGACGAATGGTTCGTGACCTCTGACAACATTGACGGAAGTATAAATTTTGATTACGAGGTCTACCCAATATGGACTGCAAATGGAGGAGCCAGTGAGCTTGACCCTGCGCCGGAGGTAACAGAGAGCAGCACGGTAGGGCCAGTTGAGGATACTCATTATTCTTATGTTAAATGGAGGCTGAGCCAAGACCACTTTGACCGGATACCGGGTCAAATTTTCGGTTCTATCCTTGAAGTGGAAGAGACAAGGGAATTCGCTGTCAGGAACGCAAATGGAAACTTCTCCTTGACTTGGGTTGGAGGAACACCGGGCGACCCGTCTCCGGGTAGCTGGGAAGACTATATTCAGGGCATCAGTGTCTCTATTGGATTGGACGGGTCGAGTGGCTCTGCAACCGTTGACAAGTATGGTATTGCCGGTCAGGAGGCCGTTGTGGTTCAGAATATCGGAGCGTTTACGGTCGATATGAATGGAGGTTTTGGCACTCGGTCTGGAAACATCTTCAAGGGATTGGCTATGGGTGTTTCGGATGCGCGTTCTTCCGGAGGTGGCACGTGGACGATACCTCTCGTTGGGCTTGAAAAGAAGATGGATGACATAGCTCTTATCAATGTGCCGTTCATGGACGGTTACACGCTGTCGGAGGCATTGCGTTTTCTTACGAAATATGCTGGGCTCATTTCTGACCTGTCTTATGCAGACCCGTTTGTTCATCTTTCCGTCTCCGAAGATATCAACGTCGCGAGGTTTGATTGGAAGTCGGGCACGAATGTTCGTACGGCGATAGAAGACGTGATGAACGATACGAATCATACCTATGTCGTGCAGGATGGAAAGATAGAGTTCTACGAGCTGGATGATTACGGACTTCCGACAAGCTACATGGGTACAAATTGGGAGCCTGATTATCCGGACACCAAGGTTGTTACAACAGACCAGACACCTGACTTCGAAGACCTTAGAAATGAGATAGTTGTACTGGGCTTGGAGGCGATTTTTGAGGGCCAGAATACGGATTTGTCCGACGTGCCGACAGTGCCAAGATTTGAAAAGAGGAGCAGCACAACTACTCCGAGTGTTCCTTGGGCGAGGTCTGCTGTGCTCCCCACTTCTGGATTTCTAACGCTGGCAGAAATTGAAGACTATGCGGACAAGGAGGCCGCTCGGGCGAGACACTATCTCACGATAGGCCGCACGAGCATACCGGGGAATGCGGATATCCGCTTATACGACAGATGGGGCAATGCGTGGATACATAGCATTACCCATAACGTGGACTTGCAAGCAAAAACTTGGACTACAGATTTGGAGTTTACAGCCAGATGAAGTCAACACAATGGTATAATCATATGTCAAATCAGAGCATGGTTCACAATGTCGTTCGGCTACCAGCCATAGTGCGGTCGGGTGCGACAAGTGATGGAACAGAAAGAAAGACCAAAGGTCTTGCGGAGAAAAAACACTTCGTCGTCGGTGAGACCGAAGTCGGCGGAGGGGAGGTTGTAGGAGGATGAAGAACAAGTATAAACAGCGAACCAAATTGCTCGGCATACCCGTCGTTGGAGCCGGTGACCATATCTGGCCGGAGCTGGAGTTGAAGAAGTGGCAGATTGTCGAGAACATTCTTGTGGCCGCTATGAGGGGATTAAAGAACTGTCTCTTTGAAGAGGGAGACTTGAGGCTGGAATCTGTCGGTTCAGATGAGTATGCTGTTTTTCTCCGCGCAACAGGTCGTTCCGCTTCGGCGAAGGGCGTCGTAAGTGGATTTTTCTTTCACGCTCCTCGTACAGTTTGCTGGAAACCTCTCAAGCCGGGGAGAAAATACTACTTGTATTTCAGCTCAATGCCGAAAACCTATGTAGACCCGTCGCAGGTCAGGGCGGTCGTTTCCGCCCACAAGTTGAGTGGCCGCTCTCTCCTTCCTGTGGCGGTGGCTAATCTCAAGGGAGATGAGTTCTCGCTGGAGACTCAGCCGGAAGGCAAAGTCTTTTCTGACAATCTTGTCGCTCCCATGGCCACGTTGAGTTCTCAGGTCGTGAAGTTCAAGACCGGAGGCGAAAAGGGTGTTGTGCTTTCGGCTGGTGGGAAAGTGTCGTTCGTGCAGATATCTCAGATGGCCGTGGATGGTGCTGAAACAGATTCGATGGGTGATGTTCAGATTGGGTATCACGGTTTTGACGCAAATGTCGAACGTCCCAGTGACTTTTGTGTCTATAATAAGGGAAAGAGTGGTCTTGTTGCCAAGGCTCTCGTCTTCTGTGGGTAGAGAATGTCCCGACGGCTAAATCCAGAGTATTCGACCAAGTTCTATCACGTTAGCAGGCATGCCGAGCTGGTAGTAGCCAAGAACCGTGACGTGATGGCTTTCATCCCTGAGACTGTCCCCATTCAGCCAACTCAGGGGATGACAATAAAGCGTTCGAAGGGCGGGGTGGTCTTGTGGCAGGGCACCAACAAGACCAAGGTTGCTGAGCGGTTGCTGCTCTGGGGTCGGGTCTCGGGCACACAGCTTGTGTCGGGATTTCGATGGGTTCCCTACATCACCGATGACGACCCGAACACCACTGATATAAAGCCGCTCAGGGAAGTTTTTGCCCCAAGAGTTGTGTATGACCGGACCAGCAACTCGCTTCATATCTGGTTCTGGACCAACGTCAAGTTCGACTATAATGGTACCGAGTATGATGAAGACCAAATCTACTTTATCGGCACCAAGGACTATCACAAGCTTGTCGAGGATGAGAAGAAGCAGAAGTGCAAGAGAGTTCTTTGTTATGCTCAGGGCCAGATAGGTCATTACTGGGTGGCGGGTGGATTCATTCGTGGATTTTCGGGGCTTCCTTACGGAGTCCAAGGGTCGCAGGGGTTTCAGGTCTTTTGGAATCACATTTATGATTTAGTTCCGATATTCACACGCCCTGTAATTGTTACAAACTACATAGCCGGAGATGGGGCCGGAGCACAAGGGCCGGGTCCGGGTCTGATTACAGACGGCTGGTATGGCTTGCAGGGACTTCAGGGGGAGGGCTTCCAAGGGTTTCAGGGCTTCCAAGGGTTTCAGGGGTTTCAGGGCTTCCAAGGATTTCAGGGATTCCAAGGATTTCAGGGATTCCAAGGATTTCAGGGATTCCAAGGAT
>Ga0180437_10005518_pt1 | contig 17274 bp, 13 predicted proteins | sample SS_ome_4_FD_132410 | JGI IMG/M metagenome (GOLD analysis project Ga0180437, IMG submission 132410) | Hypersaline lake sediment archaeal communities from the Salton Sea, California, USA - SS_3_D_1 metaG | ecosystem: Environmental > Aquatic > Non-marine Saline and Alkaline > Hypersaline >... | reverse complement strand
TGTACCCGAACGCTCTTACGCCAGAACCTGTCTGTTGCCATGACGGTCAGAAGAGCCCCCGGCTCAAAAAATTTATCGACGCGGGGTGTAGTCTCTGAGAGAAGGACGCTCTCTACTCTATCGCCGTCGTTAATCAGTAGAAACAGTGAAATTTCAGTCGGCGGATAAAGAGCAAATTCTGCAAGAAACGCGTGATACAAAAAGCTAATCTGCAGTAGCTGAGCGTCAGCTCCATCAATCTCAGAGAGTAGAGACGTCATGTCTACATAGTGTATGGCTCCAAGATTGAATGAGACAGCATCAATAGAGAGAAGACCAGAGTAGTATCCCTTTTTTGATGCTCTAATTTTGAATTCCCCTTCTACCGTTTCATCAAAATTAGCTACATCGAAAATACCGCTATTGTGAGTTACGCCGCAGGCGATAACCTCACCGTTTGGAGTTTCGATACAAACAACAGCATTGTCTACCGGCGTTGCGGGAGGCCCGGCAGCCGCGTCTCTAACAGTGATCGTCGGCATAGTCTATTCCTTTTTCTTCTTAAAAAACTTCTTTCCTCCGGCGCTGTATACACCGGACCCTGCGAGTCCGACCAGAGTAGCATTTGCTAATGCTGTTTGCCAGTTTACGCCCGACATTAGAAACAGGAGGAAAAAGAAGGCAACAGAAATCAATACAGAAACGTGAGGAAGATTCTCAGGTTTTATGTGTTCCTTAGCGATCTTCCTCACAAAAGAAACGGCGAACATGAGGAGAAACGCGAGTACAAGATTCACGTCTCCTCGTGCCGCCGCTTCTATGAGGTAGTTCAAAGTATCAGTATCCATACCTTGCGCCTACGCAATGTTAGCTAGCACCATTAATTAGGTTAATCTCAGTCTGCATCTTCTGCAGAATGAGCTTGACCTCGTGGAACGGGCCAGTAAGAGACACAGCAGCGACAGCAGGCATATCATCAATAGTAGTCAATTCAAAGATACAGGTATCCTGAGTCTGCGAACGATCGATATCGCCCTTTACAGTCAAAACAACGGCCATGAGAGTTCTCCTTATTAAGCGGCGTATTTACGCAAGTTGCTTTTGAAACCCAACGAATGGTGGTTATAGATATTGTCCGTCCCACCCCACAAACCAGCAGGTGCATTTCTGTAGTACCAGGCAACCTGTAAGTCTTCTGCATAGATAGCCCCGTCATTGGCACCGTCATTTCTGGACACCAAGTTCTTCTGGATATTCCAGAAATCTGCCCAGCCATAGGCAGTGACACCATCTCCATAGACAGACATATCTGCTCTGCTAGAGCCAGTAGAAACAGGGCCATCGGCAGCATAGTTACCATTCAAATCCCCAAACGACGCAAACATCACAAAAATGCCACAGCGCCATACCTGATTTCCAGTGTTGTACACCCGCACGTAGTTGTTGCAGACGCACACATGCTTAGACCAGGCGACAAGTACACCATCAGTGTTGTTCGCGCGAACGGGATCTCTGTAAACAATGGAATTACTACCGACGTAGATTCCAGAGTCGATACAGTTGTAAACGTTGTTACCATCGATGCGCACGGCTTTCACACCACGCACAATAATAGCATCACCTTGCACCGTCTTAATTACATTACCGCTGATGTTTACGTCGGTCACAGCAGGTGTCAACGCGCCAACAGCAGAAGACAAAGAAATTGCCCAGCAGTCTACAGCGGCGGGCTTTAGGATATTCTTGAGTGTATTATTAGCAATAGTACCCCCAGACACAGGGTCAGGACCAGTACCATATACGTAGATACCTCGCTCGTTACAATCACGAATCATGTTGCCATTAATTGAAAAATCAGTGGCTGCAGCGAGGCTAATACCCCAACAAGACAACAAGCGGATTGTGTTTCGGTCTATCTTAATGGCCGCATGCGTCCCACCGTAAATGTTGAACGCGGCAAGGGCAGGTGCCCCAAGCTGGTGTACCTCATTCTCAGAGATATTCAGGCCAGAAGACGAACCTAGTACTTCGAAAGCCGTCGAGTTGTGCAAAGCGGTAATCGTTTGAGGATTACCGTAGACATGGTTTCCGGTAACATTGCAGTAGCGCAAGGTATTGCACCGGAAGAAGTGGCTCTCGATACCACGGCTTTTATTGTTCACGACATCCGCATGATTTACCTGCTCAAGATAAATCGCAGCGTGCCCAACACGGATAGATGCAGCGTCGTTATCTTCCTTCTCGATCGTGTTACCAGAAATCTTGGCTCTAGTAACCTCAGTGAGAGAGCAAATGCCAATGAGGCTATCGTTATCCTGAACAACAACAGTGTTATTCTCAATGACGACATCGCGTGTCGACAATGGGCTAGCATCTGGGTCGGCAGGAACAGCGCCTACCGTGGAGTTAATCACCACGCAGTACGCATGGTCAGCCGCCGTGGCGGGCGCATGCCCAGACACAAATCTGAAGTGGTTATTCCTGATAACGATCTTCTCTGAGCGTGCCAAAAGAACACCACCGCCATTGCGAAAGATGTAGATAGGAACAGCCGGACCAGTCACCGTACCTATCTCTGCGGTATAGTCGTTGTCTTCGAATCTGAAGTTCCGTATCTGCTGTGCAAAAATGACGTACCCATGTGGCGCAAGATTGTTGTATTCAAACTTGCAGAAGAAATCACAGCCCTTGATTGTAATATCCTGGGCGTATGGAATAGGCGCCGCCCCGGAGCAAAGCTCGAAAAACGCTTGTCCAGTATCTGCAACGAAGTTGACGAACACACAGCGCTCGAAATGTAGCCCAGTGAAAGACATATTCACGCCGCCGACAATCGTGCCACGGTTGTTGAATTCGAATCTACAGTCGAGGCATTTGAGCTTCCCTCCGTAGTTCGTATTATCAACATTGAAAATGACAGTGTCAGGTCCAGAAGCAGCGTCAATATAGAAGTCACAGTCTTTAAAGTTAAAAGACGTGGCTACCACATTCGCCTCATCAAAATCGTTCAAATAGAACATCGGGGCCGTAGCGAGAGCCTTAGCCTTGAATTGCACAGATTCAAAAGACACCGTACAACCAGGAGCTGCTGAGCCGTACATAAACGTAACGGCAGCGGCACCAGTCTGCTCAATGACAGTTCCCTTACGCGAGCCAAGAATCTCCAAGTCATCAATTCCATGAACGCGCAAAGGTTCCGAAATATGGTACACGCCGGGCAAAAGACGGAGAGTGACACCAGACAGCTCAGTATTGACCGCTGCCTTCAGCAGGTACGCGCCATAGTTAATCGCGCTCTGAATGTCGTTGAATTCCCCGTGCTCCTTGTGCTTCCACGCCGTATCGCCGTTGACAGTCAGAACGGGCTGCCCGTCAGTGAGGTTCTTAACGACGTTTCGCACATACGAGCTAGCGTGTGTCAAGTCATTGTTTGCCAGATGGATATACCCGACATACACATATCCATTCGGCCAGGTATCAATATCGGCAAACACATTCTGAACAACAATCCCAGTAGCAGTTGGATCTTGAACATTGATCCAAATGAAATTGTCTCCAGTGGAATCTGTATAGGCCAACGTCGCAGCGTTGTTTAACGACGCTCGTGGAATATTCACATCGGCGGGAACGCTAACGAGTGACCCGCTGTAGGAATACACACCAGGACGAAGGTTGGCAGTATTCGCGTCCCATATCTCTAGCTCGGTTTCCGCACCTGTGAATGTGCCGTCTTTGGCGGCCTTCTTATGCCACCCATGTCCCTCAGTGTGAAGGCGCGGGCGATACGCTGGTGTGTCACCGATTTTGAAATAGGTGTTTGCTGCCTGGTACACCTTGAAATGCGGCCAAATCAAATTTTCGCCGTAGCGAAAACACAGAAGGAATCTGTTATCTAGTTCTTGATTCGTGCCGTCAGTGAACGGGCTGGTGGTTCTAATGTCGCCGACAGTAAGTGCCTGGGCTGACAAAGAATCTCCAGCTACCTGCCCCCAGCGCTCATAACTATCCCAAAACACACCTTCGTAGTCTGCGAGAATTTTAGACGCGGTCGTGTCTAAAACATACCGCTTCTCTGAGCTAGGAAGGCCGATAGCTGTACGTGTGATGTTGGCGGCCAACCCGTTAAACGATACCGTCGTACCATCCCAGTAAACCCCGCCAAGAAGATCACACAGCCCCGTCATGTTAAGACGCTGATGAAGATCCTCTGCTCGCTGGCGCCGAGTCAAATCAAAGCATTGGCCGATAGCCACGATTGGCACGCCGACAGGACGGAAAACAGCGCCAAACACGTAGCTTCTGGTATTGCCCTCATATGACATACCAGCGCCAGTCGCTGGTAGCGCAGCAGACGAGACGCTGATGGACAGATCCATCCGGCGCCTCAGAGTCGTCTCGTTAATGCTCGGGTGCTCCAGAGCAGTGTCACGGTACGATGCTTCTGCCACAGTGAAATACAGAAAGTCGATTCTATTGAAGAAGGCATCGGGCGCGGGTAGAGCGACAACAGTGTCTGTCTCTAGATAGTACGCCTGGCCGTCAATATGGAACCAACCCTGCTTAACAAGTATCTCATTTGGGTTGCCAGTAGGGGTGAGGAGAGCGCCACCATCTGGTTTAGCTCTTACACCGCTTCTCTCTGCGGCTGACAGAGATTCTACAGTATTGACACGAAGAATCTTCTGCAGCTCATTCAATTCCCAGTCACCTACGTCTCTACCACGCTGAAAGATTAGTTCAACGTAGTGAAGAGCTTTGTCGTAGGTAGACAATACAACTGCGGGTGTTTTTGCTGAAATTGCCATTCAGTAGCTCTCACATGCGAGTTGCATACATTGCGCATGCGCAATGTATGTTTTTATTCTTTATCCCTGACAATCAGAGTGTTTGTATCAGAGTCGAACGAAAAGCTCACCCGCCTCATCTTTCTAGGACCATCTGACAGTTCAGACATATCCCACGAGTGAATCTCTACATACGCAGCGCCATCTGCCAATGGCGAAGGACGCCTATCTGCCGGAAGGTAAGATATATTCACGACGCTACCATCCGCCTGAAGCTCTCCGACGAGCTTTAATGCTGACCGTCCCATGTTTATTCTCCAAGTGTGACAGTATACCCGCGCGCCCACACAGTAACCCCATTAGAAGGGGCGTTAATCCATGTGTATCCCAAGTAGTTTGTCGCCAGATCTCCACCGGCATCAAATTCAATTTGTGCCGTCAGCTCTTCGACAAACGCAGGAGGAGTAGCAGGACCACCCATAGCGGCTTCAAAGATGTAGTCTGGTGTCGCGCCACGGCTCAAATCACACCATGCCTGTACAGCGCCGGAATGGTGAAACCAGCATTGGATTCTCACCTGATTAGCAACATCTGGAATATGCCCGGAAGTTACAATCGGAGTGTCTACAACCGCAACGCCATTCAACAACAACACATTATCGCCAGCAAGAGAAAAGAAGTCTATCATGTATTCGAATTCCCTCTTCGAGCCTTTACCAGACATGGTAAACGGTGTGATATCTCCAGCACCACCGTTACGAATAGAACCAAGATAGAAATTCTTGGCGGCGTCGAATCCAGCGGGTGTAGTCGGCGGCGTACCAGAGAGCGTGTAAACAGCAGACACCGTACTCAAATCGGCGGTGGCGATTAGATACACATCGTACAACGTGTTTGGCGCTTCTGCACCAGCATCCAATCCCCCAGCACCAAGTACAGTAAGGTCGATGGTAAACGGCGCGGCGACAACCAAGAAACCAGAATCGTCAGGCGCGCGAACCTGTCCTGGTAGAATGCTGATCTTTTCGACCGTGCCGTATTCAAGCTCACAGCCCCAGATTTGCCCTGGTACCCATGTCATTTCTATCTCTCCTGCAGCAAGAGTCTCTATTGCTGTCCCTGTATGATACACGAATGCCGTAACAAAAAACGACGAGTAAAATTGCTTTAGTGTGTTACGGAGCACCATATCTTTACGGTGCCCAGCAGCATCCATGACATAGTACCACTCGTCATAGTCAGTTACCAGATTCAGTGGTGGTTTTCCAGAGATGTCGACTTTTAGTGTAGCTAACCCTGTAGACCCTATGATCTTGTATGAAAGATTTTGATTTCTATTCGGGTTTATCCACATCCCCCGCTCTATCATCACATCTCTGTATGGGGCTAAAGACGGAATTGTAATCGTGTCGTTTGACACCCCGCATGATGATGTGAGCTTTCCTGCCCATTGTGCATATTTATCGAACCACAGAATAGTATCGACAGATGTCACAGGACGGTCTAGCGTGTGACGGCTCATCAGGTACCAAAATTCATCAAAGACAGTATCTCTAGACAGATAGTCGCGCGTATCAAACAGAAGAGCGTGACGCCCGAGATAGAATCTAAGAATCGTTTTTGGCTGGCGCGTAGCAAAAACACCAGTGTCTACGTATTCTCCTGCGAAAGCTGCTGTAGCAACGACACCAAATGCGTCGGTGGAGTACACATACACCTGGCTATCGGTGTTCCATATAACGCGCCCTAAAGGCGTACCTGGGGAATCCAGCATTATGTACAGCCCAGCAAGCTGACCGGGCTCGAATGTACCAGCGGGAAACGTTAGAGACCATTCATCGGCTAGTGCCCCTGCGACATTCGCAGTCATCGTGGTGTCTACAATTTCATGTAGAAACGGATTCTTCTCTGTGCCATCAAGTACAAGTCTGTCTTGCCCTACAATAGTGTCGTCTACGTCAGTGACAAGCCAAAGCTGCCCAAAGGCGTTTATGATGAACGTGCCGACATAGTCTGACAGGTCAGAGTACGTATCGGCGGCTGTCCAGAACGCTGGGTTATCCAGATCCTGTACAATCAATTCTCCGCCCAGTGGAGGGCTGTTGTAGGCAATGATATTCGTTGGGTCGCCAACGTATTCGTGGATTAAGCTCTGCCCGTCGTAGGTATGTAGGACAGACCCCAGCATACCGTACGGTCCCCCGCCACCCACAGGCTGGCAAATAGAGTCCCAACCAGTCAGTACCTTTGCCACGCGCCTCAGTGTTTTACAGGTGCCGGAGCGCTGAAAAAGGTACACCAGTTCTTCTAGCAAACGGCGCTGAAGAGCTAAGTCTTCTTTGTCTGGATTCACACTGAAGAAATCGCAGAAGTCTGACGCCACCTGCCAAAGAATCTTGTCAGGGTCTACAAGCTGCTTGAATACATCGACAAGATTTCTGTAGAACCCGAACAGCTCGCCGACGTAATCCATGAAGTTACGCTGCGTCCGAGACGAGTATTCTCCATCAGAAACAAACCGCCTGAACCATTCAGGCGCCATAATCGTAGCAGGAGATATGGAAACATCACCAATGGCGTTTACCACCAGAGGTAACCTTGCGGATCGCGCAAGGTCTATTGTGACCTCAAACCACGTATGGTTATCTATAATCGTCACAGGCGAATTGTTAGCCTGTATCTGGAGAATAATCCCATCAACAATGTCTGGAATCTCGTCGCCGGGAAGCGCGATGTATTGCGCTGGATCTCCATAGATAGAAATTCCATACACAGCAGCCGGAACAGCAGAATTAACAAGCACGGCGTATTGGAGCTTATCTAGGTCTGGGTCGTGTGTTAGTTCTCTGTACGGCTTGACAGACAGCGCAACGAGAATATGGTCTTGCGTAGACGTGTATGTGACACCACCGTCTACAGAGTAGAACACCCTGTAGTAGTAGATAGTAGAGTCTTCTAGGTCAGTGTCTGTGTACGTGCTGACCAACACGCCAGAGTAAACCGACGGCACGATGTCATCATGCCATAAGGCAATAACAGACGTGCTGCGCTTGATGATAATATCCGTCACCCCCGCTGGGAATGTAGAGGCATCAAGCTCAAGCTGAATGCTATTACCTCGAAGGTCTGGTATTGCCCTATTCATGAGTCACCTATTTGAGAATGGCTATGGCGGATACAACAAGGGCTAAGATTACACCAACAAGTGCAGAAATTAATGTGCGCCGAAACCAGTCTCTGTCATCCTCAATTTTCTTCAGTCGGATTTCGTGGTCTCGCACCTGATCTACGACGCCAGGTCCGGAACCATACCCGCCGCGCAGAGCCTCGTCGATCTTCAGCATTAGTTTTTCCAATGACCCAACCTTTTCCACAAATGAAACAACAAGCTGCTCCAGTTTGGAATGGTGAATGCACGGCGGAGGGATCATTGGCATTTCTGGGTTGGTGCTCCTACCAACCTGTTGTCCGTCATCGCCCATTATTCAATTCCTCCGATTGGAGAGATCGTCAAATCATTCGAAACATTCAGGACGGGTAATTCATTGTCCCTTAGATCTAAATCAGCCACTTCATCATAGGTGTCAATACGAAATTCGTCGCCAACAGTCAAACGAGCAGTCGCAGCAGAATCGTCGAAATCGTATTGAAGTGTGTCTTCGATATTGGTGAAAGGGCCTGCATCCGTGAGGAGCCCATCAGCTTCTCTTACCTCGACGTAGTATTCTGTGTCGGGGGAAGACCAAATCTGAAGCTCACCATACGTAACAACATCGGCTGGGTCTACGGTAATCGTGTTAGATGTCCACGAAATCACACGGTATTTACCAGTGTTGTAGTTTCGGTTCGGGTACAGATACCATTCATCAAGACCAATGGGATTGAATTGGTTTGGTCCCCATCCCTTAGAAGTATCTGTCAGCGTGTTAGTCCCAGCGTATGTAGACCTACCGACAACGCGCCGATAGAAATCGAATTCCTCTGGAACACCTGTGTTTACAACGCGCACCACCCATTCGTGTCGCCCGACGTCATTATCATCGGTGACAGAGTAAGAAATGGCTGGCTTCGAGCTTTCATTCTGCCCAGAAAAAGTATGGGATACCTTTGGCCGAAAGCGCGTAAACACGGCTCTCAGAACACCACGCTCATACAGGTCAGCGAATTCCTTGTACAGTGCCTGTAGAGTAAAAATGAGATTGCCATTAATGTCTCTGCCAGCAAACGACAGGTTAGTGTAGTCGAACCACCCTGTTCCCGCCGCGTTCTTGATTTTGTCTCTGGTATACGCTTCGACATCAGAGGACCGAAAGTTATCTCGAATGAACAGGTTAATGTTCCATTCGATACTCTTAAACACAGGGTCCTGGAAATATGGAAATACGCCAAGGTATTTAATCGTCGACAAATCTCGCAGAATATTCATCTTCTGCAATGACGAAATGGTGGAAGATTCAGAGAGCGCGACAACGATAACAGGCTCAGACGGTGTTGTTCCTACAAACATCCGTGCTTTGGCACCAGTGAAATAGCTCTCTGTGAACGTCACGAAATCGTAAGAGGAGATAAGCCGCTCCTGCGTACGCAGTGTGGTAGCTAGTCTCTTCTTAGCCTCCACCAGAGTTTCACCGTCAGTCCCCGTGCCACGGCTATTTGAAACCGCTGTGTTCGTCACAGCCGTAACATATTGTGGGGCTGAGTCTACCTCTGTAATCGTATTCGCAGCTAGGTTCCCAAGGGTCCCAACGCTAGCAAAATAGCTCACAGAGAGCACCTGCGCGAGAGGCGGAATGGCTCCGTAGATACCATCACCAAATAGAATCTCAACAACGCCAGTGGGAGAAACGCGAATACGATAGTACTCGCTGTCCTCTTCATAGTTGCTGAGAGAGTCTTCCCGCGTCCACAAAGTCGGCCCGACATACACCTCAAGAGACGACAGAATTACGGGGTATCTGGCTAGTTCAAACGCTTGGTTGGCGGAACCATCAGAAGTCCCGAGAGATTCGACGCCCCCTGCGGGAGCTTCTCCTTCGACGATGTCGATAACCTGATCTTGAACAGAAATCCATACTCCGGGATCGGCGTAATCTGGGTGAAACCTAATGATGCCAGACGCAGTATCTGCTGAAAAGACATGATCTTTAGTAAGGTAATACCCGAATGGTGGGACAAGAAACACCCCCGGTTCTGAGGTTATTGTTAGCTGCCCGCGCGCTGGGACAGGACCAGAGTACAGAAAGTCGAATATCCTCGCCCATTTCAAAAAGAAGTCATAATCCACCATTGTGTATGGATTAGTCTCGCGCACGCGCACATCTAGCATGTGGAGGAGGTATTCTCCCATCCATGCTACAAGATCGACGAACATCATTTCGAAGCTAGCTGGCGCGAAATTAGTCCACAAATCAGAGTATCTCGTTCGCGCGAAGTCGACGAGATCCACCACAAGCTGGTCGAACGTGTAGCTTGTGAATTTCCTGACCGGAGTATTTTCCCTATACCAGCTACCGTACAGATTAGAAAACATTATCTGCCTCCGGTAGGTCTATCTCAGTAGAGAATTCCTGATGTGTTCTCAGAAATTGGGACGACAACCCGTAAGTGACTGTCATCCTAACACGCCCTGTATCTGACCCGGTGGTCGTCTTTATCTTCAGCAGTTTAGCGCGATATTCATGAGAAACAATGGCGTTCTCTACAGAACGAGAAAATCGAGGCGTGACACCTGCTGTGAGGTTAGTGAACGGAAGTTCGTTTACCAACGTCCCTAAGTATTCACGTCTTGGTCTATCGCCTAACGGCAAAAGAACGAGCCTGCGGATGTCCTGAGATAGTAGCTCTTCACCTGTAATGTACGAGAGCTTCCCAGTATCTGTATCCGCAGAAAATGGAACGCGCACACCGCGTCCTAAAGATTCTAGCTTGAACATTGTTCCTCCCAAACATTGCGCATGCGCAAGTTATGGTAGCGCGTCTAGTATAGCTATAAACCCGTTCAGCGCGATTATCATATCACCGATGGTGGTAGATAAATCTGTGCCGGAGTTAAAAATCGACAACATATCTGGCGCACCAGGAATCGTAGTACCGCCAACAAGGCTAGAAAAGAAGTTCATGATAACCAATGCTGTACCCACCGGAGAGTTAGAATTGCTGATGGTGGCAGCAAAATTCCACAAGGCGTCGGTGGCACAAACGAGGTACGCGGCGTACTCAGAATCTAGCGCTGGTGTGGCTATGATATACGCGTCGGCCCTAGCCGCATTTATGTCATTCACCCGATTCCTCAAGCCATTCAACCAATTGACCCTCCGCACAAGGTAAGCCCGCAAGACCCTTTTGAAGTCTATATAGAGCTGTATTACCCACACCGTAGGAGCATATTCCGCAAGTAGCTCTGCCACAGCCGTAGTAAGTAGCGCGAGGGCGGTGTTAAATGCTGTGAAGTCGAGAGTCGTGACGGCATCTTCAATTGCCTCTATCACAGCGACAACCGCGCTAATCACGGCGATGATTTTTAACATCGGCTGGAGAAACGCAGTTGCCTCTACGAACCGACCAAAAAGAGCCTCCTCCGCAGCCTCAATATCTGACATAGAAATGAGAGCGGGGTCAGCAACAAGATCTGTCCCAGGCAGGTGTAAAATACCAAAGATATTAGGGAATCTGGCGTCTATGTAACAGTCGGCCATGCTATATTTCCGATTAGATAGGGCCACCTACTGGTAAAACAGGGCGGCCATTTAGACTCAAAGAACCTGTAGCGGCTATATTAACATCCAGACCGATAACGGTCAATGTCAGTGTAGTGCCGTTCACAGTTAGTTTGCACAAAAAAGGAGGTGCAGCAGAAGAGACCTCACGTACACCAACCACACGTTCGGTCTTATTGCCGGTCACCTCCTCAACCTTGTCCCCGCCTGTGTATTCTTGTCTGTCGCCCTTGTCGAAATCTGATTTACCTAGCGACACCTCAGACACAGTGCCATCTTGGTACATCTCAACAAAGGTCCCAGATGGGTGCCAAATCTGAACTCGTTCACTGCCTGCCGAATCGTCTACTTCTAGTTGAATTCCATTTGGCGTCCGCCAAACACTGTTATTCGGGTAGTCAGTAGCGCGTGTGGTGGGAGGAACGACCATACCGAGAGGAGACGTAGTAGAGCCTTTCTCGGTGTCAGTACCATCTGCTTCGCCTTTAGCTGCCTTTGGTACATCGTCAGAAGAATGAAAGACACCCATAACAACGGGAAAGCGCGGATTAGCCATTTCGAACATAATCCACACGGGGGACCCCACAGGCGGGACGCGGAAATCGGCATTCGTAGGATTACAAGGCTTCGCCCAGTTGCTCCATTTTGATGCGACATCCGCCTCCCCAAAAACCTGTGGTAAGTACACCCGCGCACGCCCTAGTTGTTTAGGGTCCTCCACGTCTCTAACGAAACCTTTATACAGCCCAGGGTACATAGTCTCTATGTTGTTGGGCATGTCTTCTTTCCATTACTATTCATGGAGTCGGTTAAAAGTCCCGTTTTGCTCAAGCGGTACAGGCGCAGGAGGATTGGCAGGCATCTGGTGTAGTTTACCCTCACGAAAGTACTTCATAGCGATAGCATCTCTATTTAGTGTCTGCTCTTGGTAGTACACCTCTGCACCAGCCTTATCTGTGACAGTCCAAGAAGTTTCTCCGGCGTGTACAACAACGGTCGTCTCGTCTGTGCCTTTTTTCGCCTTGTCTTTTAGATTCTTCACAAGGTCAGTATCAGATTTTTTCTTGCCCTTATCTTTATTGTGCTTTTTGGGTTTTGGAACACGCGACATTTTACTAATATTCGTGTTAGCTGCCCCACCACCGCCGCCAGAATGTCTTAGCTCAGTGATGTAGTAGTTCCCGCTAAACAAGCCTAAACCCTCGAAACGCACAACAGCACCCGCATCCAGCACAGGCTCTAACACGAGTTCAGCAGAAGCTTCTCTAGATTTGTCTAGAGCCCATTTACGCTTTGCCCGAGCTATGAGACGCATTCTATTTCTAGAATCTTCAGGAGTACCAATGCGTACCTCGTTGAAGACCTTCTTGTTAGTTCCGTCTTTAGCCTGCTTTTCTGTATTCGCCTTCTTGGCTTTTAAGTGCCTAAGACCGTCATAAGTATGTCCACCAACTGAAAGACGAGCGTTTTCGGCATTCTGCTGCTCAATGAATTTCTTTCCAGAAGGAGTATCAGAACGCTGATATGCATCTGAGTATTCTCGTACGCTAATAGGCGGACCCTTAATTTTAGTGCGGCCAAGCTTGTCGCGTACGTAATCTTTCGGCGTCTTCCCCTTATCTGTGACCACCTTCCCCATAAAAGAAGAATTACCGGCATCCCACATATTGTCTCGAGATATCGCATCCTTGGCACCTGCATCCCAAGACATCCACACTTGTTTTGTTGATTCCTGCCCATTACCAGACGTCTCAGTCTGCCCTTGTTTACCTGGTGCCTTTTTCCCCGTACCACCAGTTGCAGCCATGTTAGGAATTTCACCAGTCTTAACAGTCGGTTTAAACGTCTTGAGAATGGTGTTTACCTCTTTGTACACATACGTACGCGCTGGCTCGGCTTTCTTTAATTTGTCGCTATCGACAAAGAAAAGAATGCGGTTCTTGATATAGCATTCAAAGCCTATCTCTGCGGCGCGCTGGCGTAGGAATTTCCACGCGTTATCTCTCGACGTGTGTACAAATGGATGCTCGGGATCTAAGTCATCAGATTCATCTACCACATATTTAAGGCCGAGCTGTCGCGCATAGCGTACAGCGATGTCAGTGGAAGATAGCTGCCCCCAATTAACCTCGCTTATGTATTTTGACAGGCTGTAGGAAAGATCCCACCCAGTTAACGTGATGCGAATTGTGCCATCGGCATTAAACGAAGGCTCTAGGTAGACAACAGTAAAATCGTATTTACGCGAAAGGTTATCTGCGTAACCAAACCGCACAACAATACTATTTCCCTGCTGAAATTCCCACGAGTCCAAAAAGCGCACATCGGGCAAAGAACATTCCAGTCGTAGCTGGTCTGCCTTCTTCAAGCTGCTGGAAACCTCCCAGCTATACATGAAGTTGTGAATCAGAGTCTGGTCTTCACCATTTACCAGAAACACAAAGATAGGTGCCCGATAGAGCGCGAAGATATCTCCCCGATCATATAACATTACAAATCCAGAAAAGCGGTGAGGAAGGGGACGTTCAACACCTGGCCTACGGTAAGCTCAAGTGGGTCAGAGAGCTTGTTTTGCTCTGCGATTATCGTCCAGTAATTAGACGTGTTGTAAGCCTTCAACGACACAGTAAGAATCGTGTCGTCCTCCTGAACAACGTATTGAAAGCAGTTCTGTATCCCTGTGAAAAACCTATCCTCTACAAGCGGGACAGGTTGAGTCAAAGGGGTTAAATCAGAGCCAAGTGAATATAAAATCGTCCGTCTCATTTCTTAGCTCCCAGTAGAACCACCCTGCGCCTTGATAGCATCAGACCCAAAGAATACCTCTTCGGCGCCTTCTGCTGCAGTGGCAGTATCCAGAACGTGCATGACAGTTATATTAGTCGTGGGCTGCTCTTCGAATGTCACGTCTACCTCGGCTGCCAGTGGTCGATAGTCTGGAGTACACATGAAAATATCAATCTTGTATGATTTGATAATTCCACGCATGAACCCCAGTGTCGGATTATCACCCAACCACATATCCACCATTGGAGGAGCAGTAACAATGCTCCTATCTCCCAAAGTTCTGGTGCCTGGGACAGTCGCAGCTTCGAACCAGAGAAGCTCCTGTTGAATGTCTTGTTTGAGTAACATCGGATCGCTGGGATGGTTTCCCAGACCGTTAAAGGCCAGGAGGAAGGACCATTCCCGCGACCCGCTGTTACCAAACTGTTGTAGCGCATGCGACCAACCAGGAGGAGTGTTAGACGCATACGATGGCGCACGAGAAATTTTGATAGACGCTGGATTGTATTGAAACACGAGGCTAGCTGAGCGCTCTGACCCCGTGGAATTAGAGTATTCCATAGGATTAGACAGGCTGAGCTGACCACGAGCAGAAAAGTGGGAGACCCATTCTAGGTATTGGGCCTCCTTGCGCTTTATGTTTTGCCGCGCCTGATTAAAACGCGGGCTGGGTGCCGTGACGATCTGTGCCATGCCTATCTCCTATACATTGCGCATGCGCAATGTTAGCTAATTTCAACAGTGCCACCAGCGCCGACGTTATACATAACATCACCTGCAGCACGCTCGCCTTCGCGTTCCTGAAGCTTTGCTATGGCTTCTAAGAGTCTATCACCACCGAGATTGACCTTGATGACAATCGGTCTGTAGTTACGTTCCTTTATGCCTTCAGCCGTCTCTTTGGCTCTAAGATGAGCACGATTAATAATCGCTTCTCGTGAACCTGGTGTAACGGCTACAGACACAGGCGTATACCCACCGCCTACAGTTTTATCCCCAGTTTCAAGTTCGTCGCTCATCCGACGACCCTTAGATTCAGGCGGTGGAGGCCCAGCCGCAGCAGCAACAAGTCCTCTTGGTCCAGCCGTTGCCATAATAACCCCGGCTGTAAACACATCTCCCCAAGAAGCATCACCCATTGCTATCTTAGGAAGCACGCTAGCGAGAGCTTGAAAAATCACCTGTAGAGGTTTAAAAACCAGCATGTAAATTCTGATTCCAACCTCAACGATTGCAAGCAGAATGTACCCCAGTAGAGTGATGATCATACCAATAGCAATACCAATTACGTGCCCCATTGTTTTGGCTTCGCCCATGTCATCACCAAACATTTTAGACAGGGGTGCCATCCAGGCAGCAGCTTCAGTTCCCATCGTATCAGTAATTCTCTGAAACATCGCGTCGAAGGGTTTTTCCATCGTCGGAACCATCGCCATAAACCCTTCACCAATTCCAGTAGCCATTTCTTTCATTCGCACAAACATCTCAAACACAGCAAGTGTGGGCTCTAACATTCCGCGCTTAGCAAGTTCAGCGGCTGTGTCGGTTCTCATTGAGCCTACCTGCCCCTCATTTGTGGAGATAAGCTCAAACAGCCCCTTAAGCATCCAGAAGACATTCTCGATCATGTCTGCGAAGCCGCCCCAGTTGCGAGTAAATGCTCCAGTCAGCAGAGCCCCTACAACAGCGAATTCGCCCATTGCAACAACAACGGCTAGGATAACCCCCAGAACAGCCTGCCACGCACCTACCAATGTGCTAACAATGAAAATGGCTCCGGCAAACGTCGCAAAAATAGTAGAAATCGTGCCGAATACAATAAGCGCGACACCGCCGAGAAATGACAGTATGCCAGCAAGCGTTGCTACGGCTAAGACCAGATCCCAGAATATTGGAACGTCTTCGCCGAATTTAATAATCGCCTCAATGACATCAAAAGCAAATGCAGCGACCTTTTCGAGCATCGCCGCCATATGTCCAAAGGCTGTGACGAGCCCTTGGTATTTACCCTCGCGCAAAGCAAAGGTAAGGGCATAGGCAAATTCATAGATGCGCTTAATCAGCGGCTCAAAGATCTCAAAAGCCAGCTTACCGAGAGTGTCGGCAGCAAGCTCCCAAAGATCCTCAAGCTGAGCGATCATGAAAGACACGGTGCCTTCCATTGCCTTACCTTGACCACCGTAGGTTTGACCAATGAGGCTAACAAATTCGTAATACCCGCGCTGAATATCACCGGTCTTAATAAACTCCTTTTGAATCCTCTCCAAATCAGGGATCATATACCCAGGAAGATTCAACCGAGTTCTAACAGACCTAATGGCATTCGGGCCGCCAGACAGAAATTCTGGTATTGACATACGTATATTGGTAGCCCCCATTGGACCCAACGTTGCGGCCAAATCGGAAAGAGCCTCAATACCAGTGATCATGTCACCTGTCTTAGACTTAACCATAGCAAAAGGGTCGGTGACACCCTGCAGCCCGATAATTCTAGTAAGGTTAAGAACGTCTTTGGTCTTCATCATGGTGCCAGCAGCAACCTTCATTGCTTGCTCCCAGACCTTGGCTGACTCTTCCTGAAAGACGAATTCAAAACCTTTCTCTAGTAGCTCAAATTCAGCACGGACCTGTCCGACCGTCGTCACCATACCAATCATAGCGTTGGCAATTCCCCCCGCAACGCCAATCATGGCTTGCCCTGCCTGGACAAATTGGCGGGCGGCGCTAACCCAACCGTAAGCGACACCCATGACCATACCAATTTGTCCAAACGCAGAGTTTAGCACGCTGTTCTTACGCATTTGGCCAGACAGCATTGTGGCGCCAGCCTGGGCTCCACCTCCTCTGGCACCCGTCGCTTTAGACGGAAGAACGCCTGACCCACGAAAAATAGGGCCTGATTGCAAGGCTCGTATGTTTCGCGACAGGACACCTACCTCGGTGTTAAGCCGCATCACATAGGCTATTGCATTGCCCCGCGCGCTAAAGACAATACCAAATTTTCCAAC
>Ga0180437_10005516_pt1 | contig 17282 bp, 10 predicted proteins | sample SS_ome_4_FD_132410 | JGI IMG/M metagenome (GOLD analysis project Ga0180437, IMG submission 132410) | Hypersaline lake sediment archaeal communities from the Salton Sea, California, USA - SS_3_D_1 metaG | ecosystem: Environmental > Aquatic > Non-marine Saline and Alkaline > Hypersaline >... | reverse complement strand
GTGCCGACTACTGGGGGGCGTACCGCAAGTACAGTCGCCTGTTTGATGTACGAGTTCAGTACTGCATGGCTCATTTGATTCGTGAGATTCGTTTCCTTGCCGAGCACAGTGTTAAAAAACTGTGCCGCTGGGGAAATCATTTGCTCGAATGGCTCAAAAAACTGTTTAAAACACTGAATTGCCACGACAAGCTGACTGCCAAAGCTTTTCGCCGTTCGATATAACAAATCAAAAAGGGGTTTTTGAGCCGAATGCGACGAGTTCCGAATCATCCGTTGGCCAAGAAGCCGGCCAGACGCTTCAGGGGCAAGGTCTCAGAAGACTACTTTCGTTTTTTGACTGAATCCGGAATTGAGTCGACGAATAACGGAACTGGACGGCGGATTCGACCGGTGGTAATTGATAGGCGGATTACACAGGGAACCCGCGGACAAGCCGGTATGTGCTGGTGCGAACGGATATGGACAGTATTGGCCACCTGCAAAAAGCAAAACCGAAATGTCTTTGAGTTTATTCACCATACACTGCTTGCTCACTGGAACAATACTTCTTATCCTGATTTACTGTGAGCGGTGACCCTTGTTTTTTTGCTGTTAATTGCCGTTTGAGGGCGGGCCTATTGAAAACTGTGTGAAGTCGCCCGGATTGAGCTGTCGTATCAATGAACGGACATCGTCAACTGTAACAGCTTTGACGTCACTGACGTCGTCGGCTATCGTGCGATACTTCCGGAGATACTGCCAGTTAAAGCCCAGGTCAACCAGGCGTCCCATTGGCAGCTCGTTTTTGATCACCAGAGCACTGAGCACTTTGTTCTTGGCCTTTAGCAGCTCATCCTCGGTTACACCGTTTTCGTTAAGCTCGGAGAAGATATTGCCGACGACGTCAACGACCTTCGAGACGTTTTCGGTGCTGCAGCGGATGTAGCTGCAGAACACGCCGGTGCCGTCCATTGCCCCGAACTGCATCGCGGCTGTTTCTGCTAATGCCTTGTCGACCAGTTCCCAGAAAAATCTCGATCCGACGTCGTCGCCGATGATCACGCCCAAGAGTGAGGCGGCGAATCTTCGCGGGTCCTGGGCGGCGACACCGGGGCTCATCAGACATATGTGCTCGCAGGAGAGGTTTGGTTTTTCGAGTCGTTCTTTCTTCCTGCTTCCGGCGTAATGTTCCAGGCTTCTGTCGCCGGCGCGGCCCCGCCAGCCGGCGCAGTCTGCTTGTGCGATTGAGCAAATCCGGGTCCAGTCGAAATCGCCGGTACATGCGAGAACCATATTATTCGGCGCATAGCGGTTGTTGAAGTATTCCTTCATCTGCTCAGCGGCCAAACCGTCAATGCTCTTTTCCGTGCCGAGGACGCTGTTGCCGCACGGGTGCCGGTCGAAATGAAGGCTCCTGCATCTGTCGATGACGTCGAAATTCGGCATGTCCCTGTACATGGCGATTTCTTCTTTGATAACGTTCTTTTCAATGTCGAAATCGTCATCGCGGAGGCTCGGTCTCATCAGCTCGATCCATAGTCGTGTGACCTCATCAAGATATTCGGGCAGGACGGCGGCGTAAAAAACCGTGTTTTCTTCGCTGGTGAAGGCGTTGAATTGTGCACCGGTCCTATCGAAAGCCTCGCTGACCGCAAAGGCGCTGAGCTTTTCAGTGCCTTTGAAGAGCATGTGCTCGAGAAAATGCGACACGCCGTTTATGCGGCTGGTTTCGTCGCGGGAACCGGTCTTTACGAAAAAGCCGACCGCTGCCGATTTGGCGGACTTGTTGACCTCTCCGATAATGCTCAGGCCATTCGATAATATCTTTTCCTTGAATTCCATGCTCTGCTCTATTTAACAGCTACCTCTTTCGGCCCGATTGTCACTATCGTAAAATCCTCGGACCTGTTTTTTTGCAGGAAGGTCAGAACCGAATCGACCGTAGTCTCCTGGATTTTGCTTTTTATCTCGTCGAGACTTCGGACGCGCCCCAGAATATGGTAATCGTTGCCGATCCCTGCTGCCCGGCTGCTCGAAGATTCGCTCTGGAGGATCAAGGAGCTCTTAAGTCCGACCTTGGCGCGTTCGATTTCTTCGGCGCTGATTCCTTCTCTTAATCGATTGAATTCGGCGATTATCAAATCAAGCGTTTCCTGGGCCTTCTCCGGTGTGGTGCCCGCATAGCAGGCAATGCCGGCTGCGTTTTTCAGACCGTGATACCTTGCCCCTATTGCGTAGCAAAGACCTCTTTTTTCTCTCACCTCGGTGAACAGCCTGGCGCTCATTCCGCCTGAAAGCACAGAAACAGCCGCCCTGGCATTGTAATACTCAGGGTCTGCGAGTGTGGCGGTTTTTGTCATCAAACCGATGTGAACCTGAGCGCCTTCATTCTGAATGTGAGTATATTTACCGATGCCGGAGCCGATGGTGACGGCTTCAGCACGGCTCTTTCGGTCGGATTCAAAGAGGCCTTCAAGCTGCCGGCAAACGGCATCGAAATCGTACTTGCCCGCCACGGCAAAAATCGTGCGGGACAAATCGAAGTTTTCCTCGATGATGCGCCTTGTTCTCTCGGCTGTCAAATCCTTAAGCTCATCCACTTGTCCGGCGGTGCTGCGTCCGAGAGGGTCAGGGTAGAACTTCTCTCGAAGTTGCAGCATTACCTTCTGTCGCGGGTCGTCATCCAGAGCGAGCACCCCGTCCAGTGCCAGTTGCCTTGCCGGTTCGAACTGGGCGTTGCTCAACAGCGGTTTCAATATGACATCAGCGTACAGATTCAGAGCTTCGGAAAGATTGCCGGCCTCAAGCGCAGCGCCTATCGTAACGTGACTGCTGCCGATCGCGGTTGAGCGATGCAGACCGAGTCCGTCCAGTGCGTCTCCGAGCTGGCGGCTGTCCTTTTCACCGGCGCCTCGGAAAATCCAGTCGGTCGCTACATTGGGCGCTCCGCAACAGCCATCGGGCATCTGTGCGGCGCCTGCCGGCAGCATAAAATTGAACGCCGCGGACTCGACCGACTTCATCGGCTCGCCCAAAAGGACCATCCCGTTCTTCAACACGTATTCGTCAAGTTTTTCGGTCATCACAATCTCTCCAAGACATTAGAAAAATGAGAGAGGATTCTACAAACAAATCCCTCCGTTTTCAACCGCCAATCAGGCGTCAATTCGCTGCGCCGCGACGGTCTATGGTCCAACTTCCTTCATCAATTCGCCTAATTGGCGATAATGCGCCACCAGCGAGGGAAGCGTCTTCGACAGCCCCCAGCATGTAAGAGCGGTTAGCACCACCACGATCGCTGTGACCGTGAGTTTTGTGTTTCTATTGTAACGCGGATGAAACCACACAAAAGGCAGCGCAAACGGCCCTACGAGCAGGAACAAAACCACGATAAAAGTGGCCGAAAGACCCTGTTTCGTTTTGCGACCGCGATGCTCGTCGAGAAACTCTCCGCAGAAGCGACACTTTATCGCCTCATCCTGAATGTCTTCTGCGCAGAACGGGCACTTCTTCATCTACCTCCCTTATCGGCAAATCTCTTAAACCGGCGAACAGCAAGGCATAGCACATGACCTCCGATATACTCAATACGAAACAACAATCACGCCACAGCGGCGGCCTCTTCTTCGAACTGACCGAACTTGACGCTTATCTTTTTGCTGACGCCGCGCATCTGCATGGTTACTCCGAACAACACGTCGGCGATGCTCATCGTGCGCTTGGCATGGGTAATAATGATGAACTGCGAATGCTTTTGGAATTCTCGAATGAGCAGGTTAAATCGCTCGTTGTTTGCCTCGTCGAGGGCGGCGTCAACCTCGTCAAGCAGACAGAACGGTGACGGTTTGGACTCAAAGACGGCGAAGAGCAGGGAAATTGCGGTCATCGCCTTTTCACCGCCGCTGAGCAGGGATATGCTGCGGGTCTCTTTGCCGGGCGGACGCGCGATTATCTCGATGCCCGCCTCGAGGATGTCTTCGGCGTCGTCGAGAACAATGTCGGCTTTGCCGCCGCCGAACAGCTTGCGGAATATCTGCTGGAATTGTACTCTGATTTGCTCAAAAGTCTCTCTGAATCTTTCTCTGCTCTGTTTGTTGAGGCGGTTTATCAACTGCTGGAGCTGCGCTTTACTCTTCTGGAGGTCTTCGACCTGGCTGCTCAGAAATTCGTGGCGCTGCTCCAGGCTTTGCTGCTCGTCGATTGCGTCGATATTGACGTTGCCGAGGCGCTCGATTTTTCCTCTGAGTTCCGCGATCTCTTCCTTTATTCTCTCCCAGTCGATCTCGTTCTGCGTGTAGTCCTTGTAAGCCTCGACCAAATCTATCTGCAGTTCCTCCTGCACCCGGTCGATAAGATTCTGCTCCTTTACTTCGATCTGGCTCAACTCTATTTTCAAGCCGTTGATTTTCTGCTCGATCTCGTCTTCTTCGGCCCGTTTACAACGGAGAAGCTGCTCTGTTTGTTTTTGCTCCTCGAGCAGCTCTTTCACCTCGCTGTGCAGCAAGCGGCTGCTCTGCTGTTTTTCATCTTTCTCGACGAACAGCTCCGATACAACCGACTCGCAGTTGAGGATGTCGCGTTTGGCCTGGTCGGATTGCTCAGCGCAGGTTTGTATCTCGCTTCGGGCCGTATCAGCCGCGCCATGGTTGGCCTGGGTCTGGTCCTGCAGCGAGTGAATTGTCTGTTTCAGCGCCCTGGCCTGTTCGCAGATCTGGCCCATGGAGATTTTCAATTCCGTCAGTTCATTCATTAGCGATTGCCGGCGCCGCTTCTTTTGCGTGTACTCGTACTCAAGCTGCTCAATCCGCTCGTTACGCTGCCTGTTTACCGCGTCGAGTTCTTCAAGCTTCTGCTTTGAGTTGTATTCTTTCTCGGCCGACCGGGCTATCTGTTCTTCGAGGATACCGATTTCACCGGCGATCACCGGCTGCTCTTGTTTCAGCCGCTTTATGTTTTCCTCTATGATGCTCAGCTTCGAGTTGACCTGCATCTTCTCAGTATTGGCCTCGTATGTCGCGGTGCGAAGGTCCTTACACAGTTTTTCCGCGTGTTCGGTGGCCTGGTGATTTCTATCAAGCTGCTGCTCGAGAACGGCTATCTCACCGGCGACCGCGGCAATGGTCTCCTGAAGCTGGCGGAGGCGGCTCTTTCGTGAAATGAGCCCGGCGGCCCTGCACAACGGGCCAAGTCTTACCGTCCCGTCGGCGCCTAAGAATTCTCCCTTGAGGGTCACAAACTGATAGCCTGCGCCCGCCAACGAAGCCAATCTGGAAGCATCGGCAATCGACTCGACAACAAGCGTCTTGCCCAGCAGCTTCCAGACCAGCGGTGCGGACGGGTTCTCGTAGTTTACAAACTCAACGAGTCTGCCCTTTACGAAGGACAGTTTCGAGAGGTCCTCTCTGTCGACGAAGGGCTCTATGCTGTCGGCGCAGATGAAGTTTGCCCTGCCGTCCAGCTTCTCGATTTCTTCGACATCCTCGAGAAGCCTGGTGGTATTGTCTATTACCAGGGCATCTGTCTTTCCCTCGAGCGCCGCCTCGACGGCGGTTGCATATTTGACGTCGGCGACAACTATGTCGGCCAGTATCCCGCGAACATAATCGAATTTGCCGGCGTGTGTGCAGCGGTTTGCCAGAATATTTTTTACCGCATTGGTAAGCCCTTCGCGGCGTGCTTCCATATCCGTCAAAACCGAAAGCTCGCCGCTGAGCGCGCTTAGAGTCTCTTTGCTGTGGGCCAGCCTCTTGTTGTCGGCCTCTATCAGACCCGCCAGGTCCTCTCGCTTTTTACGCTTGGAGTCCAGATTCTGCCGCAGTTCGCCCAGCACTTTTTCGATGTCGCCAAGTCGCGCCTGGTGCTGGGCGTTTTCGGCGAGCAGCTTCTCAAGTTCGCTCCGCGCGCTGTCGGCGCGCCCGGTGAGGCGGTCTTTCTGGCTGGAAAGATTATCTCGATACACCGAGATGCTCTGCACTTCGTTGTGAAGCTGAGCGGTGATTCTGACTATGTCGATTATCCCGGATTTTTCGTCTTCCAGGTCGGCCTCCAGCGAGGTGCACTCGGCGTCGATTTCCTGGATTTGACGCTCAAGCCGCTCCGATGACGCGTTCTTTTCTTCGAGCAGCCTTTCACAATTCGACTGCTCGTTTTGACAGTTGAGAAGGTCCGCTTCGAAGAGCCTTCTCTGCTCTTGGAGTTTTTCCGCCCTTTCCGTCGCGGCGGTTTTTCTTTGCTGGAGCTCGGTAATTCTCGTTCTTAGAAATTCGATTCGCTGAAGATGCTGCTCTATCTTGCTCTGAACGCTAACCAGAGAGTTGTCTGTTTGGTTTATCTGGTTCTCGGTTTCAATTATCCTTTGACCGATGCTGCTCATCAGGGCGTCGTTCCTGGAGATTTCGGCGGCAACAGCCGCAAAATCCTGCTGGACTTTCTCGAGCGCGTCGGATTTTTCCTTTGTGTGCGTCCGGCTCTTAGCATATTCGACCAGCGAGTAATTGAGCTGGAGCTGCTTGAGTCTTTGGGTGTACTCCAGGTAGTTCCTGGCCCTTCCGGCCTGGAGCTTCACGCTTCGAAGCCTTTTGGTTACTTCACCGAGAATGTCGGCCAGCCGCAGCAGGTTCTGCTCGGTTCGGTCCAGCTTGCGAAGCGCCTCCTGTTTGTGGGCCTTAAACTTGCTGATTCCCGCGGCCTCTTCAAATATTATGCGCCTGTCGGTCCTGGAAGCGCTAATGAGCTGCTCGACCTGTCCCTGTTCGATTATCGAGTAAGCCCTGATGTTCAGGCCGGTATCCATGAATAGTTCGCGGATGTCTTTTAGCCGGCAGAGCTTGCCGTTTATCCTGTACTCACTCTCTCCTGATCTGTATATGCGCCTGGATATCTGGACATGGTCGGCTTCGATGGGCAGTTGGCCGGTCGTGTTGGATACGAATAGCGTTACTTCGGCGCTTCCGAGCGGTTTTCGGCTGCTGCTGCCGCTGAATATTACATCCGCCATCTGGTCGCTTCGCAGGCTCTTTACCCTCTGCTCACCTAAAACCCATTTTACTGCGTCGACAACGTTGCTCTTTCCGCAACCGTTCGGACCGACGATGGCCGTCACCGGCGCATCGAATGCAAATTCTGTCTTGTCCGCAAAGCTTTTGAATCCGTCGAGAACGATTTTCTCAAGTCTCATTTCTTCCCTGCAGAAACTTCCTAACCAGTCCGTGTCGCGCCGCGGGCGCGTTCAACTTCTTCAACTTGCATTATTATTATCGGTCACGCGCATTTTATTTCTTTATATTTAGCGCCATTTCGGGCAGCGGCCCGATGTGGAATTCGGCGCTTACGGCGCCTTTGTCGTGCATCTGTTTCAGAATCGCTATCATCTCCGCGTAAGAAACCGCAAGTCCGGGATGCTCCTTGTTGTCGGGTTCTTCGCAAAGCGTGCGAATAATGTCATCAAGTTCGAAGGAGCTTTTCGATGTCACCACTACGTTGGGCTGTTTCGGGTTCTTGCGCATGACCGAAACGTACTTGTCACCGGGAGAGGCGTTAAGGGTTATCTCGCCGTCGGCGGACCGTATAAAGATATTCTCACGACACTTTATAGGCCCTCCGAACAGTGCCACGCGGCTCTGACCGCTTCGTGAGACAAAGACAGCCTTCTTGTGCGTTTGTGCGACCGTTTCCAGGTAAAAACTGCCGCCCACAAGTCTCTGTCTGATAGCGATATCGTCCAGTCTTCGCAGTTCTTCGTAGGCTGCGAGTCTGGCGTCAAAATCGTCGTCACGCAGCAGCACACGCGAAATTGCAGCCGCATCGTTGCGTCTGGCAGACCTGGTGATTGCTTCGAGCGCTTCGATGCGGTATGGCGAATTCGCATCCATCGCTATCTGCCGCAGAACGTCCAAGCCGCGGTCACTTCCGAGATTTAGAATGCATCTGGCCGCACGCAGACGCACGTTCTCGTCCGGCGAACCCAGAACAGCGGTCAACTGGCCGAAAACTTCGTTGCCTATGGCCTCGAGGGCGATTTCGGCTCTGTGCTTATCGCTCGAATCGACAAGGTTGCCGACCGCTTCGGCTATTCTTTCCTGCGTTGCTTCCGGCGCATTGTAAAGATACATCGACCTGATGATCGAGAAGAATCTTTCCTTCTGCCTCTGGTACTTCCAGGGCACGTTGAATTCGATCTTGCTTGGTGAAATGGCCTTGGCTGTCCCGCTGCCGAAACGCTCGTTCAAACGGTTCCGAATGGTGCTGGCGATCTTGTAATCCGGCTGGCGCAGGACAAGGTTTGTTCGGTAATCTGAAGTGCTCGTACCGCCCGCCAGAACATAACCAGCCTTCTTGTCGGCGGACTTGCCATCGATTTTGTCTATGTAGACAGGCCCGGAAGCGTTGGCCAGTACTTTGGTGGTTATCCCGAAGGTTCGTGCTTCCTTAAGCTCGGCCCCGTAAAGCCAGCCGCCCTGTAGCGATGTCGTCTGTGTCCCCGGAAGGGCGAAAACACACACATCAAAGTATTCGCCCTTTGAAATTGTCCCCGGAATAGACCCTTCAACGAGCACCACAGCGGTGTCGTGGCTGTCGACAAACTGCTTGATGTTTATCGTGCGTTCGGGCAGTTCCTTCAGAATGTATCCTTCGAGGTACTGCCTTATTCGCGGTGGACATTCCGAAGAGCCAGTCCCGCGCAAACCGCCTACAATACCGTAGCCCTCCAACTGAACGGTTTCCACCGAGACAACCTCCACCAGTGAACCGATTCTGCTCTCAGGGCCTACCGCCGGCGCCGCTTCCTCAGCCATCTCAGGAGCCCTGCAGCCCGATAATACAATCGCGGCAAGCAAAACACCAAATGTGAAAAAGCCCGAATTCTTCTTGTCAGTGTTCATTAGCCTAATCGCCTAAGATAACCCAAATTAACTGCGACGATAAAACGTAAATATTATGTTTTTCAGGTATTTTCGTCAATATCAATTATTTCAACGGTTCCGGCGGCAAATTGCGTGCGAAAGCAGACGTCTGGACTACAATGTCGGCAAAACTACCTATATCGCTGTACCTGAAAGCTTGATAGAAAGGTACGGACTTGCGGGGTCATTTGTTTGGAAGACGATAATCATCGAGTATCTGCCCGTGGGCCCGTCGGCCCTGGGATAGAATGTAAAAGGCACCGTTTTCGACTGGCCCGGCTGAACTTCGAAGCTTCTGAATGTCGAACCGGTATCGGGGTCCTTGTAGTAAAACACGTCCCAGTAGTCCAACTGGGGCCATTCACCATCGATAGAGCTTCTTGCCTTGTGGTAGGTTATTTTCAGAAGCGACATGCCTTTATTCTCGAATAAAAGATAATCTGCCGGTTTTGCGCCTCTCTGTACATCCCCGAAAGCTATCTCTGTTCTGCTCAGTACCAATTCCGGCAAATCACCAGTGGGCTTGGGCCGAAGAGTCAGCGTCGGGTCGCCCATAAGATTAGTAACCAGATATGACCTGTCATTCATGCAAATGCTGCCGAAATTCGCCCCAACGCCCAACGGGATATAGTCCTTGAGGAACTCCGGCGAACTTGCCCCCACGAGCATCGTCACTATACTATTGGCCAGAACCGCAAGGCCGTTGCCCCCGAACAATTGCCATCCGGCAAGATAATTCGCCTTCGTAAAATCACCGTTCGAGCATGATGCAAGATAAGTAAACAGCGCCTCCGGCTTGGCGTCGATGATTTCGTGGTGGTATATGTTCGTCGAACCCCCGAGCCACTGGGTCGTCGCAGAACCGTGAATGTTCACGAACACGAAATCATGGCTGCCGGACAAGCTGGAAAGGTACTGCTGTTTCTGGACTTCCATATCGCTGTCATAAATCCGCTCCACCTGCTCATCCGAATCGTACAGGCCGGTGTACTCCCTGATTTGGTCAACGAGATTGTTGTAATCCTCCTCGCATGTGCCGGTTTGATTAATTGCCACAGAGCCGAAATACAGCATTTTACGATCATAGCTCAGCCTGCCTATTCGATAATCATGGTTCCTGTCGAGATACTTCCTCAGAAGCTCGATACCTTCCGACCCGCCGACCGGCGGCTTGATTCTTCCCGTCCACACGTCCCGCATTGTTACGTCGGTCTCGTTGCGGTAATACTCCTTTTCGAACTTCCCGTCGCCGTCGGAATCCACAAATTTATCACTCATATCCTGGAAGTACCAGTCGCTCGGCGTTGAGCCGGCGTTTTGATATTCGAAATAAGCCGTTGGAATCTCGCCGATCAAGACAGAGCCTATCAGACCATCCTGATTGTATTTCTCTACGAGTATGTCCTTTATCCGGCTTATGCTTTCCCAGTTGTCCGAGAATACGAACACGTGCGCCTTCAGGTCCCTTGATATATCCGCTCGCAGCCTTTCGATCTCCTCTTTCAGACTTGAATAGCTGTCTGCGTCCACAAAGATGGCCACCGACCTTTTCGTCGCAAGCCATGAAGCGGCCAGTTCCGCAAAGTCCGCAAAGTTGACGAAACCATCACCGTTGACGTCCGCAAGGTTGCTCCCATCCTCATCCCGCCACAGCCAGTTGTCTGTAAGAAACGAAAGGTCCGAATGGTTGATGCTGCCGTTGCCGTCGAAATCCACAAGCGCGCTGTAAAGACCCGACCCGCCCTCGCCGCCCACGATTTGCCCCATCGGCCCGACGGCAAAGACCGCCGCCACTGCCGAAAACACCACCGCAGCGCAAAAAACCGCCCTTCGGATTGTTGCAGCAGCTCTTTTCATTTACCCTTTTCGAGAGGATTGACGCTATTCTAAGCTTTTAGCGCTCGACTGTCAAGCATTCTTGCACTGCAATATCCCCCATAGATTCTCGCAAGGAACCATTTTTCCAAACTTGCCATCGAATTGTCATACACAGACAGCGCGACTTAAATTGAGCCTCTCCGGAAAAGCTCAAAGAGTCGCTGATCAGGAAAAACGACTCGCATGGGTTTTCCCCTGCGACCTGTGGAGTACCGCCAAGAGCGTACTACTTTTGGGGCAGCAGGACCGTCACGGTGGTTCCGACGCCAGGCTTGCTTGCTATATCGAGCGAACCTTTGTTCAACTGTATGAGCCGCCGAGCATGTGCCAGACCCATTCCGCGGTTTCTTCCGGCGGGCCTGGCTGAGAAGAACGGGTACACAGACTTTCGCATGGTCTCGGCGTCCATCCCCCGGCCGAAGTCGGTGATTCGCAGTTTGATCGAATTACCGGATTCCTCGATTTCAGCGGCGACCTTGATCGGGCCGAGATTTTCAGGGTATGCTTGCAGGGCGTTGGAAAAGATGTTTGCGATTGCTGTGACGACCTGGGCCGAATCTACGAAGACGCTTTCCACTTTCGCATCGATCTCGACCTTGATATCGAGGTGGTCGGTGTCTGCTCTGCGGGCGCTCAATTCCGTGGCCTCGTCAAGCAATTGCCTGACGCTTGTCTGAGCAGGCTTCGGCTCCCGCGGGCGGGCGAAAATCATCAATGATTCGATGATACGGGCAATTTCGCGGGCGTTTTCCTGAATCACTCCGAGCGCTTGTTTTTTTCCGGAATCGGTCTCGGTTTGTGCAAGCAACTGCGCGCGGCCCGAGATGACTGACAGCGGATTGTTCAGTTCGTGCGCTGCGCCGCCCGCCATCTCAGCCAATCCGTCAAGTGGGTCGGCGTAAGCCGGTGGTTGTTCGCCAGCCGCAATAACAGTTGGCTGCTCGCCCGTCGCGGATTTGCCGAGCAGTTGTGCCAATCTTTCGGCGAGACCTTCCTGCTGCCTGCCTGCAAGCGCCAGGTCGAGAACCGCGCCGGCGATCCCGGAAGTTGTTTTGAACTTCTCCTCGAAAAGTTGCACATCCTGCGGGTAACGAAGCTCGAAAACGATCGCCCCCAAGGCCCTTGGCCCTGCGAGAAGCGGCAGGATTTTGGTGAGGTTCAGGTCGAACTCCACATCCAGTTGCTCGAACAGCCAGCCTATATAATCATGGGCGTTCAGAATTGCGAAGCTGCTGCTAATCGTCTCCGGGACGGTCGGCGTATCGGACGGATTGTGGAGATAAAGCAGGGAGCTCTGAGAGAGGTTTTCGACCAGGACCGCTTCGATGAATTCGGCGGAGGTCGAACCAGCCAGGTACAGACAAACCATTCCGGTCTGATAAAACTTCTGCCAGCGGACGGCGAAGTTTTCGGCGATGTCGATGGCGGAATCATCCGAATCTATACTCGCCATGAAGTCCCTTGCAAAATCGAAGTGGGTCGATGCGATTTGGAGCCGGCGAATCTGCCGGGACAGTTCGTTCTCTTTCCGCGCCAGTTCAACGGCGGCGGCATGAACCGCCTGGCAGTATTGTTTCGCCGCGTCCGGCAAGTCCAGGCCCAGAATCCTGGACTTTTCCGACACCTTCTCCGGCAGTGCGGCGCGCACCCGATCAAGCTGATCATCTGTAATTCCCAGTGAGTGGGCGATTCTCTCCGCCGAGTCGGTTACGTCATAGCTGCCCGATTGACCTATGGAGCATTGTCGGGCAAGCATGTCTGCAAGCTGAACGAGCTGGGCGATTTCGGCCTCGGGCATTGTTTGAGCTATTGTCGCAGTATCGCTGTGATGGAGCCAAACGGCTACGGCGATTGGATCCGGTAGATGCCATTTTCGGGCGAGTCTCCTGCCGAGTATGGCGTGGTCGAGGCCGAGATGTTCCTGTTCGACCGTACAAGTGCACAGATTCCGGGATTTTGCCTCTTCGGCAATGTGGTCGAAGCTTTTCGGCATTACCTCCTGGAGGGCGAACTTGCCGATGTCATGCAGCAGCCCGGCTGTGTATGCAAGCTGCGGATTGATTCGGCGTGAGCTTATTTCGGCGATATCTTCGGCGCAGCAGGCAACAGCAAGGCTATGGAGCGTAAGCTCTCTTTTCGGCAGCTCGGCGCGCGGTTCGAACTGACCTGCGACATTAACGGAAAAGACCGCGTCGCAAACGACCTGCTCAGCCAGCTTGCCGACGGCTTGGCACAGAGAGCTCTTGTCACCTGGACATGTCACGCTGTGCTCGTGTATCACGGAGAAAATAAGGGCGGCAAGGGAGGGGTCGGATTCTATGATCTCGACCACAGCCGAGGTCGAAGAGCGCCCTTCTGCAAGAGCGGCGAATAGTTTTGCCGCCACGCAGGGTAGCATCGAGAGTGAATCGAGGCTGCGAACGGCAAGGATTACCTGGTTGGCGGCGCTTGTATCAGGAGGTTTTTCAGACATTTAGCTTCCCTTCTCCAGGTTAAATTCTGTGGTTATACGCGGGACTTGTGGGCCGGCTGAACGCCGGTGTTAGAAAAGTTGGCTGACGTGTCTGATCAAGTGACCGATGGTGTAAACAGCGCTGTCGCATTCTATCTCATCTGTAAAACATCGGCGATTTTGCCCGTAAGCTCGGCTATATCAAATGGTTTCCTGATGAAGTCTTCGGCGCCGGCTTTGAGAAGATGGTCGATCTCGTCCTGTTTAACGACGCCGCTTACTATAATAATTTTGATGTCTTCGAATTCAGGGTTCTTTTTTATCGTTTGACACACAACGTTGCCGTTGACGTCGGGCAGCATGTAGTCGAGCAGAATGAGCTCGGGGCGAAACTGCTGAGTGAGAATTCCGGCGTTGTATCCGCTGGCTGCGGTCCTGATATCAAATCTGCCGTCGCGCACAAGGACATCGGCAATGAGCTCGACGATCTCGGCATCGTCGTCAACGATGAGGACTTTTCTTTTTCCGGATTCGAGGTTGTCAAGCGGGATGTTGTTGGCCTTCATGAATTTGATGAGGCTTTGTCTCGGAATCCTTCGGAATTTAGAGCCGGGTATCCGGAATCCTTCCAGCCTGCCGGCGTCAAAGCACCTGATAATTGTCTGCTGGCTGACCTTGCAAATCTGCGCGGCCTCACCGGTGGTAAATAGGTCCTTCATTTTATCCATCCCTCTATATTAAACGACACTTTCCAATCACAAAGCCCTCCGATCTTGCCTTACCACCCTAATTTAACCGATAGGTTTTGAATTTGTCAAGGAAAAAAAAGCGTGGGGCTGGTTTTTGGCGTTAGTAAGGCATATATTACAAGTCGAATGTCATTTAGTTTGGATAATATTGCTTTGGCTGCTCATCAGGGCAATCCTGCATTCGGTGCGGGCGTGGGAAGCTGAGCAAGCCCGTTTGTGTATAACATTGCGAAAAACGGCAATTTTTGCTGAATTCTGCTTTCAAGGGCCGATGAAGAAATTACAGGGGCGTTTAGCTGACGTTCCTGGTTTTACGACTTTCCTTAAGTACGCCGGTGATATATGGTTACGACTGCACGAGGTGGTTTGGCCAATTACATTTTGATCGTGGTGGTCTTACTGATGGCCGTAGGTACGGTCTTCGTGTCTTCGGCTGGCGCTACGGTCACTGGCGAACTGGATTTGCAGAGGTTCTATGAATTCTCGTCGCTGCGCCAGATATTGTTCTTTCCACTGGCCGTATTGATAATGTTTGCGGCCTCGGCGGTGGACTATCGGAGATTCGATTTATCCGCCGGCTGGTTGAAAACGCCAGTCAGCTATTCGCTGGTTTTCAGCATCGCCCTGCTCGGCCTGGTTCTCTCGCAACGCTTTTACCCTGCGTTTCCCCGACTTATACCGGCGATAAACCAGCATTACCGCTGGCTGAAGATTCCCGCCGGGGCTGTCTCGGTGAGTTTTCAACCTTCCGAACTGGCGAAATGGACGGTTGTTTTCTTTGTGGCGGGCTTTTGCGTTAAGTACAGCAACGAAATGAAGTTATACTGGAAAGGGTTTGTTCCTGTCTGCATAATTATAGGTGTGGTAGCCGGGTTGATAATCATGGAAGATTTCGGGACGGCGGCGTTTGTCGCCCTTCTGGGATTTCTGATGCTGGTCATTGGCGGCGCGAAATGGTGGCATCTGTTGACCCCGGTGCCTTTCGCCATTGCTGTGTTTATTGCAACCCTGCTCACTTCGCCGGCTCGGACAAGGCGCATAATGGCCTTTCTTCATCCGGAGGAACTGGCGGATTCCGGTGCGTATCAGGCGACCCAGTCGTTGATTGCGCTGGGTTCGGGCGGATTGTGGGGCAAGGGCCTTGGCAGGGGTATCTGCAAATACGGGCATCTGCCTGAAGATACGACCGATTTTGTTTTTGCGATCATTGGTGAAGAGCTCGGTTTTATGGGAACGGCAATGGTGACGGGTTTGTTTATCTGTTTTGTTTGGCTGGGTATCCTGGTGGTCGTCAGGTGCCGCGAACGATTTGGGCAATTATTGGCCGCGGGCATTGTATTGACGATTTCTCTTCAGGCCGCCTTTAATATAGGTGTTGTGACTGTGGTGCTGCCGACGAAAGGGATACCCCTTCCGTTCGTAAGCGCCGGCGGAACGAGCATGCTTATTTCGGCCGGGGCGGTCGGGGTGCTGCTCAACATCGCCGCACAATCCGGCGATGCGCAGGCGCAGGAACTTGGGTAATGGTTGACAGGACGTTTTTCTTTGCCGGCGGCGGGACAGGGGGCCATATCTACCCTGGCGTGGCTGTAGCGGACAAAATCGTTGAATTACAGCCGACGGCGCGGATACGCTTTCTTTGCAGCAGCCGACCGATCGACTCTCAGATTCTGGGTCGAGCCGGTTATGAGTACACGGCGCTGCCGGCAGAAGGTTTTTCGGTTCGACCAGGCAAGCTGCTCGCGTTTTGCAGAGCGTTTTATGAAAGTTGCAAGATCGCAGCGCAGCTGATTTCCCAAAGCCGAGACGCTACGGTGATAGGTGTCGGCGGTTTTGTATCGGGGCCGGTGTGCTGGGCGGCGCACAGGCTGGGAGCGCCTTTGAAACTGCTGAATGTTGATGTTTTGCCGGGCCGGGCGAACAAACTGGCGGCGCGCTGGGCGGACGAGGTTTTTGTCCAGTTTGATGAAACCGCAGACAGCTTCGCCGGCGCAAAAACGAGGGTAAATGTGGTCGGCTGTCCGCTGAGAGGGGCATTCGGGAATCCCCAGCCGCAAAAGGCGATTGAGAAGTTGGGGCTGAGCGGCGAGAAGAAAATTCTGCTTGTCACCGGTGCTTCGAGCGGCTCTGCGAGCATTAATACTACGATTTGCATGCTCCTGGAGAGATTCAGCACTTTTGCGGCGGATTGGCAAATAGTCCACTTAACGGGGCAGCACCAGTTGAAGAAGGTCAGGAGGGCCTATTCCAGCGCCAAAATCGAGAATATGGTTGTTGACTATTTCGACGACATGGGTGACCTTCTTGCTGCGACGGACCTGGCAGTCGGCAGAAGCGGCGCGGTCAGCGTGGCCGAATATGCCGCCGCCGCCGTTCCGAGTATTTGTATGCCCTACCCCCATCACAGGGACATGCATCAGTACCTTAACGCCGGTAAATTAGTCGAGTCCGGAGCGGCAATCATAGTTGACGATTTGCCCGACGATGAGGAAAGGGCCGAATGGCTGTGGGAAGAGCTTCAAGAACTGATGACCGATGAAGCCAAACGACTGGAGATGAAAAGATGCTGCCAAGCAATCGCCAGGAAAGATGCAGCAGGCAGAATCGCCAGGGAACTGCTGCAAAAGCCTGCGAAAACCGGCGAATACGACGCTTGAACTTGTTTGCAGGACATAACAAGCCGGCGTCAACGGGTGCATTGAGGCACTGCCAGGGGACAAGCGCACGACGGGAACCGGCTTTCTATGATGACCGGACCTCGGCGTTGCCAAGCGCGAACCGCTATCAGTCGACGAGCTTGTAAACCATATCTCCGCTCCGCACCCGCTCGCCGACTTTCACGCCGATAGAGTCTCCCGCTTTAGCCTCTTCAACCTTTGAGTTGTCAATCTGCATAGACTCGACAGTCAGCTTAAGATTGGTCGTGTGACCCTTGATACGGATTCTATCCCCCACCTTCAGCACTGCCGTCAACTCGATGCCAGCCACTACCGGTCGGGCAAAGAAATCAGATACCTTTCCGACTATCTCTTCAGGCATTTGCGTACCTCCTTTCAACTTTTTGTGAATCTTCGAATTAAATCACGCGATAGCCGTATTTTAACTGACAATTTTCTGTACGCAAGCCCGGAGTTCGGGAAAGAAGTTGTTAGAAGGCATATTCCCGGACAAATCTTTATTAACGTCCCAAAGGTTTTGGATCAACCAAGGTTCGCAGGACCGAGCAAAATCGTTCGGGGGGCCAGAAGTGCAAAATTACCCCCCTGCCGCCCTAATTTTGCCCGCTGCCCAAACGATTTTGCTCTTTGAAACTTGAACG
>Ga0180437_10005514_pt1 | contig 17286 bp, 16 predicted proteins | sample SS_ome_4_FD_132410 | JGI IMG/M metagenome (GOLD analysis project Ga0180437, IMG submission 132410) | Hypersaline lake sediment archaeal communities from the Salton Sea, California, USA - SS_3_D_1 metaG | ecosystem: Environmental > Aquatic > Non-marine Saline and Alkaline > Hypersaline >... | reverse complement strand
GAATTCTGGCAAGTAGAAGAAGTGACGGCCGACTCAGAAATTAGTTAAAGGAAACAACATGGCAAAAAAACTCGTAAAAACGATCAAACTGCAAATCCCTGCAGGGAAAGCAAATCCTGCCCCACCGATTGGACCGGCTCTTGGTGCTGCACAGGTAAACATCATGGGGTTTTGCAAAGAGTTCAATGCAAAGACGCAAAGTCAAGCGGGAGACATTCTTCCCGTAGTGATCTACGTTTATGCTGATAAATCCTTTACCTTTGTCACCAAGCAACCTCCAATGGCTCAGCTGATCCTTAAGGCGCTAGGCATTGAGAAGGGGTCAGGTGTACCCAACAGAGACAAAGTAGGAAAATTAACGAAGGACCAAGTCCTCGAAATTGCGAAAAAGAAATATCCCGATTTGCGCGTTGCTTCAGAAGAAGCAGCAACCCAAGTAGTCATGGGCACTGCGCGGTCAATGGGCGTTGATATTGAGTAAGGAAGATAACTATGGCGAAGCAAAGTAAAAGATCTCAAAAAATCGAAGAGATGTTCTATCCCGATAGACTCTATACGCTCGATGAAGCATTAGAAATATTGAAAACCGCTCCACCTGTCAATTTTGACCAGTCGGTCGAATTGGCACTCAAGTCGGGGATTGATGTAAAAAAATCGGATCAACAGGTCAGAGGAACCGTTCCTCTTCCACATGGAATTGGGAAAAAAATCCGCGTTCTTGTCTTTGCAAAGGGGGATAAGGTCAAAGAAGCAGAAGAAGCTGGTGCTGATTTTGCTGGACATGCTGACCTCCTTGAGAAAGTCAAAGGTGGATGGACCGATTTCGATGCGATCGTTGCCACTCCTGATATGATGCGTGATGTAGGGAAGCTCGGGAAGGTTTTAGGACCAAGAGGACTAATGCCCAGTCCAAAAGGGGGCACCGTGACTCAAGACGTGGCAAAAGCTGTCACCGAACTGAAAGCGGGTAAAGTAGAATTTAAAAATGACAAGAGTGGTTCGATCAACAATCTGGTCGGAAAGCTTTCTTTTGATAAAGAGAAGCTTATCCAGAATATTGAGGCTTTTCTCCAAGCCGTAGCCAAGGCAAAGCCGGCTACAGCAAAGGGACAGTACCTTCAATCTCTCGCTTTATCTTCCACGATGGGGCCTGGGCTAAAGATCGATCTAAACTCTATTTCAGGCCTTTAAGAGGAAGCAACGATGAGAGCAGAAAAACAACTACTTTTAGACGAAATCGAAGACAAGCTAGAAGGATCCAAAGCGGTCATCTTTGCTAAATACCAAAGCCTTGGGCCTGACCTTTCGGATGATTTTCGAGGTCAGCTTAGAGATGCGGGCGGATCATTTACCGCAGTAAAGAAGAGGGTATTACTTAAAGCGGCCGAAAAACAGGGAATCCAAATGGACCTGGATACTTTGGCTGGACATATCGGTGTGATGATCGCCCATGAGGATCCGATCTCTGCAACCAAGGTATTGTTCAAGTTTGCCAAAGAGAATAAAGAAACCCTCGAGGTTTTAGCAGGTCACTTTGATGGACAATTATGCAGTGCTGAAGATGTAAAAGCCATTTCACAGCTCCCTTCACAGGATGAGATGACAGCTCAGTTCCTCGGACTTCTCGAGGCGCCGATGGCACAAACGCTTTCTGTCATGGAAGCGCTACTGACCAGTGTAATGCATTGCTTAGAAAACAAGAGCCAAGAAGAAGGTTCGGAATAAATTTATTAACTTTTGTGAGGTAAAGACGTGAGTACCCAAGAAAAAGAAATCGAACAACTCGTACAAACTTTGAGCAAGCTTAGCGTTCTGGATATGTCTAAGTTGAAAACTGCGCTCGAAGATGAGTGGGGAGTCAAAGCCGCAGCAGCCGCACCAATGATGGTAGCCGGTGCACCTGCGGCAGGCGGAGATGCTGGAGAAGAGGCTAAAGAAGCAACAGACTTCAAAGTCACTCTAGAAAGCGCTCCTGCAGACAAGAAAATTGGCATCATTAAGATTGTCCGCGAAGTCACAGGACTTGGCCTAAAAGAAGCGAAGGAACTCGTCGAAGGAGCTCCTAAGGTCTTGAAGGAAACTGCTCCTAAAGCGGAAGCTGATGAGATCGCCAAGAAGGTTGAAGCCGCTGGGGGAAAAGCCACACTTGCTGGACTTTAACCAGACAAACACCTTTTAGCTTAACGAGTAGAAGTCATTTTTTGGCTTCTACTCCTTGTTGTTTATTCAGAATTTTAACTTTTAGAGGGAGACCCTTGTTCCCTCGTCTTAAGGAGCCACGTAGATGTTAAAAAGACCGCCTCAGCGTGTCAGCTTTCAAGAAGAAGAAGAGATCATTGCTCTTCCGAACCTGATTGAGATCCAAATCAAATCCTACCGGCAATTTCTGCAGATGGATAAGATGCCCCACGAAAGGGACAATGTAGGGATCCAAGAGGTATTTACCGAGATCTTCCCTATTAAATCATACGATGAGAAAACGATTCTTGAATTTCTCTCCTATGATCTAGGGGTTCCAAAGTATACTCCGGAAGAATGCATCCGGCGCGGCATCACCTACAACGTAACTCTTAAAGTCAAATTCCGTCTAACCGACGAAACCGGGATTAAGGAAGAAGAAGTCTACATGGGAACCATTCCCGTGATGACCGAAAACGGGACTTTCATCATCAATGGAGCTGAACGAGTCATCGTCTCCCAGCTTCATCGTTCTCCAGGGATCTCTTTTGAACAAGAGAGACATGCGAAAGGAAATATCCTCTATTCATTCCGAATTATCCCTTACCGTGGAAGCTGGCTCGAAGGGGCATTTGACATCAATGATCTGGTCTACATCTATATCGATCGGAAGAAGCGTCGACGCAAACTCCTCGCAACCTCCTTCATTCGGACCCTTGGTTACTCGACAGATGCTGACATCATCGAAGAGTTTTTCAGCACCATGCGGGTGAAAATTCGCTCGGATAAAGATTTTGCTAAACTCGTTGGAAAAATCCTTGCAGAAGACGTTGTTGATGAAGAGACAGGTGTTGTCTTTGGTAAAGCTGCTGAAAAGCTGACCACTGCGATGCTCAAAAGGATGCTCGATGCGGGCGTTTCAGCGATCCGTGTTGCGGAAGATGCCGACGAGACTAATCCAGTCATCAAGATGCTTGCCAAAGATCCGACAGATTCTTACGAGTCTGCTCTTAAAGATTTCTATCGAAAAATTAGACCCGGCGAACCGGCCACTCTTTCGAATGCCCGTTCAGCCATCATGCGCCTCTTCTTCGACCCTCGCCGATACAATTTGGGGAAAGTTGGCCGCTATAAACTTAACCGGAAGTTTGGACTTGAACTCACAGACGAAGAGCTTGAGCTTGTCACCTTGAAGAAGGAAGACGTCATTGGAGCGATTAAGTACCTCATCCGCTTAAAAAATGGAGATCCAAAAGCGAATATTGACGATATCGATCACCTTGGGAATCGTCGAGTCCGCTCTGTTGGTGAATTGATCCAGAACCAGTGCCGAATTGGCCTTGCCCGGATGGAAAAAATCATCCGTGAAAGGATGAATCTTTTCGATTTCTCCTCAGATACCCTAACACCTGGAAAAATTGTCTCTGCAAAGGGACTTGCCGGAGTTCTCAAAGACTTCTTTGGTCGCTCTCAGCTTTCTCAGTTCATGGACCAGACAAACCCGGTCGCCGAACTTACCCACAAGAGGCGTCTTTCCTCCCTGGGGCCCGGCGGGCTCAATCGAGAGCGGGCTGGTTTTGAAGTGCGTGACGTTCATGCGAGCCACTACGGGCGAGTTTGTCCGATTGAGACACCTGAGGGACCAAACATTGGTTTGATTACCTCTCTCTCTTCTTATGCAAAGATCAACGAATTCGGATTCATCGAAACCCCATACCGTATCGTACGTGATGGAATAGTGACCGATGAAATCGAGTACATGACAGCTGACCAGGAAGAGAATAATGTGATTGCTCAGGCCTCGGCTCCACTAGATCAACATAACATGTTTGTCGAACCCACCTGCTGGGCTAGATCAAACGGAGATTCCCTCAAGATTGAGACAGAGAAAGTGACTCACATGGATGTCTCCTCCAAGCAGCTGGTGTCGATTGTTGCGGGACTTATTCCGTTCCTCGAGCACGATGATGCCAACCGGGCCTTGATGGGATCAAACATGCAACGCCAAGGCGTACCTCTGCTCAAGACCGACGCTCCTCTCGTAGGAACAGGACTTGAGAATCGAGCCGCTCGCGATTCGGGTGCGGTTCTCATTGCCGAAGAGAACGGAACGATCGAATATGTGGATGGGTACAAGGTGGTTATCGCTGCCGAGAACAATCCAACCCAAAAGAAAACGTATCCTCTTAATAAGTTCATGCGCTCAAACGCAGGAACCTGCCTTAACCAGACCCCGCTCTGTAACGTTGGAGATAAGGTGAAGCTTGGCGATGTAATCGCCGACGGACCTGCCACTGATAAGGGAGAAACTGCCCTAGGGAAAAACGTCCTCGTTGCCTTCATGCCTTGGTGTGGATACAACTATGAGGATGCGATCATCATCTCTGAGAAACTCATTAAAGAAGACGCCTATACGTCGATCTACCTTGAAGAGTTTGAGGTGACTGCTAGGGACACTAAGCTTGGCAAAGAAGAAATTACCCGGGATATCCCGAACGTCTCGGAAGAAGCCCTCTCTAATCTTGGAGAAGATGGAATCATCCGAGTCGGTGCCGAAGTAGGCCCTGGTGATATTCTTGTTGGAAAGATCACGCCAAAGTCCGAGACCGAACTTGCTCCTGAAGAGCGGCTCCTTCGTGCGATTTTCGGAGAGAAAGCTGCCGACGTAAAGGATGCTTCTCTGACTGTTCCTCCAGGAACTGAAGGGGTGGTGATGGATGTGAAAGTCTTTAGCCGCCGCGATCGTCTTTCAAAGACCGATGACGAGCTGGTTGAAGAAGCCTCACGGATCAAAGATATCCACCAAGAATACAAGAATAAAGAAGCCGAAATCATCATCGAGTTTCATGAAAGACTGGGAGCTCTCCTCCTTGGTGAGCCTGCTCCTGGACCGATCATGCATCGAAAAACTGGAGACGTCCTCATCAAAGAAGGGGAGATGGTCACACAGGAAATGCTCGAGATGCTCGAAAACGAGAAAGCGGAAGATCTGCTCGTAGCAGAGAACCCGACTTATTCAGCAATGAAAGAGATCTTGCTAGAGTTTGATCATGCGATCCAAGCGCTTCAGTCGCACCACAAGACCGACGTTGAGTTTACCCGTAAAGGGGATGTTGAACTTGACCCCGGAGTGATCCGACAGGTGAAGGTCTATGTCGCCACCAAGCGTAAGCTCGAAGTGGGAGATAAGATGGCAGGTCGCCACGGAAACAAGGGTGTTGTATCCCAGATCGTTCCGGAAGGGAACATGCCTTACCTAGAAGATGGAACTACAGTCGAAATCATCCTCAACCCTCTCGGTGTTCCTTCCAGGATGAACATGGGACAGCTTCTTGAAACCCACCTAGGGTATGCTGCTAAGAAGGCAGGAATCTATGTGAAGAGCCCTGTGTTCGAAGGTTTCCCTGAAGATAAGATTTGGAAGATGATGGGTGACCAAGGTCTTCCATCCGACGGGAAAATGCACCTCTACGATGGCCGAACTGGCACCCGATTCGATAACCGAGTCGTTGTGGGATACATCTACATGATGAAACTGGGCCACTTGGTTGCGGATAAGATCCACGCGCGCTCAATCGGACCTTACTCTCTTGTTACTCAACAACCTCTCGGCGGAAAAGCCCAGATGGGTGGACAGCGATTCGGAGAGATGGAAGTGTGGGCTCTTGAAGCTTATGGAGCAGCCCACCTCCTACAAGAGATGCTTACTGTTAAATCAGATGATGTCGCCGGCCGTACCCGTATCTACGAGTCGATCGTTAAGGGTGAAAACACCCTTCATGCCGGTACCCCTGAGTCATTCAATGTATTAGTTAAAGAGATGCAAGGCCTTTGCCTCGATGTGCGTCCAGAAGGCGCAAACGCAAATTAGGAGCTTATAGTAGATGCTAGATCAAGAGACACAAGATTCTCAATTTGATAGATTAGTCATTCAGATCGCTTCTGATGATGTGATTCGCAATGACTGGTCGCGAGGGGAGATTAAAAAGCCCGAAACGATCAACTATCGTACGTTCAAACCTGAGAAGGGAGGCCTTTTCTGCGAAAAAATCTTTGGGCCTACCCGTGACTGGGAGTGTGCCTGTGGAAAATACAAAAAAATTAAACACAAAGGGATCGTCTGCGATCGCTGCGGTGTTGAGGTAACCCTTTCTAAAGTTCGGCGTGAGCGGATGGCCCACGTGGAACTCGCTGTTCCAGTTGTCCATATCTGGTTCTTCAAGTCGATGCCCTCACGCATTGGAAACATCCTTGGGATGTCGACCAATGAGCTTGAGAAGGTGATCTACTACGAAGAATATGTGGTGACCAACCCGGGGAATACTACCTTAGAGCCAAAGCAACTCCTTAATGACGTAGAGTACCGCGAAGCTCAAGAGAAATGGGGCCCGGAGTCTTTCGTCGCTAGAATGGGTGGAGAAGCGGTTGCCGAACTTTTAGAAAGAGAAGACCTACAACTCCTCGTCACAGAGCTCAAAGAAAAGCTCCGTAAGACCAAGTCGATGCAAGCGCGGATGAAGATTGCCAAAAGGCTCAAAATTGTGGAGAGCTTTGCCTCATCCCCAAACAGACCTGACTGGATGGTGATTTCAAACGTACCTGTCATCCCTCCTGATCTTAGACCTCTTGTCCCTCTAGATGGAGGACGATTTGCTACATCAGATCTTAATGACCTTTACCGAAGAGTGATCAACCGAAACAATCGTCTTAAGGCGATCCTACGTCTCAAGACTCCGGATGTGATCATCCGGAATGAGAAGCGGATGCTTCAAGAAGCGGTTGATGCCCTCTTTGACAATGGCCGTCACGGCCATCCTGTCATGGGCGCTGGAAACCGTCCTCTGAAGGCCCTTTCTGAAATGCTCAAAGGGAAAACAGGGCGCTTCCGTCAGAACCTTCTCGGAAAACGGGTCGACTACTCTGGCCGTAGTGTGATTATTGTGGGTCCTGAGCTCAAGTTTAACCAGTGTGGTCTTCCCAAAAAGATGGCCCTCGAACTCTTTGAGCCCTTCATTGTGAAGCGGCTAAAAGATCTCGGCTATGTCTATACGATCCGCTCGGCGAAGAAAATGATCCAAAGGCAGGCTCCCGAAGTTTGGGACGTTCTCGAAGAGATCATTAAAGGGCATCCGGTTCTACTCAACCGGGCGCCAACACTCCACCGACTAGGGATTCAAGCTTTTGAGCCCATCTTGATCGAAGGAAAAGCGATCCGGATCCATCCTCTCGTCTGCTCGGCCTTCAACGCCGACTTTGACGGGGACCAAATGGCGGTTCACATTCCTCTCTCCATCGAAGCTCAGCTTGAAGCGAAACTCCTTATGATGGCACCCGATAACATCTTCTTGCCTTCATCTGGAAAGCCATCAGCTGTTCCATCTCAGGACATGATTCTTGGGCTTTACTACCTGATGCACGACCCGATCTTTATCGCCGAAGAGCACGGGAAGAAGACTAAAGTCTTTACCGGACCCGATGAGGTTCTCCTTGCCATGCAGGCAAACGGGAGCTACGTTTGGGAATCACCTAAAGAAGATGAGCGAAGAGATGATCTAGGACGGGGTATTCATATCCACGAAAAGATCAAGCTTAAGCTGGAAGAGGGGGTAATTGAAACCACTCCTGGTCGCGTGATTTTCAACACGATCGTCCCGAAAGAGCTTGGATTCCAAAACTATGCTCTTCGTAAGAAGAAAATGAGTCAGCTCGTCTTGGAGACCTATAAGAAAGTAGGCCTTGAAGCGACGGTGACATTCTTAGATGCTCTGAAGAACCTAGGGTTCTCTGAAGCGACGAAATCTTCACTTTCGATTGGGATTTGCGACGTACGGATTCCTGAGACTAAGCAGAAAGAGATTGATGAAGCCCAGGAGCGGATCGCTGTTGTTCAAAAGCAGTATGAAGACGGGATCATCACCGACGGTGAGCGTCACTCGAAAATCATTAGTATTTGGACAGAGGTTTCCGATGATCTTTCCGAAGAGCTCTTCAAGTTGATGAGCGAGCCAGAGAACTTTGAGCTCAACCCGATCTATCTCATGATGGATTCTGGAGCTCGTGGTACGAGATCTCAGGTGAAGCAGCTTGGAGCGATGCGGGGACTTATGGCCAAGCCATCAGGGGAGATTATCGAATCTCCGATTACCGCAAACTTCCGCGAAGGTTTGAGTGTTCTCGAGTACTCGATTTCTACACACGGTGCGCGTAAAGGTCTCGCTGATACGGCCCTTAAAACGGCTGACTCAGGGTATTTGACTCGTCGACTTGTCGACGTGGCGCAAGATGTGATCGTTACCGAAGATGATTGTGGAACTCTCAACGGGATTGAAGTTTCTGCGATTAAGCAGGGACAAGAAGAACTTCTCCCATTGAAAGACCGAATTTATGGACGAACAGTCTGCAACGACGTCTGCCAACCGGGTGATAAGACGAAAGTCTTTGCCGAAATGGGAACCAGCCTCACCCTCCCACAAGCAGAAGCGATCGATGATGCCGGGATCGAATCGGTACGGATCCGCTCTGCCCTCACTTGTGAATCTCCAAGGGGAGTTTGTCGCAAGTGTTACGGGATCAACCTAGCTACAGGAAGTAGCGTAGGTCATGGGGAAGCCGTCGGGATTATCGCCGCTCAGTCGATTGGTGAGCCGGGAACGCAGCTCACGATGAGAACGTTCCACTTAGGGGGTATTGCCGCTGCCCATGTCAGCCCAGAACTTATGGCTGAGAAAGAGGGGATCCTGGTCTACATGGACCTTCGAACGGTCCAAAACCAAGATGGCGAATGGCTTGCTCTCAATAAGAACGGGATGCTCCATGTGGTCCGTGATGAGAAGCGCTCTCTAGAAGAGTACAAAAAACTCCTCAGCACCAAGTCACTCGAGCCCCTCCAAAGCTTCAACGTGGAGCTTGGAACTCGTATCCTCCTCGAGGATGGAACAAAACTGAAGAAAGATCAGCAGATCGCGGTTTGGGAACAGCACAACATCCCAATTATCTGTGAGCGCCCTGGATATGTGAAATATGATGACCTTGTTGAGGGGATTTCTACTCAGAAGGAAGTCAATAAGCAGACAGGACAAACCGAACTGATTGTGAAGCAACACCGTGGTGAGCTTCACCCTCAGATTGCTATCCATAGTGATGCAGAGTGCACGGAACTGATTGGAACCTATGCGATCCCATCCGGAGCCTTCATTTCTGTACAGGAAGGGGAGTATGTAGAGGCAGGGATGCTTCTCGCCCGTCTTCCTCGTGGAGCGATCAAAACGAAGGATATTACCGGGGGTCTACCCCGTGTGGCCGAGCTTTTCGAAGCGCGCAAACCGAAAGATGCGGCAGAGATTGCCAAAATCGACGGGGTGGTCGACTTCCGCGGTGTTCAGAAGAACAAGCGGATCGTCGTTGTGCGAGATGAAGACTCAGGAATGGAAGAAGAGCACCTTATCCCTCTCACGAAGCACTTGATCACCCAAAAAGGGGACCATGTTGTGAAAGGGCAGCAGCTCACCGATGGACTTGTCGTACCGCATGAAATCCTCGATATTTGTGGTGTGCGTGAACTCCAGAAGTACCTGGTTAACCAGGTGCAAGAAGTTTATCGCCTCCAGGGTGTGGACATCAACGATAAGCACATCGAGATCATCGTTCGTCAGATGCTTCAGAAAGTGCGGGTCATCGATCCCGGTGACACTACCTTCCTCTATGGTGAAGATGTAGATAAAAAAGAGTTTCACAGACAGAACCGGAAAGTGATCGGAGAAGGGGGAAGAGCTGCACAAGCCTCTCCAGTACTTCTTGGGATCACGAAAGCCTCGCTTTCAACCGAGTCTTGGGTCTCCGCCGCATCGTTCCAGGAGACAACGCGTGTCCTTACAGACGCTGCGTGTGAGGCAAAAGTCGATTACCTACTCGACTTCAAAGCCAACCTCATCATGGGACACATCATCCCAGGAGGAACGGGCTACGCTGAGTTTAGCGACCGCGTAAAGCGGTATGTTGATCAAGAAGGAGAAGACGAGCTCGCCTTTGCTTTCAACGAACAAGAGGGTGTTTAACAGCTAAAAAAGCAGTTATCTCAAATGTCTTCTACAATAAGGGGTTTGCACTAGTACAGTGTCAAACCCCTTTCATTTTCTTAGCCTCCTGATTGCCACCTAATCTCTGCCCTCCCCCAGTGTTCTTCATTTTCCATATGTGGAAGTATGAAACTTTTGATTCCTGTTTATTAAAAGTTTGTTGATTTATATTCAATAATTTAGTGACTTGATTTAAATTTAATTCTCTCGGTTGAATTTATTTGCACAGTTATTTATAATTCTTGCTAGATTCCATAAAACCAAAGGATTTTACATATGTTATCAATTCACAGAGATTATCGAGCGACACTAAGCCATGTTCAAGGCGAAGTAGATAAACAGGAAGTCAACTTTAGAAACGCATCTACAGCTGCAACTCCAGCTGAGAAGTTCGAACTTTATATGGGCGTTGTACAAGCACTTTCAGTCCTAAATCCTCTTTATGATAGGCGTATTTCTGGTTTAAGTGCAAAAGCATTGGCAAACGCAGCGATATGGAAACCTGCAGACAGCTCTTCTATCCCGCTGGTTGATGAGGCACTTGCGCAAGCGCGAAAAACAACTTCCCTTTTGGGACAGAAGAGGAGAGCCCGAACTCAATTGGTCAGAGCTGAGAGATTAGCAAGAAACTCTCGAACACCAGTTGAAGTCCAAGAAAATCTTGCAGAAGTAGCTCGCGTTTCTCGCAATGTCTTAGGCGAACCTCAAGCTCCTAGAGGGCAGATGGTCGGAAGACAACTTTTCCTCTAAGACTATTTTTTCTAAAAAATAGATTTAATATCCTCCATGGTCGATACTTGTATCGAATAATCCCAACATGGAGGATTTTTCTATGTCCATCAATCTACGTGCATATCGTGCTTCAAGAAGATCAGCACTGAACGAAGTGACCTATCAGCAGAACCAAATGAGGCTAGCTGACCGAAGCTACGACTTAAGCCTGAAATACCGCGCATATACGGCTATCGCAGCAGGTCTTGTCAAAGAGAACCCCCTTTATTCCCCTCAGATATCCACTCTGATTGAGGAGGCCTTGGCGAAGGCAGAAAAAGTAAGGCAACCAGGGCAGTCGCTTTCTCTTTTGCTTGATCCTATGGTGGCTCATGCCGAAAAATGGGCGACGGTCCAGGGAAAGAAAAGAAAGTCGAGAGAACTTTTTACTAGAGCCGAAAGTATTGCTAAGGGGATAGAGCAAAAGGAGGAACGGGAGGCCGCTCTCCTAAAAACTTCGCTCTTCTCGAAACAGAAGCTCTCTTCATTAATCTCTAAAGAGAGCTTTTGAGGTGCCGCCCCAGTCCTTTAAACTCACGTCTGCTTGCTGTTTTGCCATTTTGTCTTGGTGTCGAAGCATAAGGGTGTGAGTTATCACACAAGGAAGTTGGACCAAAAAAGAACCTGCAAGGATTTCAAGTGCTCGTGTTGCAATAGGGGAGCCTTCTGTCTTGGTGATTCCATACTTCCAAGTAGCCAGATTGACCCCAACCCATACCGTTTGGAAAGCAAGTCGTATCAACGGATCAAATCGCCTGAGGTGGGCTATCTGCTTGGCAATCGAATTTCTGTGGTAGATACTGCTATCTTCGGCGCGTGGGCTCTGCACTTTACTAGGAGTTTCTTCCACAGCTTCCTGCCTAGCGGGGATATACACAATGGCTGGTCGAAGCCACGGTAGTCCTCTCGTCTCATAGCTAGGGGCGGTATTTTTTGCGCCTAGATTGATTAGACAAGCAAGGGAATTTAGACCTCCCTTTTTTTTAAATTTGGAAAAGATGTTCTGTAAGTTTACGATATTTGTTGTGAGTCGGCGAGCCATTCCTCTTTTTGTAGGAGTGGTAAATCTTTCTCGAAGTCCTTCTGTACTGACTCCTACATCGACATACCTTTCAGCAATCGTGGCTGCAGCTTGCTCACCGATCACTAGTTCATTTGCCCACCTGTAGGGGAGGAGTTGCCAAAGATATTGATATTCTTTGATGAGGGGGGTGCAAGGAACAGCATTGATGCAGGTGTCCACGAAGACTTGGGAATAAGAAATAGACATGGTGAAGAGCTCCTATCGTTTTTTTCGTGATAGGGTAGCTTGTCAAAAAATTGAACGCAAACCTTTTGTGATGTGGTTACATAGCTTGCTCGAGAATTTTTTCGAGCTTCACAATGTCTTTGGCAAAGTTGCGGATGCCTTCCATGAGCTTCTCGATGGCCATCGCATCGTCACAGAGCTTCCAGCGGAAAGCATTCTCGTCAATTTTGATCGGAGCGATGTCGAGGGCTTTGGCCTTTTCGGCATCGAGCTTTTGGGGAACGTCGCCTTCAGCATTTTCGAGTTCCTGCAGTAGGGGAGGGGCGATCGTAAGGAGGTCACATCCTGCAAGCTCCAAGATCTCTCCGCTGTTGCGGAATGAAGCGCCCATCACCTGCGTTTTGATCCCCATTTTCTTGTAGTAATTGTAGATCTCCGTGACTGAAAGGACGCCAGGGTCTTCAGCAGCAGGGTAAGAGTCTCTTCCTTCTGCTTTTTTGTACCAGTCAAAAATCCGTCCAACGAATGGGGAGATGAGAGTCGCTCCTGCATCGGCACATCCGATCGCTTGAGCAAGGGAGAACATGAGGGTCATGTTGCAGTGGATCCCTTCTCTCTCGAGGATTTCTGCGGCTTTGATCCCTTCCCAAGTAGAGGCGAGCTTGATCAAGATCCGCTTCCGATCGATCCCTGCTTTTTCATATAAGCCGATTAGAGAATGGGCTTTTTCTACGCTGGCTGCTACATCAAACGAGAGGCGGGCATCCACCTCAGTAGAAACTCGACCGGGAACGATTTTGAGAATCTCGATTCCGAAGTTGACAAACACTTTGTCGAGGATGAGCGATAGCTGCTCTTCTTTTGTTTTTCCTGTCTTCTTTCCATACTCGACCGCATCTTGGATGAGAAACTGATATTCTGGAAGGCCGGCCGCTTTGAAGATGAGTGAGGGGTTAGTTGTTGCGTCGGTCGGCGTGTACTTTTTGATCTCTTCGATCTCGCCTGTATCGGCAACGATGGTGGTGAGTTTTTGTAATTCGCTCAATTTGCTCATTTTTTCCTCCAGAATGTCTGCTCTTGAGTATAGCTTTTAAGGGGGTTAGATGGGAAGATGAAAAGGGAGTCTGTAGGGAGGGGACTCGAGTTTTTTGTAGAGTTTTTCGAACGAGGTTGGATCAATCATCTCTTCGTAGCCATCGAGCCTGAGGGTGATGGGCTCACCTTTTTCTAGAAGCGAGAGGAGTAGCGTTTGTTGAGAAGAAGAGAGGCGGAGTCTTTGGTTGCCTTCGTGAAAATCGACAAAGATGGTGGTTTTTTTTCCAGAAGAAAGAATCAGGAGCTTGGCTTTTTGTGGATCCTCTTCAGAGTCTTGGATCGGGCCAAAGTGGACCTGGAGATAGGTGGCGAGGTTTTCGCCTCCCTGGATAAATTCGAGATCGATGCCGCCCGCAGGATCTTTCGATGGGTAAAGGAGACGGGTGCAATGCCCGATCTCTTTAGCGGGAATGTTTTGGTATTGCCAACTCCCGTGACTCTGGCATGCGGTGAATAAGAGAAGAAGCGGGAGGGTCCGGATCACTTGTTGTGTTGGTTGCTCACAACGACCAAAGTGGCAACACCAAGAGCTGTGGTTGTGAAGGCAAGGCCCCAGTTTTTAAAGCGGGTTCGCCTTCTTGCTCTTTCATACTCATTCGACTCTTTGCTGACGACTTTTCCTCGATTGAAGAGGTCATCCTCTTCATCATCATAGGAAGCGTCGGCACCGAAAGCGGGCCTTCCGCTGAAGAGGGTTAGGAGAACTAGAGAGGAGATAATTGTTTTTTTCATAACCGCATCATTAGGATTTGCCATGGGGCACCTAGGGAAGAGCACTCTTCAAGGACCCCTTTTTCGAAACTCTTTGATTCTAGCCCCGCAGCCTTTTTTTGCCAAGCCTGGCGAAGAGAGGCTTGGAGAGCTGGGTTAGCAATGTGGGAGAATAGATCGGTACTGACCGTGAGAGAGCTCATCGCTTTTTCAATGGCTGGAGCATGGCGATTGAAGTCTTTTTTCAGGGCTCCTGCCGTCAGTACATAGGCGGTCCCCTCGTGGAATAAGATCAGCTGCATGAGTCGCGCTTTTCCAAACTGGGTTTTTACTTCTACCTCAGTCAGCTCTGCCGGGCCGGCTTCTGTTTGGAATTTTCCCAGGTGGCGCCATTTTTGTCGCTTCCGTTTGGCGTTCTGCTCCACGATTGCCAAATACTCATTTGGGGAGACGGTGACTTTTTCCTTTGTAAGGTTGAGCGATGGGCAGAATCCCGATTTGCTGCTGTCGATGAAGGCGAATAGGGTCCGTTTGGATACGATCTTCGGATCGGCAATCTCCCATTTTGGGGGAGGAGTGAAAAAGCAATAGGGCTCGCTCCAGCAAAAGACAGGTAAAAGAAGAAAAAAGAGAATGCGCATACTCGAAATATGCGGAATTAGTTGTTATTTGTCGAGCTGTCGGTCGTTGACGTGGAGGTGGAGTGGCTATTGAATAAGCCGGTCAAAAGAGCAATCCCTGCAAAGAGACCGACTCCCCATCCGACCATTGAGGCGGAGATCGCATTGAAGATCCCATCATCGCATCCGGCACCGGTTCGATGCATGTCCATAGACTCTTCCATGGACTCGCGTAAATAGTCGCAATCTTCTGCTTGGAGGGACGTCGCGATGAGGATGAGAGGGAGGAGGATTTTCATTCGTGTCTTCATATTTGCAGATATCTCATAAAAATTATTTTAACGCAAAGCGAATTCGAAGAGAGTTTCTGGGGAAACTCCTTGAATTTTATCGCGATTTGAGCGATAACGGGTTAGACTGCTACTCTGGAGATTTTATGGAAACTGTGGAAACTGGTAAAGACAAAGTGAAGAAGATCTGTGAGGTGCTCCGAAGGGAAACCCTCGAACCTGCAATGGAAGAAGCCCAAAGCGTGGTGGATCTGGCAGAAGAAAAAGCAGAGCAAGTTTTAAAAAATGCTAGAGAAAAGGCTGCGCAAATCCTCAAAGAAGGGGATGATGAGCTTAAAAAGAAACAAGCGGTTTTCGAGGCCTCCCTTAAGCAAGGGGCCCGTCAGTCGGTCGAGTGGCTCAAGCAAGAGATCGAAGAAAAGCTTCTAAACGGGAACCTCCTCAAACTCATCACGAAATCAACAAGCGGTCAAGAAGTCTTGGCTGACCTTGTTAAAGCCCTGATCAAAGCCGTCGAAGATGAAGGGCTTGCGACCGATTTGAGCGCTGTGATTCCTTCCTCCACTTCAGCCGAATCGATCAATGAGCTTTTGGGAAAGGAGCTGGTGAATCAGCTCAAAGAGAAGAGTGTCCTCATTGGCCCGATGAAAGGGGGAGTGGAGCTGAAGCTCCATAAGGAAAAAATCACGATTGATATGACAGATACTGCTCTACTCGAACTTCTTCTCGACTATGTACGGAAAGATTTTCACAAGTATTTTTTCGCTGCGGATAATGAATAAATGAAGAACTATTACTTTGTAGCTCCATCGTTGCCTGAGCTCGTCCTAGGGGATGAGCCTGACATCACTTTTGATGAGCTACTCCATCGGATCGAACTCAATTTTGACAAGGGAGATCTGAAACAGGTAGAGGCTCTTCGCCTCCTTGTTGATCTACACAATATACGAGCCCTTTTATCAAAGCAGCCCCTTGATCCCCATGGAAACTTGAATGAAAAGCAGCTCGATGAAGCTCTCCTCGCAGAGGACCATCTACCCGAGTATGTATTCACTTTTCTAAGCCAGTTTGAAGATGATAAGGAGAAAGTGCGCCTTTTTTCTGGCCTCTTAGCCCGCTATTATGCAGAGGAGATTCCGAAGCAGAAGGGATTTGTGAAACAAGTGCTCATTTTTCAGCGAGAATTGCGCCTCGTTTTGGCCGCTTTCCGCGCCAAAAAGGTGGGACGGGACATCGCCGAAGAGCTCCAGTTTGAAGATTTCACCGACCCGATCGTGGCCCACATCCTGGCGCAAAAAGACATGGATCAGTATGATCCTCCGATGGAATACCAAGATCTAATCCAAAACCTAAAGGCAGCGGGGCAAGATCCTTGGGAGCAGTACATGGTGGTTGCTCGTTACCAGCTCGAAAAAATTGAAGAGCTCACCAGTTACCCTCTATTTTCCCTCGACTGGATCCTTGGCTATGTGGCTAGACTCATGCTCGTCGAGCGGCTAAATGATCTTAACCCAGAGAAGGGAAAAGAGATCGTCGATCACTATAAAACAGGATAATTTTAGATGACCAAAACACTCGCAACAGGAAAAATCGTCAAAGCCTTTGGAAATCTCGTCCACGCCCAGTTTGAAGGAGATATCCGTCAGGGCGAGATGGCGATGATCCATTTGGGGGAGACTACCCTTAAGGCGGAAGTGATCGAGATTGTGGGCGATGAGGCGAAGCTTCAAGTGTTTGAAGATACGCGGGGAGTCAAGCTAGGCACCCACGTAGAGTTTACTACACTCCTTCTTGAAGCAGAGCTTGGACCTGGTCTTCTTACCTCGATTGTCGATGGACTCCAAAACCCTCTTGAGCAAGTGGCCAAATCGACTGGTCTTTTCTTGACACGGGGAACCTACCTACCTCCACTCGACTACACGCGCCATTGGGATTACCACCCGAGTGCAAAGGTGGGTGATACTCTAACACGTGGTGAGAATCTCGGTCATACGATGGAAGGGCGTTTCACTCATCAGATCATGATCCCTTTCTCTCATTATGGAAAATACACCATCAACTGGGTGGCCCCGGCTGGCTCCTACTCAATCGATACAGTCATTGCCAAAGGGGTTGATGAGCAGGGGAAAGAGCATGCCTTTACGATGGTCCAGAAATGGCCGATCAAAAATGCGCTCTTTGCAGGGCAAAAAGTGCGCGTCCAAGAGATGATGGATACCGGATCACGGATCCTCGACACTCAGTTTCCAATTATGAAGGGGGGAACATTCTGTTCGCCCGGCCCTTTTGGTGCTGGG
>Ga0180437_10005513_pt1 | contig 17287 bp, 11 predicted proteins | sample SS_ome_4_FD_132410 | JGI IMG/M metagenome (GOLD analysis project Ga0180437, IMG submission 132410) | Hypersaline lake sediment archaeal communities from the Salton Sea, California, USA - SS_3_D_1 metaG | ecosystem: Environmental > Aquatic > Non-marine Saline and Alkaline > Hypersaline >... | reverse complement strand
TATTAGCCTATCATTTACTTCATACGATTCGAATTATGCTTCGTAAGAAAGGAATAACTATGGAATGGAGATTTATCAGAAAACTGCTCTCCACACAGGTTAGGATAACAACCTCAATGACAAAGAAAGATAAAAACAAGATATATATAAGAGACTCATCTGAACCGGAAAGGTTTCATTTGATGATTTATAATGCGTTGGGATTAAGAAGAAAGCCATGCGGTTTGCGACGGCTCAAGGGACAAATTTGTAGTCCTCCAATTTAAAAACACAAATCGCCAAAAATGCCTATATATCAGCATATTCAAAAAACGGCTGGTAAAGATGGGCTAAAAGATCCTCTCCATCCCCGAATCCTCCACGATTATAACCACTGGTTGGACTGTCATTATAAGGGATGTTATCGCTGGTGGGGATTGCCATCTGTCGCTTTTTTCGCTTTTCAGCCTGTTGGTTTATCCGGTCTGTTTCTGCCCGCATTTGATGATGCAGCAGTTTGCCGCCTGCTTTTATCCACTCCATCAACTGCCTCAACTCACCGCCGTCCACCCAAATGCCGTGGTCCCTACATTTGTCAACAATAACACCACTCCTGGAACCGAAATTGATACGGTTCATCAATTTGAGGCATACCGGGCACTTTATATAGCCCACCGGATAATCCTGGTGACGACGCACGTTTCTAATATCTTCCAGTTGATTATAATCGATATAAAATACATTGCTGACAGATTTATCCAGCAGTGCTTCCAATTCGCCTGGATCGAAAAAGAGGCCGAGACACTCTGTACATCGTTCGATCAGGAATTTTTCTCCTATTTTTAAATCGATAGTTTGTAATGGTTTATTGCATCGGGGACAGATACGGTCGGACTCCGCTTTTTCTACGGTGTGTTTGTGAATTCCCTTCAAATCGACGTCGTTCCTGGTTTTGCAATAGGGGCATATGATAGAATTGGGCGGCATGGGCGCCCCACAATTTGAGCAATTGGCCATAGCACTTTCTCCTATTTTTTTTACTCCAGTCATAAATAATATAGCATAAATTTGTAGGGAAAACAATATAAGAAGTGCCTAAAGTGCCTAAAGTGAGCTAAAGTGCCTAAAGTTAAGGCGGCGCTTCGCGCCAATTTATATCTATAAAGCTAAACGCGCCATCGGCGCACCACAACTTTAGGCACTTTAGGCACTTCCTACTTTAGTCACTTTAATTGCTCTCTGCTTTTTGCAGCATTTTTGGCAACTTTTTTTCCCGACACCCTGTATATGTATTATGATAATTAATACTGCTTATCAATATCCTGCAAAACGTTATAGAGGAGGAATAATGAGAAAATTCATTTTGGTTTTGATAATTCTTTTGTTTATTGTTTTAATGGTCCATGGCGAGAAGATCGGTGTTTTACCCGAACTCATGAAACCGGGATCAATCGAAGTGACCGAAGATAGGCTTTATGTCGTTGAGGGTGCTGCATTTTATGTATACGCCCTGAACGATTTGCATCTTATCACTAAATTTGGTAAAGAGGGCGAAGGACCTGGAGAACTCAAAGTAGTACCCATATTTCCTAACAGTGTCAGGGTTACGAATCATAATATTATGACTGAAGGTTTTAGTAAATTGATATTCTTTTCAAAAGATTTCAAACTTTTAAACGAATTAAAAAAGAAGGGAATGATATTTCAGATCATTCCAGTGGGTGAAAACTTTGTAGGAACAAAATTTTCCCCAACCGGGAAAAGTAAAAATCTTAAACTGTCACTTTTGCTCATTAATGCCAAAATGGATGTCATAAAAGATCTCTGCACCCAGGAAATTAAAAAAAGGGATAAAGAAATTCTTATGGTTGTCGATTCCCTTCATTTTTCCGTTTATAAGGATAAAATATATATTGAAAGGAGTGATAAAGGATTCTTAATAGAAGTCCTTGACAGCAAAGGTAACAAACTATACGAGATAAAAAAAAGTTATCCCTTACAGGAAGTGACAGGGAAATACAAAGAAGAAGTGATGAATCATCTAAAAATGGACAGCTTGATTCAAATGGTATCAAAAACTGTCGGAGGCTGGGAAAACTTTAAAAAAGAATCGACTTTTAATTGTCCTGAAGCATTTCCCCATATCCAGGATATTATAGTTACAAATGATAAAATCTATGTTTCAACCTATGAACGAAAAGAGAATAAAGAAAAGTATATAATTATGGATCTAAATGGAAATATAGTCGGTACGCCATATTTACCCGTTCCCAGGAAAGCAGCGTATTCAGTTAGAGTGTTGGGCCTGGATAACCGGCTTTTTGGAATAACAAATAATAAGTACTACTATTTATATGAGAATGAGGATGAAGAGGAGTGGGAGCTGCATGTCGAAGAAATAAAATAAACATGTCCGGTTGTTTTATATAAATTCGAGAAAAAGATTTCTCTTCTTGCCTGGCCCCTTTTCTTCCTTTTCTTTCTATTGAACCCGTGATTTTGAAATTTTCACCCTGTTATCGCAGCTTTTACCTGCGATATCGGGCTTAAACCTGCGACATCGGACTTTTTACCCCGATGTCGCAACTTTTTGCTGCGTTGACGCGACTTTTACCTGCGATAATGGACATAAAACTGCGATTTCGCACTTTTCACCCCGTTGTCACAGCTTTTTGGTGCGTTAACGAAGCTTTTACCTGCGATATCGGACATAAACCTGCGGTTTCGGACCTTTCACCCCGATGTCGCATCTTTTTGTAGCATTAATACAGCTTTTATCTGCAATATCGGACATAAACTTGCGATTTTGCACTTTTTACATCGGCGATGCAACTTTTTTGTGCCTCGTGATTATTTCCAGAAGGGGCAGTGGGGCTTACCCCCCTGTTAGTATTTTGCAAGGGCAATAACTACAAAAACAACCGTTTTTAATTTAAAACCGCACCTGATGTTAATGATCAACAATCAATTGTTAATTGATAATCTTTTTTCCTTTCCTGGCGCGTTTTTTCTTTTTTCGTTAATATGGTTAGAATAGATTGATAAAATAAAGCAGGAAAATTGTTGACATTTTTGGCTCTTTACCCCATAATGTAACAGAGGTAAACAATGATTGAAAGAGAAATTGATTTTATAATTCAACGCTTACCTTTTTATTTAAAAAAGGAAGTTTTGGACTATGTGGAATTTCTTTCGAGCAAATATCATAGTACACCCGATTCAAAAAAGAAATTCAAATTTGACTGGGAAGGTGGATTGGCGGACGTGAAAGAAAAAATGACATCCGTAGAACTCCAACACAAAGCGATGGATTGGAGATAATGTTTCTTGTAGATACTAATATGTTTTTGGAAATACTACTCCGGCAGGAAAGAAAGGAAGAATGCAAGAATTTTTTAGATAGAAATTCAGGAAATATTCATTTGACGGATTTTTCATTACATTCGATTGGGATCATATGTTTCCGTTATGGAAAAGAGGAAATGTTTCAGAAATTCATTGAGGATATACTTCCGTTTATTGATCTTATCACATTACCCCTTGATCACTATCCCGAAGTCATAAAAAACAAGAAGGAGCTAAATTTGGATTTTGATGATTCGTATCAATATACTGTAGCCAAATATTTTGACTTAAAGATAGCTACGATGGATACGGATTTCGAGAAGGTAGAGGATATTGAGGTTTTATTTTTTTAAATTTAACCCGTCAGCCATTTCCATCAATTTTCTTTTTCATCATTCATCATTTTGCATTCATAATTAGACCTTAAGAGATTCCCTACTGCCCAATGGCAAGCCCTAAAAAGCCCCAATGACGTGAGCGAAGCGAACAACTGACGCCGAAGGCAAATGACAAGTTCTCTTTATTTACCCACCGAGGGATTGATTAATTCTTAGAAATCAATTAGAATGAAAGCTGATGAAAAAGTTTTCTGTGGATTTAATCGAAGATAATCACGCCTACTACTTCAGCATCGATTCCAACGATAAAAAAGAATATACTGTAAAAAAAAAGACCGGGATTCTTCAACGTAAATTCAACGACGAATGGATCAGCCATTCCCATGAATTAACCTCTGTCCCAGAGGCAGGGAAATACCTGGAGAAAAATGTCAAATTTAAAGGCCATAAGGACCAAACAGATTTTTCCTTTCAGCCAGGTAAAATCGTTGTCGAAAATCATTATGTCCTAGATTTCCTCCGGAACCTGGATGTGATGGAGTGGAAAGCCATATTTAGGGCCAACCAAACCCGGCGAATTATTATCAAACGGGGCGGTAAAGAGAAGAAAACCCATTTTGACCATTTTAGTGTTTTGATAAAGGTGCGATTGAAAGAGAGCCGCCATTTTATAGAGGTGGGAGAAGGCAGTGTCCATTCATCAAAATTTAACCAGGACGGCCTTATCTCAAGGGTAAAGGAGATTATCGAGAATCATAAGCACGCAGAAAAACAAACCATTACGTTTACAGATAAAATTCCAGTAATATTAAGCGCCGGGGATGGCGGGATTCTCTTCCATGAAATCCTGGGGCATGCCCTGGAAGCCGATTACATCTTTCTTCACCGCTCTCCTATTTCTATTAGAGATATCGGCCAACAAATCATGCCTAAAAATATTACTGTAATGACGGGTGATAAGGATGATACCTTTTTTAAAGGCATGGTCTGTGATGATGAGGGAGAGACGGTCAAATCCACCGTCCTTATTGATAAGGGAGTGCTGAAAAATATTATATCCGATTCCTTTTACAAAAGCCTGTTAAAGATAAAAAATGACGGGCATTCAAGGGTGGAAGATTTTACGCGACTCCCCATGCCCCGGATGTATGCCCTTTATCTAAAACCTGGTGATTATAACCCGGAAGAGTTAATCACTTCCACCCCATACGGCATCTATGCACGGGAATTCGGGGAAGGAAAAATCTATTTTGATAAAAATATATTCTATTTTAATATTCGAGATGCCCGGTTAATTGAAAAGGGAAAACTCACCTTTCCCCTAGGCAATATTATGGTAACGGGAGATATTTTTGAAGTATTAAATTCCGTGGATATGGTGGCCAATGATTTTCGGTATGATAAGGGCGTCAGTTACTGTTTTAAAAACGGACAAACCTTGAATGTGAGAGTGGGACAGCCTACTGTGAAAATAAACAACCTATATGTAACGAAAGATACCAATGATTGAGATCATACAAAACATCCTGGAGCAAGGCATAAAAAGCGGGTTCTCCACTGTCGAGGCCTATGGGGAAAAAACAAAGAAACAAGAATATGAATACTTTACCGATTATAAAATCCAGAACCATTCTTCCGCCACCCACCGGGTGACCACCAGGGCTTTCTGGGAAATGGGGGACCCTGTTGGATTCAGTCTGTCAAAACCGGGTCTAAATGAAATAAAAACCGCTTTTTCCACCGTCTATTCCATCAACTTGCCCATTCAAGCAAAAAATTATGCCCATCTGCTGCCAGCAGCCGTAGGGCGAGTCAATGTCAATATCTATGATGATACCGTTGAGACCATCGATGCCCACCGCTTTAATGAACTTCTCGATCAAATCCATGAGATACTTATATCTCCTTCCTTTAAAGACCTGGGATTGAGGAAAATTCATTTTTCGAAAGCCTTGAGAAAGATATATATTGCCAACACCAACAATCTTAACGCAAAATACATAAAAACCCATTTCAACCTGTTGTTAACCGTTGGATTGGGAGATAACCTTATCGATATCAGTGACAGCCGGACATTTTTCTGGCAAATAGAACCGTTCAAACTCATTTCCAGGGCTTATAATTTGCTCAATTCCTTAACCGAGAGGAAGTTCTCTTCCGATCAAAAGAATATTTATCTGGTCTTTTCGCCTGAAGCCTCTGCCTTTATATTAAGAGAATTTTCCGATTACTTTAAAGTAAAGGCAGACAAAAAGTTAATGGATATTCCCTTTCCCTCTATTTTAAATGTCGTTGATGACCCTTTAATGGATGGTAACGCAGGTTCTGTCCCTTTTGACGATGAAGGAGTTCAGTCCGGGGAGAAATATTTAATACGAAAAGGTACATTTTCCCATTTGATTTCCGATATCCAGAGTGCGTTTCAATTTGGTACCCGTTCTACGGGTAATGGGTTTAGAGATGAGAGGTCTCTCTTCCCCTCTGTCCGGTTTTCCAACCTTTACATCAAATCCACGGTCCTGTCGCTGAAAAACTTGATGGAGGATGCGGGAGAAGGCATTCTGGTGTCGTTATTAAAATTAAAATATATCGAGAAAGAGGGTTATGTTTTTTCAGCCTATGGTTACCGGTTTTCTGGTAATAACCTGCTGGAACCGGTTCATTTTTATTTTAGAACTACTTTTTTAAGTTATTTTCTAAGCATTTTAAAGGTATCAAAGGAGATTAAGTTTTTTTACAGCAATTTTAATATTGGTTCTCCGTATATTTTGTTAGAAGCCAAACGGAAAACGTCTGATTTGTTGAGTATTTAGCAAGAAGAGGTAGAGGGGTAAAGGGGTAAAGGGCCAGACAAAAACAAAAGAAAATTGAAATGAGCCATCCGTTTGAAAGACAAACATCCGTATATACATATCTAGGATGAATGGGTTTCCCGTTAAAAGAAACGGTTGATTTTCCAAATGAAAACAAACTGGCATCTGTAGGAAGCAAGGGTCAGGATATTGGGAAGCAAAGGCCAGTATGTGATTATAATGATGTTAGAATAACCAGGAGATATAAAATGAAGTTAAGAAAAAATGATAATCCAGCGAAAAATCGATTATCCATGCTTTTGCTGGTGTTTCTTTTTTTCCTGGCTTTCGGAGGAAATTCAGGTCAGGAGCCTATCGGGATTGAAAACAAAAACAAAGATTTTCATAAATTTAAATTGGCTAAACAGATGTTTGAAAAGGGAAAACAATTGGTTGTAAAGGAAGAGTGGGACGGGGCGGAAAGTATATTGCATCAGTGCTTGGAACTATTCCCACGGTATTCAGAAGCTGATTACTACCTCTCCCAGGTTTATTATAAAAAGGGGGATTGGGACCAAGCATTGAATCACATAAAAAAGGCGCAGGCCAATGTCAGATTCATGACCAATGGGGTGGTTCCTGCTCATGTGGAAAATATGACTGAACGTAAAGTCAATTATCATTATTTGCATGGCAACATTTTATTTAAATTGAAAAAGTATGATGGGGCCAGGAGCCAGTACCTGGAAACTGTCAAATTAAATCCGGGGCATATTAGTGCTTTGCTCAATCTTGCCGCTGCCAATTTTATGCTCAGACAATATCAAGTGGCAATGGACTACCTAAAACAGGCAGAGTTCCTACTTGGCCGGACACACCCGGAATTAAGAAAAGCGATTCTCCTGGAACTCGAAATAGCAGGTGATATGTTTGACCTTTTTAGAGCATTACTGCTAAAGTTGGAAGACGGTAAAACATCCTCCGATAAAATTCAGACCTTCGTATCTATTTATACAAAATTTTCCCTTCGACCGAAATTGATAAGAGAAGACGTTTTATTCACCATGTACAACAATTATGAAAAGTATAATATACTGGTGGATTTTATCGAAAAGATCCCCATCCAGGAACCAGGAACGGTTATGAAGCTCTTTGATTGGGTTAAGAATTTTAGGACTCTTAATAAAAAGGAGAGAGTTTTATTTACATCTCTTTTCCAATCACTTTTGGAACTTCTTTCCCACACTTCAAAATATGCGCCGAACCGCTATGACTATGATGCGCTGATGAAGAAATTAACAGACATTCCATTTGAACGGGGCCCATTATACGATAACATTTTTAAATTCTTTAAGACTGATTTGAATGTTGATCTAAATAAAAAAAACCTTATTGATTTTGTATTGAGCGGTATCAATAACAAGTCCCTGAGTATCAATAACACTGATTATGAATTTCTCATTAAAGAGATCTACCGAAAGAACATAGAAGAGATACTTCAAAGCCAGAATGTATGTTCGCTGTCCATCCTTCTGGAAATTAACCGGTTAATGGAGATATTATCAGGAGATGAAGCAGGTCCTGCACGTTTCGATATCGGCAATCGGGTTATCCAATTGGTAGGCGGTTTACCGATTGGTGATATTAGTAAGAAAGCTCCCAAATACATACAGGCTCGAGTGATGCCCTATTCGCGAGCCTCGTTGAAAAAGGACCTGGCAATTTTAATGAAATATGTCAACGAGGGGGCATCCAATGGGGAGTTAAGATTGGTAGTAAATAAAATCAAAACGGATTACCTGGTACACCAGTTAAAAGAATACCTTCTGACAATGGCATATGCAGTGAACGCCAAAAATCCGAAACTCAAGGTGTTTTTGAATCCCAATATGGTACGGCTGCATGATTTTGAAAATCACAAAGACCAGACTGCCTGGAACTACAGCGGCACACCTTCAATCACTGATTTTTTTTCAGGATATAATCTCCGTGGTGGGCTTTCCAGACTCAATATTACCTTTGCAGCTAAATGGGTGGATCACCTGTTCGGTCAAACCTTTATCTACAATGCACCATTTGTTCAGTCATTTCTTGTTAACCTCCTGGATTTCTATCCTGTCCCCATGATCAATGAAACCCTTACCTACAATGCTTTACTGGTAGACTTTGGCCTGGAACTGCTTCGAAAATCCCGAGACAATAAAACCATGAGGCAAGAGGTAATAAATGAATTGAGCGGCATTACCACCGGGTATCATTATCGAAAAGCCGTCGATTATTTAACCGAACGGTCCAACCAACACAATCTCTTTTTTTGTGAAATCAAACGCCTGGGAGAAACCTTCTTTAAAAAGAGAAAATATTTGGAGGAATGTGCCTGCAAAGATCAGTTAGAGACCTTTGCCCAGCTGCCCCTTAAGGCCATTATAGAAGATCAGAATCGCTGGTTTGGAAACATTTATTACCATACGTTCGGAAACCTGACGCCACAGCAGATCAGGATATTTCCCCAGGATGTATCACATGTGTTTCATGCTGGCTGGGTCAGTGGAGAGATGGTGGATGAATTTAAAATCAAACTGAGCTGGCTCCTTCACAAGAAAAAAATACCTGCATACCTCCTGGGTCAGGTCCTCTATTCATACCTCAATACGACACTCCCCAGGGTCTTAAGTCAGAACCATTACAGGGATTATTCTTCCGCTTATTTTGTATTTGAGATATTTAACAATGCTCATTTAAATGGGATATTAAAAAATTTACAAAAGGAGGGATCTTTAAGATTAAAATGAAACGAAATAATACACCAAAGGCACGAGATCGCAGGGCGCAAGGCGCTGTGTGCCTTGCACCCTGCCTTATAATAATGATGGCAGCATGGGTATGGCCTTTGTATGGAGATATCGCTATCATACCCGGAGATGTCAATCGAATCTGTAATTATACAGATTTCTTTTATAATTACCCTTCCGAGGATTTTTTCTACTATTTAAACGAACGACTGCTTTTTACAGATACACCGGATGGGATCATTGAAGGGAGTGGATTAAGAAATAAATTGTTAAAAATTGTTCGCTGGCATCGTTTAATAAAAAAATCCCTCCAGCGAATCAAGATGAAGGAAACTGATATCATTACCATTAATGTAGCTGATCCTGAAGGGTATAAAAAAGCGACGATTATAATGAATCTACTGGGTCTCCGTTTAGATAGGAGCCCTGAGGGGCAATATCGCGTCACCCGAGATTCATCATTGGCATTGAAACTCAGTGATTACTTCCGGTTCGCCGTTATCAATCCTGGCACAATAGAGAAACAATTAAACAAAACTCACCATTTTCATCTCAAGATAAACGAAAGTGAAATACCTGTTCCATGGGATTTCGAATCTCTCCGGGAAATAACAGGATTGGAAATCGATTCGGCAACCTTTTTTGAAACAATGTTGAAAAATGAACGGTTTTCTCTGTTGTTAGGAGTTCTTTACCGTCTCTCCCATAAAGAGATCAATCATATATCTAACCTGGTAAAGAAACCGCGTTTGGGTGCCTGGAAGTGGATATACAAATACAAACGATTCCTGATGGGAATGTTCTTTTTATCCAATGCGCTTCGGGTGTCGGATGATAGTCAATGGGTGCTGCCTGGGGGCAGGGCCGCAGAGCCCTTCTGGACCCAGTTAACGGGGAAAAATTATAAAAAATATCCCCTGGGATTCCTCTACCGACTGGCCACCAGAGATGAGGGTAAATTAAACTATCTTTTCCTTTTTTCTCAATTCTTATCCCCGGAGTCTCAAAAAAACCTGTTTACCGGGGCCAATGCAAAAAAAATGCAAAGGGTTTACCACTTGATATCTTTAAACGAGAGTGAAAAATTAAAGGCTTCCCGATTCCCCAGGCTCAGGGATTTCAACTTCTATACCCTTCTTTACTCCTTACGTATGCGAGACAACCGGTTCTACTTCCCAATGGGGGTGGATGTTTGGCTTAAAATGAACCAACACCGAATCCTAGCTTCCTTTTTAGCAGGTATATCCATTCCCGATATTACTGACTCTTCAGAAGTCTCAAAGGTAATTGATGAGAAAGTGATCATATCGCAGGATGTTGAAAAAATAAAAGAAATTCATAAATTCATGGAAGAATCAAAACTGGCATTGGCCGTCAGTGAAGAGAAAAAAGGAACGGTGACTGTGGCTGTTGAAGAGAGAATGGAGGAAACCGAGGATGAGATATTTGAACCTGAGGATGAGATGTTTGAAGAGAGTTTGGAGGAAGAAGATCTGGGAAAGTATATTGATGTGGAGAGGAGGAAAATCTCAGTAGACATGGGGGTCAAAGTCGGTATGTGTGTTTCAAATCTAAACTTTTCCGAAGATACAATTAAAGGCTGGAAAACAGCTGGAAACTTCCTGTTTGGCGCCTTCTTTACATTTAATATTTCCAAAAAAATTGTGATTCAACCCGAAGTGTATTATGCGGTGAAGGGAGCGGTTTTTAGCGATACTTTCGGTGGCGAGTCCTTTAAGCAAAAGGTAAAATTGAACTATATTGAAGTTCCATTGTTGGTAAAAGTGAAGCTCCCGGTTAAGGGTGTACCGGTTCTGTTTGGAGGATTCTATGGGGCACTCAACATTAGCGCCAGAGCAATCACTCGATACGCTGGGGAAACCAGGAAAGAAAGTATTAAGGGAGGAATAGTGGGCGGCGATTCCGGACTTATAGCCGGAACGAGTATTGATTTTCGCATAGGAAACAGGAAATTGATCCTGGACCTCCGGTATTCCACAAGCCTGAAAAACATTAAAAAGAGCGTCTTCACTAATTACAAGGTGAAAAACAACGTATTCTATTTCATCATAGGTTACACGTTTTAGGTAATCATTAAATGAGCGGTTAGCTTTATCATGGAGGTTAAATAAGAAATGAAAGGAATTTTAAAGGAATTTAAAATAGTTAAAAATTTGTTTATTTTTTTTATTGTGGTTTTGCTTCTAAACTGTGAGACCGTCTATGATAACCCCGTACTTATAGGAAATGAAGCAAAATGGTTAAAATATAATGCCGTAAAAGTGTCTAATATTTGGTCGAGTAGCACTAATTTTTCAGATTTACAACCATTAAAAACCGCAATATCTGATGCTAGAATTGTCATGTTAGGTGAGCAGACCCATGGTGACGGTACGACTTTTTCAGCAAAAATACGACTTGTAAAATTTCTACACCAGGAAATGGGATTTGATGTTGTGGCTTTTGAAAGTGGTCTTTATGACTGTCATAGAGTGTGGTTAGATATTTTGAATGGTGAGGACCCTAAAAATGCTGCCAGAAAAGGTATTTTTAGAATATGGTCCAACTGCCGCGATATGCGGCCTTTGTTTGATTATATCGGAGATGCCTTATATGGATATGGATTAAATACTCTCGAAATTGCAGGTTTTGATTGCCAATTTAGTGGCATTAAATATAGAATTGGTGATACCTTATATGGTAATAATTCGACGACTTACCTGGTTGATGATTTAGAAAACTTCCTCAATCAAAATAATGCACAAATATTAAATCATGACGATTGGCCACCGCTTAAAGAGATTTTACAAATTTTTGCAGAAGAGTGGACTGGAAGGAACCCAGATGCGCAAAATGGATATGTTCCAGAAAAAAACAACCAGGCAATTTTCTTTAACATGTTAAAAGCGATTCAGGAGGAAGTGGGTACTTTTAGAACACCTTTACATCCATTACTCCAATCTTCTGCTTTTTGGCAGCAAGTACTAAAAAGTATCCAGGAAAATGCCAAATCAAAGTGGTATTCTAAGCCAGAAGATTATATTAATCTAAGAGACGCCCAGATGGCGGATAATCTCCTATGGTTATACAGGAACGTATACAAAGATAGAAAAATGATTGTATGGGCATCGACCTATCATATCCAAAGAAATATTAATGAAATAACAGATTATTATGGCTGTTATCCAGGATGGATACCCATGGGGGAAATTGTCTGGCAAACGTTAGGAGATGAAATTTATAGTATTGGTTTTACAGGATACCAAGGAACTTTTAGAGATATCAGGTCATTCAGAATAAAAAGGGTGCCGCCTTCATCTAAGGGAAGTTTGGAGTATTTTATGAATGAAGCGGAATTCAACTTTGGAATAATAGAATTTAGACATCTAACAGATGATGGCGCCTGGCTGAAAAACCCGCTTTTAAGTCGACCTTTATCTAATGTGGAAATGAAAGCCAACTGGACAAGGGTTCTCGATGCAATGTTTTTTATAAGAGACATGAGACACAGTACTTTTTAATTAATTGATGGGGGATTCGAGGTAAGAGGTATGGGATAGATAGTTGAAGAGATAATGAGATATGAGAAAAATTGGCAGAATCCTTTCTTTAATAAAAAAAATAAGCTGTATATTTGTCTTGGAGATTAAATATGAAAATGAAAGAAATTTTAAAAACATTTAAAATAGTAATCATTTTATCCCCTTTTTTTATTATTGCCGCGCTTCTAAATTGTAATCTTGACAGAGCTATCACCGAAGACCCTGTACTTATCGGAAAAGAAGCAAAGTGGTTAAAATATAATGCTGTAAACGTGTCTAATATTTGGCCGAGCAGCTCTAACTTTTCAGATTTACAACCATTAAAAGCTGCGATATCTAATGCTAGAATTGTCATGTTAGGTGAGCAGACCCATGGTGACGGTACGACTTTTTCAGCAAAAATACGACTTATAAAATTTCTACACCAGGAAATGGGATTTGATGTTGTGGCTTTTGAAAGTGGTCTTTATGACTGTCATCGGGTGTGGTTAGATATTTTGAATGGTGAGGATCCTTTATATGCTCCACAAAAAGGTATTTTTAGCTTATGGGCCAGATGCCGCGAAGTTGAGCCTTTGTTTGAATATATTGGAAGTGTCTCCCATGGATCCAATTGTCTTGAAATAGCCGGCTTTGATTGCCAGTTTAGCGGCGCTATATCTGGTTTTAATTCCATCATTTACCTTGTGAATGATTTAGAACACTTTCTTTATCAAAATAATGCGCAAATAGTCAATCATAACGATTGGTCAACCTTTAAAGATATGCTGCAATTTTTTATTGAAAACCAGGCTGGACATGTTCCAGATGAGAATAACCAGGCACTTTTCTATAACATGCTAAGAGCGATTCAGGATGAAATTGGTACGTTTGAAACACGTTTGAATCCATTACTCCAATCGTCTGCCTTTTGGCAGCAAATGCTAAAAAGCATCCGGGAAAATGCGAAATCAAAGTGGTATACTGATCCAGAGAGTAGAGATCTAAATCTAAGAGACGCCCAGATGGCGGATAATCTTTTATGGTTATACAGAAACGTATACAAAGATAGAAAAATGATTGTATGGGCAGCCACCGCGCATATACAAAGAAATATTCATGAAATAATAGAATATTACGGTTCTTCTATCGGATGGATACCCATGGGGGAAATTGTCTGGCAAACGTTAGAAAATGACATTTATAGTATCGGTTTTATAGGATATGAAGGAACATTCTTAAATCTCAGTACAGGCAACATAGAAATCGTGCCGTCCTCATCTAAAGGAAGTTTGGAGTATTTTATGAATGAAGCAGGATTCGACTTAGGACTAATCGATTTTAGACATTTAACAGACGATGGAGCCTGGCTGAAAAATCGGCTTCTAAGTCGACCTTTAGCCAATGTGGAAATGGAAGCCAATTGGACCAACGTTCTCGATGCGATGTTTTTTATTAGAAAAATGAGACACAGTACTTTATTTTAAACAATTGAAGAGGGATTTGAGTAGGGGAAAAATAGCCTGATCCATTTTTTCAACCACCATAGAGATTATATTACGGAAGTTGGAATAATGGCATATTGACGTATCGCTGGCATGTTCAAAAAATGTAACTATTTAGTTTTAGAAAAATGTATCATGCAGTTCAAGTTTCACTCGCCCGTCCGGTGGCCTTAGGAACAAGCGCCACCTCCCTGAGGCTCGTTCAATCATGAACGCATAATAGCATTTTACTTGCAAAAACTGAATAATTACCAAAAACGTTCTTGACTTAGATTTTGCATTTTGGTATAAAAAGAGCATGGGAAAAAAGAATGACTTTAGAATGATATTATCCTACGGTGTTTTTCCATTTATTCATTATTCCACCATTCCATTATTTCAGCATAACCATAATAAAAAGGGAGCCCCTTTTAATCTTGATTATCAAGGATTTGTGGAAATTTCGATACATTGAATGGAGAGAAAAAATGAATGCAGAAGAATTAATCGAATTTGGGAAGCGTGTTAAAGAAATCAGGAGATTTTTGCACATATCACAAAAAGATTTTGCGGCTAAAATCGGAATATCCGGTAACTATTTGTTTGAAATAGAATCAGGGAGAACCAAACCCTCTTACGAATTCTTTAAAAATATCACATTGGAATATAATGTGAATCACAAATACCTGCACACAGGAGAAGGAGAAATTTTTCTTGGTAACGAATCTGAAAATATATCCGAAAAGAATGCAGATTTCAGAGAAAATAGGGAAATTGTTAGAGAAATGCTCTGGTATTTTGATCGTGTTCCGTTGGTTAAATTTGCTGTACTGGAATTTTTTAGAAGCTTTTTATTTGAGAGAAAAGGACTGATTGAAGAAGAAATAGAAAAGAGTCGAAAATCGGATCAAAATAACAAAGATTAATTTAGATAGAATTGGAATAGTGTGCGACTATATGATTTTTTGGATCTTTGCCAGTATTTTTTTTATTTTTTTGCCTGGAACCTTATACCTTATATTGCATCGCGCATTTATCAGTAATCTCCGGTTATCATCCGGGTAAAAGGGGCTAATTTCGATTCACCCCAGGTTTTTATCTTGTCATAAAATCGTCGGCCCATAATGATCATTATATTTTGGGTTTTCAAGCGTTGAGACGATACATCCATGGTTTTCACTTTGCCCAGGTTAGTGGCTGCTTCCACAGAATCAAGCAAATTCACCAAATGCTGCGAGAGACTGTCCCCGGTTCGATCCCTTATCTGTTGCAGTTTATTCACTGCTTTTCTCAAGAAACGTGCATCGCTGCCGGCGGCATTCATCGATTCGATTTCTACAATAAGTTCATCGATGCGGGATAACACCGTCTGGGAGACCTCAAAGGTAATGGAAAGCTCATCCCTCAAGGTGTCTCCTTCATATATCTCAGTTTTGACATTGTAAATATTGATCTGATCGGGCAATTTTAACCAATAGGAAATTGCAGCCTCTCCAGCTCCGGGTACCTTTAAATTCCATTTTAACTCTTTATCCTCATCTTCATCCTCTTCAGGCTCAGGATCATAATTATAACCCTCAACGCCATAAGGCAGTATCTCTTTGACCACCAGGCTCTTTTCCTCCGAGGCTTTATTGGTTATGGTCATTTCAACAGGTAAAATACGGGTCAAATCCGAGGAAGAATAGACATCCTTACTAAAAAGGTTAACGGCATTCACCAGTAATTGAGCGATTTCATTCGTGCCTGCTTTAAACGCCAGGGGTACAGCCAGCACCAGTATATGTCCGTTTCCATATTTTCGCCAGGTCAACACCGGGTATTTGTTCTGCTGCGTTTGCCCCACAATAATAACATCCTCACGCACTTTACTGAGCATCCATTGATTCTTCTTCTCCAATTCAACCTCGCCGCCGCTGCTCAATTCTCCGGGGAGTAAGGTGATATGTTTTTCCCTATCTTTACCTTTAATGGGACGTACATTGACTCCCAGGAAATCCACCAATTCAGGTGAGTGGATGGGTTTGTCGCATACCAGGATGAGACCTTCGCCTCGCCATACCCGTTCTTTCATTTCATCACTCAGGTTCCGTCCCATCAGATTACCCAGCACTATATTCACATTGCTGTGGCCTTTGTGCCATTTGACATAGGAATCCAGGATACGCTGACCAATTTCATATTCGATTTCCTGTATCTGTAATACGTTGGTTAAAAACGCCACCTGGCTGCTGCGGGTGCCCAGTATGTGGAGATTCATTACCAGGACTCTGGGCTGTATGGCGATCTCTTTATTACCTTCAATCCCTCCTGCTGCGATTAAATCCCCTGCTGTCAGGAGTTCTTCAAGATATTTTAATCGAATTTCATAGTTACCTTCCACCAGGTTCAGGGTCATGATCTTTGTCTCTGTGATTTTTTCAGCCAGGGGAATGGAGAAAACCATTTCTTCGGATGTGACGATTTCTTCATTATCTTTATTAAAGACCTCGATCACAAGGGTCTCATCCTCGAGGGGAACATTACCGGCATTGGTTAATGTTATGGTTAACTCCACCTCAGAATCGATATCGGCGGTTATGGTTTGAGGTTGAATGCCCAGGGTGGCATCGATGGCTTTGGTGGTTTCGATAAGAATGCTGATCGATTTTTCCAGGTTCACGGAGCCGCTGCTCAGGGTCTGGCTCAAGGTGTATTCACCGGCAGTATATACACCGGTATTAAATATATCGCTGATGGTTTTGCTGCCAAAGGCGGGCAGTTCTTCGGTGCGAGCTCTTTCAAATATCACCTCACCACTGCTCTCGTTGGTGATTGATAGGTTAAGTAAAATCGAATTGACACTGTTTTGATTGTTGATCATCCGGGTAATGATGGTGATATCACTGTTGGCCGGCCAGATGACGGGTTCCACTTCCAGGGTATAGAATACCACAGGAACTTCTTCTGTAAAGGTGAGGCTGTTGTTGGTTTCGGAGAATTCTTTGACAGTATTGGTATTGTCCACTTCAAACACAAACGCATGGCTCCCGGCCT
>Ga0180437_10005512_pt1 | contig 17288 bp, 14 predicted proteins | sample SS_ome_4_FD_132410 | JGI IMG/M metagenome (GOLD analysis project Ga0180437, IMG submission 132410) | Hypersaline lake sediment archaeal communities from the Salton Sea, California, USA - SS_3_D_1 metaG | ecosystem: Environmental > Aquatic > Non-marine Saline and Alkaline > Hypersaline >... | reverse complement strand
ATGTTACGGTTTAATTCCTTACCACAATGAGAGCAGTTTACCATTCGTCAACAATAATATAGTAGTAAGATTAAGGAGTTTGGGATTTAAGGATTACTCTAGCTCTTTTTCCGCAAATTTTCCGCAAACAACCCAGTAATTCCCGCATAATTCCCGCATTTCCTTTACTTCAGCCTTCTTCTAGCCTTGTAACTGGGTATAATAATGATAACACTCATAATAATTAAGGCTAACTTTTGTCAATTTACTAGTCGGTAGGCGTGGCGTTAGCCAAGTGGCAACCTATAGCTTCAGGCAATTCTATTCAGCTTCAGTTTCGTTTTCGTTTTGGTTTTGAAAGGGGGTAGGGGGGGATATAATTAAATCGTAGGCACAAAAAACGCTGGGGGGGCACTCTCCCAACTGCCCAGAACCTTCCCGTCAGACAATTAAAAAACACTAAAACATCAAAAGGACTTTACAAATCTACCCACCTAGTGTTATGAATAATCTTGAACCTTAAAGACTGTGTTGAGCAGTCTTTTTTTGGTTCAACAAGCTCTGGTGGTATAGAGCAACGGGAATACCACCGACCAACCGAATGACCGACGGCTAAAACTGTTAAGACACCTCAGGCGTAACGCCTAGGCAAAAGCCAGAGGGAGTGAGGGAAGGGAGTATCTCTTTGAAACCTTGGACGTATTACGTTAACGCCGAAGGCTTAAATAGGAGCTGGGTTGCTATGGCAAAAAGAAAACCAGGGAGAAAATGTAAGGTCTGTAAAAGTCGTCTTAAAGATGAAATAGAGAGGCTTATTTTAGAAAGGAAGCTGGGCTATCGGATGATAGCTCGCTGGGCACAAAACCAAGGTGAGGATTTAAGCCGAGACAATATTTACCAGCACCATAAACGCCATATGAAGGAGATGGAAGAGTCGGTTAAAGTGCCGAGGTTTATGGTTCGCAAAGACGGTAAGTCGAGCAAGAGGGTGGCTAAGGACTTGAGCTACCACGCCATGCTCAGGGACTTGATCAGCAAGATTTACGAGAAGGTTGACGTTGAACAGCTTGACGAAAAGGACATGTTGAAGATCCTTCACCTTTTGGCAAGGTTGACAGATTTGATTTCCAAGGTGGAGATGAGAAAGATTGAGGGCTCGGCAGTTGTTACCAAATTGCTGGAGGCGAGAGCGGAAGGCAGGTTTGCTGGCTGGATTGAAGGTGAAGAAGTCAAAGAGCCTGAAAAACTCGAGGAAAAGGCTGAAGAAGGAGAAGAATGACCTCTGACACCGAGTTCATTAAAAAGGTTATCAAAAAAGGCAGGGAAGACATTGTTTTTTTTGCCGAAGTTCTTTTAAATCGCAAGCCCCACACGGGAATTCCCAATCGTTATTACGAGGAGAACGGGAAAAAATATCCCTATATTGGCCAGTCTGGCTGGTTAAGATTTTCCGAGAAGAAGATTAACTGCCTGGCAACGGCTAACAGGTGGGGGAAATCAACGGTTTCGGCAATTAAGCATTTGTGGCACGGGTTTTACAAGATTGGCTGGGAAGGGACGACTAAAGAATTTGCCACCAAGACTTATTACACCTTGAACTGCGGGCCAGAAACTGATTTGACGACTCCTGTTTTTAAGGAGATTTGCGATATCAGGCAAGACCCGAAGTGTATCATCGGCGACTCTTTTCAAGAGGTCAAGATTGATAAATATTTCAAGGGGTTTCGTTTTGACAATAATGCCGAGGTTCATTTTAGGACGACCCACGACAAGGCAAGGGGAATTCATGGTAAACCTTATTACTTTATTAGTTTTGACGAGTGCGACAGGGAAAACTATTTAGACGAGGTTGTTACCGAAGTGCTTTTGCCCAGAACCCTGGACACGGGAGGAAGGATAGACCTGATTTCCACTCCTGCTGGGGTTTTACAGTTTAAGGATTATTTTGACCGAGGGTTTTTAGAAGAATATCGAGGCGAATTTTACTCCCAGGCGGGGATTATTGAGGAAAACTCGACTGAATATGGGGGTTATTTGTCGCCCAAAGACATTGAAGAGATTAGGAAGGCGATTTTAGCCAGCAACCCTCGGATTGTTGACCAGGTGATGAAGGGGGCGTTTATTGAAGCTCCTGATGCGGTTTTTCATCACGACACGATTAGTAAGTTTTTTGACAAAGAATTGCCCGAAGCCCAACCAGGCAAACAGGGCAGGGAATATGTCGCAGGTTGGGACTTGGGGATAACGGCTGACCCGACGGTGGGGTTCGTTTTGGACGTTACCGAAAAGCCCTACAAGACAGTTCGTTATGAGTATTTGAATGACGAAAAGCCAGAAATTATTTACCAGCGAATTAGGGAAGTCCATTCCCAATACGGCGTCAAGCCAGGAATGACGATTATTGATGCCGCAGGCATGGGGGGGCAAATGTTTTTGAAAGAATTGGCGGGTGATGTCCGCCCAACCGAGTGGGTGACAGGCAGAAAGAAAGGGATGGACAAAATCGGCTTGGTAACAGCTTTTATCAGGGGAATGGACAACGAGGAGTTAAAGTGTTTTTCCATTCCCAAGTTTAGGGACGAACTGTATCGCTATCGGTGGAAGGACGACAGATTAAGAACAGATCATATTATGGCAATGGCAATGGCATATTGGCAGACCAGAAGGCACGAGGCCTACAAAACAGTCAGGAGCGTGCCCTTTAACCCTGTAAACATACCAGGAAGGAGAAGTTATGGACATTAAAAAGACCGTATTTGACCCGATGAAGAGATATTGGGATGCGGCCAAGGGTCAGTTTTACGATATGACCCACTTTCAAGATGAAGACGCTAAAAATTTAATTCAGACTCTTTACGAGTCGAAAGAAGACGATAATAAGTCTTTCGTTAGTTTCTGTGAGTATTGTCGCAATATGTATGATGGCAACCACTGGCAGAACCAGCAAGGCTATTCAGTCCCCAAAGAAGAAAATACCGTTCAGGCGGTCTTCAACTACATTTTCTCCTGCGTTGAGGCCTATACCGCCTTCTTATCCGCCACCCCGCCTGATTTTAATGTTATTGTCAGGGGTTTAGGCCCAGTTGTTTCCCCGATAGCCAGAGAAAGGGCTAAAATCGTTGAGGAATTATGGTATGCGACCTTGTATGACAACAGTTTTGAAACTACTCTGGAGGAAGGAGCGAGGAATGGTTCAAAACTGGGGACGACTATTTGGCAGTGGGGATGGGACAGTGTTAAGAAAAAACCCTTTTTCATCAATGTTGCTGTTCCCGAAAACTTAAGAATCGGCTGGGCTTCTACTGACTACAAGAAGGTTAATTGGGTAATTCATTCCTACCGTCTTTCATTAGACGAGGCTAAAGAGAGATTTAATCGAGAGCCAGGCTATGAGGGGGTTTTGGATACCCTGATGGCCACCGAAGATACTAATTTGTCCGCCCCCCATCAATCAAAATCTTTGGGAACAGCGGGAGTGGAATTAAAAGACCAATCAATTTCTGATCAGGTAACAGTTAAGGATGGTTGTGTCAAAGACGAAAACGGTAATATCTGGAATATTATTTTAGTTGAAGACAGATTGGTAAAAAGGACACGATTCCCTGAAGGTTGGCCTGACATCCCCTATCTTGTTATCCCCAACATTATTGACCCTGGTCGTCCCTGGGGAATTCCTGATATCCAGCCAGTTTTTGACCACCAGCTGGAGATAAACGAGAGGGTTTGTGACAATGCTGACCTGATGAGGCAGATTAACTTTGTCAAATACAAAGTAACCAATATGCCCGAAGCCCAACCAGGCGATTTTGAGGTTGGGGGGCGGATTTTCAAACTTTTGGAAGGACAGGACGTAGAAGCTGTCAGCCAGCCAGTTAGTGTTTGGCCGTTTAAAGACCACATCGAGAGAATGATGCAGATGTTTTCCCACCAGTCCCTGCTTCCTCCCCAGGTTTTTGGAGCTTCCCCAGGCAATATTGTTACTGGAGCAGGTATCAGCGCCTTGTTTCAAGGAGCTCTTTCTCGGATGAAGGCCAAGCAGAAGCGGTGGAATTTGGCTTTTAGCCAGCTTTTCAGAAACATGATGTGGCTTTGGGCTAATTACAATGAAGATGCGAAGGAGATTTTAAAAGATGGTGAATATCAACTGGAGGTTATTTGGCCAGATATGCTCCCTAAAGACAATGCCATTCACATCCAGAATGTCCTCAACAAGCTCAATGCCCGTTCTATTTCTTTGGAAACGGCTATGAACGAGTTGGGGGTTAAGTCACCAGCTGACGAAAAAGACTTAATTCGGGAAGAAAGAACTGACCCGACTCTTTTCCCTGAACAGGCGGTAGCCACTGCCCAGGCAATCAAGGCTCTTACTGGGCAAGACGAGGAAGAAAAATCAGAAGAAAAGGAAACCAAGGCGGCGACTGCCGCTTCCCAAAGACAACAAGCTGAGGCTGCTCCCAAAAAAGAGAGGGGAGCTCCGTCTCCAGCGACAATGATGGGGATGCTGGCTAATGCGACAGAAGGAGAAGGAGGAGGATAATGGCAAAAGTAGCTCAACTAGGTTCATTTAGGTCAATTAAAACTTATGGTCTTACTGACGTAGGTAGTTATCTTCGTTCTTTAAGAGAAGCTAAACAAAAACTTGAAGATAACTATTGGGAGGCAGCTCTTGAAAATGGAAGTGAAGACCCAGAAGACATTTTGGCTTACTGGGAAGGGCAGAGAGACAGGTTTGCTCCTGGAACAATAGAATACAAGTCCTACAAGGCTAAAATTGAGGGGATTAAAACAACGATTGATGTCAACAAGGTTTCGGCTTTGGTAGCAGAGAATAAATATGAAGAAGCCGTTAACTATTACCAAACCACTGTTTTGCCCAAATATGACAAAGACAGCCCCGCTTATTCAGAGGCCTTTGTCCAACTTCAGAAACTAAAAGAAGCCAAAATCAGTTATGATATTACTCTTCAAGATGCCAAGCTCAGGGCGAAATATAGTCCAGGGGGCTTGAGTGGCAGAAATCTCGCCAATTATTTTGCTGAAATGATTAAATATCTCGAAAACGAAGGGCTTAATGATCGGGCAGAGTATTTTGACTATGTGGCCAAATATGGTGATGCGATTGAGTCGGTAGCCGAACAGGAAAAGGCTAAAGAGAGGTCGGCCTTCAATAAGAGGTTAAACGAATTGATTGGCGAAAAAGAGGGAGCAATTACTTCTAGTGATTGGGTGGGTATTTATACTCAATTAACCAAAGAATTCCCCAAGGGTGGCGAGGGCTACGCAACTGCTCTAGAGGGATTGACTAAGGCTCAAGAGGTTCTTAGGGCTGATGAGGAAAAAACAAGGAAACAGGAAGTCAACATCTTAATGAACTCCGTTTTGTCCAAGTATGCTCAGGGCGGAATTGATGACCGAGAATATGCCCAGGCTCTTCAGGAAATGCTGACTATGTTGCCTCCAGGAAGCGAGGAGGCCAATGAAATTGCCAGAACTCTAGGGAATTTACAGGAAACCTTGGGGGCTAGATATGGGGCAGAAACAAAGGAAGCTGAGGTTAAAAAACTAATGGAAAGCATTACCGCACTTGAGGCTCAAGAGCAATATCAAAAGACTCAATTTATGAGCGGTTTAATTAGTGGTTCTGAGTATGATAAATGGAGAACAGAATTTTTAGAAAAAGCCAGTCCTCTTTATTCTAATCTTGGGCAATACTCGAATGACTGGGGGGTATGGCAAAAAGTATCGGAATACCAATCAGAACTACAACGAATGCCTGAACGTGCTGAACAAAGAAGTCGGGGAGAATTGATTGATATTGTGGCTACCGACCCCAAGACTGGCATGATGACAATAAATACGGTTAATCTTAAAAGCCTTGACCCAGCGTCTGTCCCTGCTGAAGGGCTGAATGTTATTACCGACAAGGGAATAGAAACTATTTTTTACAATATGACACGGGGGAGTTGGACTAGCAGTGAGGGAATAGAGTTTGCCAAACCACCAACCACTAAGGAGATTAGGGATGCCTATGCTTTGCCTGCTGGATTAAGCGACATAGAGGCCAAAAAGAGGATAGAGGCCTTTAAGTCGGCAGAAGCGAGTGGTGCTGAGTTTAGTCCCCAAAGCATCTTGGGAGTAGCGACAGAAGCAAAAAGCCCTTTTGAGATAAATCTTCAGCCATTTGTCAGCAAGGTAGCTGAAGTTGCTCGTAAACCATACGAGACCCTTTATGGAAGAGCACCATCGGTTGCGGGGATTAAACTGCCTGAATTCAAACTACCCGAATTTAAGATGCCCGAACTTAACCTGCCAACATTTTCTTTACCAACATTTTCTTTTGATTATGAAGCCGAGAGAAAAAGGCTTGATGAACAATTAAAGAAAATAACTAGTGGAATTTCAAGCACAGTCAGCGGTGTTGGGGACTGGCTTGGTTCTACTGTGGGTCAGGCCAAAAGCACTCTTAGTAATCTTTGGGGTGGGTTGACCAGTGGAATTTCATCGGCTCTTTCCAAGTTAAAGTTCTGGTAAGGAGAAAATGTGGCATTATTTGACTTTCTCAACCGACCAAAATCAATTTTAGAAAACATTACTCGTGGTTCGGGGCTTGATTTCCTGTTAAGGGATTTAAGGACTTTTGGTCAGAAAATAGACCCGATTGCCCAAAAAGCAATTTTCCCCTATGGTTTTTATAGACAAGCTCCTGAAATAGGTCGCACCCTCCAAAGAACTCAAATTCCCTTTTCTGATTTACCTGAAAAACATCCCAAATTAGCGATAGGAGTACCTGGTCTTCAACTTCCCAGTCTTTTACAGTCTATGGCACAAAGCTATGGAAGGACTTTAGAAAGAACAACTACCCCTGGTGGCAGAAGGGAATTGGTAGAATCAGCCAGAAGAACTAGAAAGCAGCCGTTCAAACTAGAGACCCTTCAAGAACCAGCTTTTGAGGCAGCTTTAGACATATCCGACATTTTACCTGTACCTGGTGGACTTGCCTTCGGACTAATGAAGGGAGGGATTAAAACTGTTGGAAAAGAAGCAATTGAAAAGGTGGCAAAAGAAATGGGCGAAAAAGCAGTCAAAGAAACGGCTGAGAGAGCAACTAGGGAGATGGGCGAAAAATATGCTTTTAATATCAATGTTAAAAATTTAAAAATAACCGAGGGCGGTGAAAAGGTTTTGAAAGAAACAGTTGAGAAAATCAAACCCGAATTGGAAAAACTTAAAGGTAGTCCACTAAAACATTCTGAGGTTTTAGAAGAGGCTAATCGGGTTTCAATGACAAGGCGAGTGGTTAGTAGGGAAGCCCAGAAAAAGTCGGAAGCAGCCTTGCTTAAATTAAGACAAAACACAACCTCACTCAGTAATCAAATTGATAAATTAGGCAAAAATGCCCCAGTAGAATTATGGGACGAATATCTTGAAAACCTAAAAATTCTTTCTTCCCAGGCAGCCGAAAAAGGTCGTGCCCTAGAAGCTCTTAAAATTCACGCTAAAGATGTTCCCGCCAGAGAGAAGTTTTTACAAGAAGTGATTGACATCACTGGAAAGACGGATGAAATTATTGAGGCGGCCAAGGGTGTAGATTTTAACGATGCGGCTCAAGCGACCAAGTTTTACCGAAAGTTTGTTAAGGCAAGCAGAAGCGAAATTTTGGAATGGTTTAGGTATAACAATATGCTTTCCAGTCCTAAAACGTGGATGATTAACTTGATTGGCAACTTAGCCCAATTTCCCTTATCAACGGCTGAAAAACTAGTTTCGGGTGGGATTGACTTTGTTGCTTCGGCAATTAAGCCAGGGAGGGCAAGGAAGTATTATGTTCGGGAAGTTCCCCATTATGTTAAAGGTTTTGTGAATAGTATTCCTGATGCGATTAGGGGTTTTACCGAAGCCCTGACTGGAAAAAGGTTTGTTACCAGACCAGATGTTAAACGAGTTGCTCCTTTTACTGCAAAACCAGCAAAACTTTTTGAGATGGGAACAAGGATTATGGAGGCGGGGGATGTTTTCTTTAGAGAAATGTTTGATGCGGCTAACAAAGAAGCTTTGGCCTACAAATATAGTCGGTTAGGCAAAGAGGTTGCCCCAGAAGTTCTTACTAAACAAGCCCAGAAAGAAACCCTTGAGCGGATTTTTAGGAAACCGCTTAAAGAAGCTGACCAAGGTATCCTTTTAAATTGGATTGATGAATTGTCAAGCGGAGTTTACAAACTCAGAAGTGTGCCAGGAGTAGGCTGGGTAGTTCCCTTTATCCAAACGCCAATGAACATTTTAAAACAGGGAATTGAGTATTCGCCGATGGGCTTTGCTACTATTCCAGGAGCAAAGCAAAAAATTCCTCAATTATCTAAATCTTTAATTGGTTCAGCTGTCTTTTTGGGGTCAATGCAGTTGGCACTAGAGGGAAGAACAGCTGGGAAAGCTCCAACAGGAGAAAAAGAGAAACAGGCTTTTTATGATAGTGGCAGGAAACAATACTCAATCTTGATTGGAGACCATTGGGTGAGTATTAGTAAGTTAGGTCCAATCGCCTATCCAATTGCCTTAGCCATAATGGCAAAAGAGGCATTTGAAGAAAATCCGACTGACACTTTCGCTGAAAATATGGGTAGAACCCTTTTAAGCCAACTTGAATTTTTCTCTAAACAATCATACCTAGAAGGGATAAATAATGCTTTACAGGTCGCCAGGGGCGAGGAATACGCTGCCAAGCAGTTTATAGCTTCTATGGCAGGACAGGTAGTTCCAGAAAGGGCTTTTTTGGCTTGGGCTTCAAGGATAATTGATGATGTTTACCGAAGACCAAAAACTTTTGCGGAAATGATGAAAAGCCAGATACCATTTCTCTCTCAAGGAATTGAGCCATACACGGGCTTGCGGGGCCAGCCATCAAAAAGACCTTATGCTAGAAGCATTGGAGCTTTTTCGCCTTTTGACATTTCCCCCAATGTTCCTGTTTTTGAGCCCTACTATCAATCTAAAAAAAGAGAGAGAATATCGAGAAAAGAACAAAAGAAGAGAGAAAAAGAAGGGGTTGGAAACATTATTGCTGGCCCACGGTCTTTTTAAAACCCTCTTGGGCCATGGTAAGATGAAGGAGATTGGTAAAATATCCTGTAAATTCCAAATCTATCACGAGCCCCATCTGGTTTAGTCATTGTTGAATATATGGCTATTAAACCAAACACGAGTAGGGCAAGAAGAATAAGCAGAATTCCCTGAAAACTAAAGACCTTTTTGAGTATCTTCTTCACTACCTAAATTATACCAAATCAAGTCAAATTTTTGGCAAACCCTTTACAAATAATACCTTCTTGCTTTATAAGCTGAAGTAGCCTTAAAAACTGTGCGAAGCGATTAAAGAATGGTTTGAGCAGTAATCCATTCTTAAACGCTAGCATGGTCTTTTTGGTTTTCGAGGTGTTCTTGGTTGGTGCTTAGCACAGTCGCCAAGAACGCCAGCGAAACTAACAATTTAATACAAATCACTCGAAAGGGGGTGAAAATAAATGGCCGATGAGCCCAAACGGACTCCCAAAGGTGAAGAGCCTGAAGCGGAAGATACCGAGGAGCAAGACCTCCCTCAGCCTGAAGAAGGCGAGTCTGAAGACACTCCTGCGAATCAACCGCTAGACAAGGGAGAAACCATTGAGGATGTGAGACGGCGACTGGACGAGGCAAACCGAGCTCGTGGCAAAGCCGTGTTTGAACTTGGTCAACGCAACAAGCAGATTCAAGCAGTTGAAGACCGCTTAGCGGGTATCGAGGGCAAACTGGCAACCGCCAAGGGTTCGGAAGAAGTCACTTATCTCAAAGAGCAGATTGAGGCGATTACCGCCGAACTGACCGAGATGAGAAGCCAGGGGCAGAAGCAACTTTTTGATGAAGGTAAGGAAAAGGTTATCAAAGAAGTTTTAGCCGATGTTCCTGACGCTAGAGACTTTATTTTGTCTATGCTCCCTGACTTTGAGTATACTGCCGTGCCTAAAGGCATCGAGAAATGGGACAGTGCTGACGAAGCCCTGGACTATGTTCGCTGGAAGCTGAGTAAGGCAAAGGAGCAGTATTTGGCTCTGAAAAAACCCGCTCAGGGTAGAGAAGAGCCCTCAGAACCAGGCACGCAGCCGACAAGCCCACCAGTGCCCACGACCAGGACACCAAACCTGGACGAGGAAATCGCCAAAGCTATTAAAGCTGGCGACACTCGCACCGCTTTAAAGCTGAAGAAGCAAAAGCAGTGGGAGGAATCACAAAAAGGAGGGAGGTGAAAATAGAATATGGCAGCAGTATCAGGAATGAGATATACCTACAGTGATACTGTGGGTGTCAAGCTAAATATTGAGGATTTAATCACCAGTATTTCGCCCAAGGACAGACCACTAATCACTCTGTTAGGTTTAAACTCAACTATCAATCCAGTAACTGAAATCAAGTATGAGTGGATTATGGATGAACTTAATCCATACACTGACGCTTTGGGAGCTGATATGGCTTCTGGAGCAGTCACCGCTAATGTGGTTTCAGGTGGCAAGTTTCGGGACAACGACATCATTAAGATTGGCGACCAACTGCTTCGGATTTCTGCTTCCCCATCAGCGGCAGGAGCTTGTATCTTAAAAGTCAACCCTGGCTTTGGTAGCTCTACTATGGCTTCTGGAGCTTCTGGAGCAACCGTGACCATCATTGGTTCGGCGGCTGAACAAGGAGCTGACGCTGGCGAAGCAATTTCCCAAGCTCGTTCAACTGACTACAACTACACTCAAATCTTTGAGGCGAAAGTGTCAGTTTCGGGCACGGAGGAAGCCATCGATAAATATGGTGTTGCTAGTGAATACGACTACCAAGTCAGCAAGAGGCTAACCGAGTTAGCTCAGCAACTTGAAAGAACCGCTATTCATGGCTACCGTGTTGTCCCATCTTCTGGTGTTCCTGGAGCAATGGGTGGGTTAATCTACTACTTAGATTCAACCGATTCCAATGTTTCCGCTAAGAGCACCGAAGACTTTACTGAGGCATTCCTTATGGACTTGACTCAGGATTGCTGGAACGATGGCGGAAATCCAGACACGATTATGCTCAATTACTACCAAGCTCGAAGGATGGCAGCTTGGAACTCCTCAAAGGTGAGGATTGAGCGATCAGAAACAACCGCTGGGAATGTGGTGACGGCATACCAGGCTTTGGATGACGTTTACATGAACGTTGTTCTTAACCGCTTTATGCCAACTGACTCTGTATATCTTCTTGAGAAGCAATACCTTGGATTTGGGGCATTAACTGGCAGAGGGTTCTTTACTGAACTCTTGGCTAAGACAGGTGACTCCAGAAAAGGACAGGTTCTCGGAGAATACACGATGGAAGTTCGAGCACCAGCAGCCCATGGTAGGTTGACTGGATTGTCAACGAGCTAAACAAAGGTCTAGCGAAAGCTAGTGGAGTCTGGCATAGCTCCGCCCTAATGAATTACTCAATGCTCTTATGAGCCGAGATGCCCTCGCTCAAGCGGGAGACTGGACTTGAGCACCAAGAATAGCTAGTTGGGCACGCAGACCGCCAGTAGCTATGTTCTGAAAAATTCACTTAAAAGGAGGTGAAGAAATAACATGGCAAACGTATCAATGTCAGGTTCAACACTTGACCAATACCAACCGTATTTTTCTGACGGCGGGTTAATTACCTCTGCCTTCATTAAAGATGGCCAGGTAACATCAGGCAAGTTGGCAAACAGTGCGGTGGAAACAGCCAAGATTAAAGATGCCAATGTAACAGCCGCCAAACTAAACTACGAGACCGTTACGGGCGTAGCTAGTGCGGGAACACCAGTTTCAGCGGCTCATACCCTTGGTGCTGTTCCATCATTAGTCATTCCAACCTGTCGAACATCTGGCGGAAGCATTGCGACTACTGGCACACACACCAGTGCTGCTATTTTGGGCATTGTGAGTGATATAGCGGGTAGTGCGGAATTTAAAATTTATATCTTTGCTTAAGGAGGTGAGATAATGTCAGCTTTTAATGAACCTAGCCAGGTTTATCAAACAACTGGAGCATCAGACGGAGTCTGTATTGCTTCGGGCAAGGCTTGGTTAGACTCTTATGAATTTGTGCCTACTGGAGGAGGCAGTGGGGGTATTTGGAATGGGACGACTAGCGGAGACGAAACTAGGGCTAATGCCAAGGCTTATTATGCCAGCTTTGCTACAAGCGGACACAAGCCTAGCCATACTTTTAGGTCTCCCGCTTATTGTCCAGACGGAATTTGGGGAGTAGTTTCTGGTGGTTTGCTCAAAGTAGAGTTCCACCGCTAAAAACATGAAGTTAAATATCGGTTCAGGAAAATTTCCAATTCCTGGCTTCATCAATCTCGATAGGGAGATGGGGGCAGGAGTTGATTTAAAAGCTGACTTTAAACAACTTCCTTTTAGGGATAATCTCATTGACGAAATTTATGCGGGTCACGCTTTACAGTGTGTCCGCCAGAATGAAATTGATAGCACTTTGAAAGAGTGGCAGAGGGTATTAAAGGCTGGGGGGAAAATTACAGTGGTTGTGCCGAATGCCGAATTTTTAAGTCGGAGTTTTATCTCTGGTGACATCCCTTTGGATATGTTTTCCGAGTTAATTCTTCGGGGGTTGGATAATCCTAATGCCGAATGGCAATATCAGTCTTTGTTTGACGAAGACAATTTGGCACGGGCTTTAATGCGGGCAGGTTTTCGAGAAGTCAAACCAGTTGATTTAAGTAATTGTCCTTATGTGACCACCCAAGTTTCCTGGCAGTTTGGCATGGAAGGAGTGAAACCATGAGCGACTTTATTCCTAAACTCCTAATGATACCAGCAGACAATATGGGATGCGGCTTTTACCGCATTGCCCAGCCAGCTAAGTGGTTGAGGAAGTTTGGCTGGGAAATCAGGATTGGTGATATTACCAAAATTGAGTCTTCTGATATTGATTGGTCGGATTTGATGGTAATTCAAAGGCCATCATCCTCTTTCCAGATTTCGGCAATTCAATATGCCAAATCTCAAGGAAAAAAGGTTGTTTTTGAATTGGATGACTATATTCATGGGATTTTGCCTTCTAACCCAGGCTACGAGGCCTGGAAACCAGAAAGGCTGAATTTGGCAAGAGCCTGCCACGCCATGAGATTGGCTGACGCAGTGACAACGACGACTGAACTGCTGGCTAATGAATTTAGGCAATATAATAAGAGCGTTTATGTTTTGCCTAATTACTTAGACTTTAGCCTTTGGGACAAACGAATTCCTTTTCGGGACACTGATAGGCTGAGGATCGGCTGGATTGGCGGGCATTCCCATGCTGCCGACCTAGAAGTAATTTCCCAACCGATTGTGGATATCTGTCGGGAGTTTCCCAAAGTCAAGTTTGTTTTGATGGGGTTCGTCCCCGAAAGGGTTTTTGAAGCAATACCCAGTATGGTTGAACCCTGTAAGGCTTGTGGTTATGAAGGGCAAATTGAGTTCAGGCAGGGAGTTAGTGTTTTGAAATTTCCCGAAGCAATAGCAACCACTAATATTGATATTGGTCTAGCACCGATTATAGATGTGGCTTTTAACCGCACCAAGTCCGATTTAAAGCTCAAAGAGTATATGAAGCTAGGTGTGCCATGGATTGCCTCAGATGTCACTCCTTATCAAGCCTGGCGAGCTTCAGGGGCAGGATATGTTGTTTCTAATCACCCTGATGATTGGAAACAGCACATTAAGCTCCTGATTGAAGATAAAGAGGTTAGGAAGGCTTTGGGAGAAACTGGCCATAAATTGTCAAAGGATTTTAGTATTGCCACTCATATCAACGAATGGAAAATGGCTTATTTGAAAATATTAGGAAAAATCTAGAAAGGAGGTGAAATAATCGCTTATGGCAGCTACATTTACTTGGACTCAGGAATACGGAGCGTCAGGAAGCTCAACCAAGTCTGATTTGGGAATATCAGGTAACTTGTTCAATTTCAAGAACGCTGATGATGCCACCGCCGCTAACTACACGACTTATCCTGTAGTGGCAGGGACAAATAGTTATGACGTTTGGCTCTTGGGTAAGTTCACGGGTTCATTCAATAAGGTAGATAATACCCAGTTTTGGATGTCAACCGACTTTTCTCCCAACACGGGATTAACGGTTCAATGGTCTTGTCAAGATGCTTACCAGACGCCTTCAACTGGGGATACTTATGCTTCGGCAGCAATACCCACAGCTGACCCTGGGTCTCAAAATGTTTCCATTACTGGAGACACAACTGGCTGCCTTGAAGCCTCTGGTTATACTGACTGGATAGTGCTTCAGCTTCAAACAACAACTGGAGCTGCAGCAGGGGATACATCCCTGGCGACTTTTAGTCTCCAATACGACGAGCAATAAGTCGAGTTAATAATAGAGGGGAGACAATACAATGTCTAAGTTAAATACAATTAACGGCTCTCCACCAGAAACCACAGGCGAAAAGGTGGACTCTTTAATTAGGCGGAGAGAATCTGCTAAGTTTGAATTGGCCAAAACGACCAAGCAACTTCTGGAAGCTGGCGTTAAACTTGGCCATCAGGAAACTGGGCAGATAACTTGTCCTGCTTCTTTTTCTCCCTATCTTGAGCAATACGAGAAATATGGGAACCTGGAGTTCTTGTGGGAGGCGAAATACAAAGACGGCGGCACATTAAATCAATGGGAGGGTTCGGTAGAACACCTTTGGACTGATATTGACCAAAAAAGACTTCAGGAACTTCGTTTGATTTCCCTTTTTGATTACCCAACTACCAACCAAGAAAAAAGACAGATTATTACCCTTCATTGGCAGACAGGGATTATTTCCTTCTTAAATGGCATTATTTCCCAAGACATAAAAACCTATTGTTCTACTCCTCGGCCTAAAAACAAGCCAATTCAACTGGTTTTAAAAAAGAGGTTGAGGAGAAGTTTTAACACTCCGATTGACGAAAATTCTGATTTGCTTCCTTACTTTACTTCGGTTGACGAATTCTATCTCTACAATCGCTGGATATTCGGCTGGCAGGTAAAGGGCACGAAAGAGAAAAAAGTGATTATTATTAACCCCAACGGGGAAGTGGAGATAGGGGAATAAGATGGCAGAAATTATAGATAGTTATAGTGAGAGCAACCAGGATGCCAGCGTTTACCTTTCTGCATATATTCTTGACAAACAAAAGCTTTCTCAATCTTTTGACACCGCAAGTAATGGTGGCACACTAGATAGTTGTGAGTTTTATCTTAGAAAATATGGTTCTCCTACTGGGAATGCGGTTGCAAAAATTTACGCTCACTCTGGCACTTATGGAACATCGAGCTTGCCTACTGGTTCAGCTCTAGCTACTTCTGATAATTTTGATGTTTCTACCTTAACTACAAGTTATCAACTTATCACTTTCACTTTTTCTGGGGCAAATAGAATCACTCTTAGTAACGATACCTATTACTGCGTAGTTATTGAATATAGTGAGGGAAGTAGTAGTAATCGAGTTTATGTCGGCATAGATAATTCTTCACCCTCTCACAGTGGGAACGAAGCGAGTTATTTTCTCTTTAGTTGGACTGCTTATTCAGGTACTGATGCCTGTTTCTATGTTTATAAGGAAGAAGCAGCACAAACCAAAACTCTTACCGCCAAATCCAGAATAAGAAAACTAGGGACAAGCCAAACTTCTCAAGCCAAGGCTCAGATAAAACAACTAGATATAGCTCAAACCATCCAAGCTAAAGCCCTTATCAATGTTGGAGCAATTACTAAGTCTATCCAGACTAAGGGCGATATTAAGCAAACAGGCATTCAGCAAACTATTCATGCTAAGTCTAGCATTGTTAGCCTTTTATCTAAAACTCTTCAGGCAAAATCTAGAATTGTTACTGGGATTGATACCAAATCAGCCATTTTCGGTGAAGCCATCAAGGGCTGGAAGATTTTTGGCTATTCCCTTGCCTCAAAAACCATTCAAGCTAAAACAAGAATTAAAGACATTGGTTTAACCAAGTCAATTCAGGCTAAGGGTTTTGTTTCCAAAACTACCCCCAGAACCGTTCAAGCAAAATCAGGTATTAAACAGCCTGATATCACCAAAACAACCCAAGCCAAAGCAAGGATTGAACACGAAGCCCTGACTGAAACCATTACTGCTAAATCTAGAATAAAGGGATTGTTAGAGAAAACCATCCAAGCCAAAGCCTTAATTAACACTGGGGCAGTCACTAAAAGCATCCAAGCCAAAGCAGATGTTAAAACAACCGACATTCTTCAAACCATTCAAGCTAAGGCAAGAGTGGTTGGGACGCTGACAAAGACAATCCAATCTAAAGCAAACCTTGTCCACGCTGTTCTTCAAACTACCCAATCTAAGGCAAGAATAAAAACAGAGGACTTAACCAAAACCATTACCGCCAAGGCAAGAGTTCTAACAGAAATATCCCAAACTATTCAGGCTAAGGCAGAGGTTAAACAAACCGAGAGAGAAAGAACGATTACTGCTCAGGCAAGGCTAGAAAGAGAACTCACCAAAACCATTCAGGCGTTGGGAGATATTAAAGCCCTGGGAGTTGTCCAAACCCTTCAGGCAAAAGCTAACATTGGCGGGGAGGCTTTTACTAAAACAATTTCCGCCAAAGCCAGGCTTTCCCAGGCTTTAACCAAAACCATTCAAGCACAGGCCAGAATTAAAAAGACAATTGGTTTTGAAGAAACAACGACTGCCATTTTCGGCTTGGCAGTTAAGGGCTGGAAGATTTTTGGCAGTCAGGCTTGGTCGCCAACCAAACTTTGGGTAAAAGCGAGAATTGCCCATCGGCAGGAAGAAACCATCCAGTCTAGGGCTAATATTAAGGCAACATCTTTACAAACAATATCAGCTTGTAGTAGGTTGTTTTCAGAGCAAACCAAGTCTGTCCAGGCTAAGGCGGACATTGTCTTTTCGCCTGCTTCAACAATTCGAGCTAAGGCAAGAGTCAAAAAGTTGTTTAACTTTTTCCTAACCGCCAAAGCCTACATTGTCAGGCTTGCTGAAGGAGCAATTATCTCCGCCGCTGAAAGGGTCGAGGGAATTGTTACCACCAAAGGGGCGACTGAAGGATTGGCTTTTGCGAGAAATGTTGATACGGGAATTGTTGGCACTAGGCAGAGAGAGGGGATTGTTCGGGCAAGAGATTACAGGCAGGGAATTTTACGGGCAGACAAATTGAATAAATAGTTGGTTTTAATCATTAAAGACTGTGCGAAAGTATAGTCTTTTTTTGATTGGAGAAAAATGGCCATAGATAATGATTGGACAACGGGAATT
>Ga0180437_10005510_pt1 | contig 17293 bp, 8 predicted proteins | sample SS_ome_4_FD_132410 | JGI IMG/M metagenome (GOLD analysis project Ga0180437, IMG submission 132410) | Hypersaline lake sediment archaeal communities from the Salton Sea, California, USA - SS_3_D_1 metaG | ecosystem: Environmental > Aquatic > Non-marine Saline and Alkaline > Hypersaline > Sediment... | reverse complement strand
TCCCCAGGGGCAAGGCTGAGCCAGATGCGCCGGCATTCGTCCTGCACCTGCGGGCTGAGTAGTAGCGCATCTTGTAGGTTACCCGGGTGCTCAACTGCTACCCGATATGCTGCCCGCAGCAAGCCAGGGTGCCCACCGGTTGCCGCCAGCAGCTTGTCTGCGGTCTCTTCCTCCAGGTGAACGCCAAGCCTCGCCTCCAGGCGGTGCAGCATGAGGCGAGCGTCCTCCTCTGAGTAGGGACCAAGCCAGACAGTGTGAGGCGTGACCAACTCTTCAAACGCTTCTATCTCTGATATCTCTTCCCTCAAACGTCTCAACTCTAGCCGGGTGGCAACCACGTAGGTCAGCCGGTACTTGTGATCGTCACGCAGGGCACGCAAAGCAGCAAAACCACGGCGGGACATCGTCCGGCACAGCTCGTCGAACTCGTCAATGAGAAAGACCGGGCGCAACCCGAGCCGGTGGCATACCATGCTCACCGCACGGTCCAGGTAACGCAAAGCGAGATAGCGGGTCTTGGCTTCTGTGGCCCTTTGATGCAGGTCATCGATGGTTTGCAGAACCGCTTCGTCTGCGCCAAGAGCGGTCACCTCGATCAACAACTGGTGCAGCATCAGTTCCAACAGGCCCCACAGGGATCGCTTGAGCGATTTGTTCAGATCAATGTACACCCACAGGTAGGTCTCCCATTCCTGGCCAAGCTTGGCGCGACGCACCTCTTTTTCCTGGAGGAAGCGTAGCAGATTGGACTTGCCAACACTGCCAATGCCAACGAGCGCGCACGATTCACCGGCGCGTAGCGCGGCAAAGATTTGATCGATCTCAGACGTACGGAAGGTTATTGGAAGTGGTTGTGCTTTCATAGCGAATGATCTCCTTGACGAGCGTGCTGCAACGGAGGGACTGATACCACATAGGCGAGCTCGGGCGTGGGTTCAATCGTGGCATTCATAAGATGCGAACCTCCTACTCTGCTGACTTGTCCTGCTGGACGAACTTGGCGCTCAGGAGCGCTGCTGAGTACAGGGCGTGTCGCCGCCGAACCGGCTGGCGCTGCCTGTCTATGGGTGAAACACCCTTCCAGGTCATCATCTTGAGAGCGTAGAACAGGAGCAAGGCATAATATTCTGCCGTGCATTCCCTGCCTGCGATTCCCTGCGCGGCCTGGCGAATAGCCTGGATGGCAACGAGGGCGCGTTGGAACTCTTTATCTGAGGCACGACGTGGTAGAGCCAGTCTCTCTGAGAAAGTCGCAGGTGTGGCGAGCGCGTCTTCGAAGGCCAGCAGTGCGGGCAGGTTGGTGTTATGTATAAGCTCGAACTTGACCGCGCTTTCCAGCTCGGCAGCATCTCTCAGGGCTGGCCCCCAGCCGGTGCGGTAGAAATCGATGAGCCACACACACCCGGTTTCATCGACGAACAGGTTGCGACCGTTGAGGTCGCCATGAGTGATGGCCGCAAACGCAGGCGCGGGCAGGCGGTCGCGCAGTTGTGACAGGACGAACAGTGGGTTGGGCAGTTCCTTTTCCGTTCCATCGACTTGCACACGGAGGCTTTGCGAGCCCTTCCGTTCCAGGATAACATGATGAAGTGACTTGCTGTCCAAGAGATGGTTCAGGGTGACTTTTAATTCAGAGCGCTCTGATGCAAGATCGAGTGATAGCTGTTGCGCCATAGCCTGGCACAAGGAGCCATCGGATTCTCGCCATCCCTGCTTGCCCTGGTACCAGATACCACAACTCTGGGTAAAGATGTTCCGGATGACCTGCTGCAGCTTGTCGTCAGAGACATTCCGGTCCCTGTAAAAAGTGTTGAAATCCTGAGGCCTATCTACTGAGCAGCCAACGAACAAAAGCTTGCACCCGGCCAGACGGTGCGTCCGCACGGGTTGACCGACCAGTACGGTAGAATGGCGAAACACAAATGGTTCGACGTGGTTTCGATAGGCAGAGATCTCTTTGTCGATCTGTTCGATTGGGCCAAATTTCACGACGATCGGTGAGCCTTCCAGCCCGTGATAGTAGATAGGTTTTACCAGGGCCACGCTTGTCCCACCGTGGCCAGGGGGAAGGTAGTGGAGCTCGATTTCACTCTCCCTCCGAAAGAGACGACGCAGCAACTCCTCCACTTCGACTTCCGCAAGGTCGTTGATGCCGGCCGACCCTTCTAGCAGGGGGGCCAGCAGCCCTCGCAGCGTGAGCCCTCCCTCGTAGCGGATGTGGAGAGAGAAATTGATCTGGTCATAGACTTCGCTGGCGAACACCCGCTCGACCGCTTCCAAGAGCTTTTGAGGGCCTTTTTGCTTGGCGATCACATCTTGGGCAGGTGCAAGCTGCTTCAGATAGCCGATCAGTGCTCGGCGGATCAATTCGGGAGTCTGAAAGCCGGTCAGGATGATCTTGGGTACTGCGGGGCTCAGTTCTGCTGCCAGGTCCAAGCCACTGACATCGTTAGGATCGTTATCGTCCTGCAAGCGGACATCAATGATGGCCAGATAGATCTGCTCGCGTTCCAAGATATGTTGTGCCTGGCTGGCGGTCTCAGCGGCGAAAACGCGGTAGCCTTTGGTCTCCAGGCGAAGTCGCGTCGCTTCTCGAACGTGTGCCTCATTCTCTACAATCAGAATGGTGTTCGGACGCTCCATGGTTCGCTTCTCCTATTCGTGCCCTGATACCAAAACCTTGTCTACCGGTCGCATTTACTTGCAGATGGGGAGGGTGATCTCTAGCCGGGTGCCCTCGTCTTTTTCGCTCCACGCCAGTTTCAAGTCGCCATTGTACTTGCGCAGGATAAAGCGTGCCAGTAGCGCGCCCATCCCGCTGCCGGAATCCGTGGTGGGCTTGAGGATACGTCGGCGACCGAACAGCGGCTTGTACTCGTCCGGTATGCCGCCGCCTGTGTCCTGCAAGGCAACCGTCACAAACTCTTGAGGCATCACGCGGCTGTCAACGCTTAGCGTGCCGCCCTCGGGCATGTTCCGCAGGGCGTTGTCTACCAGTTTCTGCAGGGCCATCTTGAGCAGCGGCTCATCGACTCTGACCAGCACCCCGGGACAACGCAGGTCCAGTTCAAGGTGAACGCGATCGTGAGGCTCGCACCACCCTTCGATCAGTTTTCGCACCAGAGAGTCAATGAGCATCGGTTGGCCCTTCTCGGCGTCGACCGGTGAGGGGATGACCAGGGGCACATCCTGTATCTCCTGGGCAATGATGTCAATGCTATCCAGGGCCTGTCTGACCAGTGGGCTGCCATCTGCGGCGATGTCTCTGAGTATATCGACGTAGCTGCGGATGCTATACGTCTTTTGAGCCACCGTATGAGACCACTCGGAGCCAAACAGTCCCATCCAGGCGATAGCGCCCGAGGCCAACAGTTCATCCTGGGCCTCACACAATGCCTCGTATTGCTTCGCATTTTGAATGGCGATCGCGGCCTGAGTGGCCAGGGTGGACAGCAACGAGATCTCGGTTTCGGTGAAGCTATGCGGATCTGCGTCACTCAAGTATAGAACGCCTATCACTTTCCGTTCATCAAGCTTCAAAGGCACGGCGATCATGGATCGGAAACGATTGTGCAAGACAGGGTTGACGCGGGCATCCAGCCGGATGTCCGGAAAGACCATCATCTCGCCGGTCGCAATCACCTGACGGGTAATACCTTTCTTCCTAGTCAGCCGCGGCTGTGGGAGGTCATAGTCGGGCGGATATTGAAAGCTTTTGGTCACAGACTTGCCATCTTCATTGATTAGATAAATGACACCTGCTGTTGTGTTGGTCAGCCTGATCGCGCCGGAAACGATCTGCTGCAGAATGTCCTCCACGTTCTGCTCGCTGATGATCTGATTGCCAATGTCGTACACAAGCTTCAGGGCAGTAGCGCGCTCAATGGCAATGCCGGCCTGCCGTGCCAGCGCATCTACCAGCCGCCGGTCGCTTTCGCTAAACCAGCCGAACTCCTCCTGATCGGCGCTGATGACCCCGATGGTCTGATCGCCAACCTTTACGGGTGCGACCAGTATGGATCGAGGGCGATCTTTGTCTTCTCTGGCTGGGGAGAAGCGGGGGTCTTGCCTGGCATCGGCCAGGACCAGGGACTCGCCCTGCTGGAAGACCCAGCCAACCAGCCCCTCACCAGGCTTGAAACACCGGGTCATGATCTGCTCTGCGCGTACACCATAGGACACCTGAGGTATCAGCAACGGCTCGCCTGTCTCATCCTGTGGGAACCAGACCGTGCAATGCGTACAGTTCAATTGATCGGCGATCTGGGAGGCGATAGCCTGCAAAAGATCCTGGGTGTCAAGCTTGGTGCCGATGATCTGCACGATGTCGTTGACGATCTCCAGATCCCGAATTCGACGGCGGGCGCTGTCGAACAGGCGCGCGTTCTGAATGGCAATAGCTGCCTGCCTGGCCAGCCCCGCCAGCAGACGCTCATCATCCTCCCCGAAGGCGTCGATGGCTTCACTCTCAATGTTGATGACGCCAACCACTTGCCCCTCGAATTGCATCGGTACGGCCAGTTCCGACCGCATGCCGGCTGCATAGATCTCGTAGACGCGTGCCCATTCTGGCGCCTGCACATCGCCGATGCGATAGGGACGGCCGTCCTGGGCGGCTCTGCCCGTCACACCTTCTCCGAACTGTAAGCGTGTGCCAATCAAAGCCGGGTCGGCGCCTCGCGTTATGACCAAAAGGAGTTCTTGTCCGTCCTCGCTCACCAGTTGCACCGAACCGTAGGTCGCCTTCGTCTGCTGCAAGGCCCGATCGAGGATCATGTCGAGGATCATGTCGAGTTCCAGCGTAGAGGTGATGGCCTCGTTGACCGCCTGCAACGTCTCCATCTCGGCGACACGCTTCTGGAGGGCTTCGCTCGTGTTCTGGAGCAGCCGCGCATTCACAATCGCGATCGCCGCCTGGGTGGCCAGGGTTGACAGCAGGGAGACCTCGGTTTCGGTGAAGCTGTGTGGTTGTGCGTCGTTCAAGTACAGAACGCCGATCACTTCTCGTTCATCCAGCTTCAAAGGGATGGCGATCATGGACCGAACGCGATTGTGCAGGACCGGGTTGACGCGGGCATCCTGACGGATGTCTGGAAAAACTATCTCGGCGCCGGTCGCAATCACCTGGCGGGTGATGCCTTTCTCACTGGCCAGCCGGGGCTGTGGGTGATCAAACTCAGGCGGATATTGGAAGCTTTTGGCCACAGACTTTCCATCTTTACCGATCAGGTAAATGACACCGGACGTTGTGCTGGTCAGCTTGATCGCGCCGGAGACGATCTGCTGCAAGATATCGGCCACTGCTTGCGAGCTAATGATCCGTTTGCCGATGTCGTGCAAGAGCTCCAGAGCAGCGGCGCGCTCAATCGCGATGCCCGCCTGCCGCGCCAGAGCGTCTACCAGGCGCCGATCGCTTTCGCTGAACCAGCCGAACTCGTCCTGATCGGCGCTGATGACTCCGATGGTCCGATCGCCCACCTTTACGGGTGCGACGAGCATGGATCGCGGCCGATCTCGGTGTTCTCTGGCAACTGAAAAGCGAGGATCTTGCCTGGCATCGGGCAAGGCCAGCGATTCGCCCTGTTGAAAGACCCAGCCAGCCAGCCCTTCACCCGGTTTGAAACGCCGGGTCATGATCTGCTCTCCGCGCACGCCATGGGTCACCTGAGGCACCAAGAGAAGTTCACCTTTCTCCTTTTGAGGGAAAAAGAGCGTACAGTGCGTGCACTGTAACCGATCTGCGATCTGCGAGGTGATTGCCTTGAATAGATCCTGGGTGTCGAGCTTGGTGCCGATGATCTGCACAATGTCGTTGACGATCTCTAGATCCCGAATTCGACGTCGGGCGCTGTCGAAAAGGCGTGCGTTCTGAATGGCAATGGCTGCCTGGCCGGCAAAGACCATCGCCAGGTGCTCATGCTCTGATGTGTACGCATCTGGGGTGAAACTGTCGAGCGTAATAACGCCGATGGCCCTGTCACCGACCACCAGCGGCGCGCCAAGCCAGCCATGGACCTGGGTGGCGTGATACGTGGGATCGGCAAAGTGGGGAAAGAGTTCGCGCACGTCAGGATAGCGCAGTGGCATCTGGCGACGCCATACCCGTACGTTCGGGTAGGCGTCTTCCAGAGGAAAGGCGATGGCTGCCACACTTGCCGGATCGTCAAATCCCGTGGAGGCGATGATCTCCAGCGCACTGGCAGTGGGATCGAGCAACTGGATGGACGCGGTGTCAAACGGCAGCACGCGCGCCATCTGGTCAAAGATGTGTGCCAGTACCTGCTCCAGATCGGGCACCCCTTCGGCCACTGTTAGGATTTCTCGAAGCGAGTCCGTCAGCTCGCGGCGCCCACGTTCCTGTTTCCTGTGGTGCTGACGCGGATCTGCTTCCTGGATCGTGCGGGTGGCCTGCTGCAAATCATCCAACATGGTTGTCGTTCTCCCATCTCGCAGGGCGCGCGCTTGCCGGTGGGCGCGCGCTTTCTCCAATTCTTCACTTGCTGGAGACTCCCGGTTGATCAGTTGGCCTTTATCTGCCTGCGATCCTACGTGTCCAACTGGCCCGAGGACTTTTTTCAGGGATGTGTCTATTCAACGACCGTGGTGTTGAAGGTGACCTGTCCCCAACCACGCTCCATACCAGGGCAGCGAGGAGGCACAATCGGCATGGCTGTCGGGTGAACGGTGGACACAACACGCCCTGCTATATTATCTGTCAAAAATTGAGAATTTGCTTGGCAAAACCATGCCGGAGACCGGACAATCATCGGGCACATAGCAGGCAAAGTGCTTTGTTTTTCCTTCCTGCCACCTGACATCGTGCTGGCGAGGCTTTCTCATCGTGACCAAGCTTCTTTGGTAAGGGCTTTTCTTTGAGGGAAGTGTCATCACCCTTCGTTTAACCTGCAACGTGTTCTTCTCGGACTTACAGCGGGATGCTCGATTTCGCGTTAGGGAATCGAACAGCCGAGCAATTCTTTGCGAACTCATTGTACTTCAAAAGGATGTAGGGGGCAAGCCACTGCATGTCCTGATATGCAGTGTGGCACAGCCCCTCCCATTACCTGACCACACGCGGCTTCTGTGTCTGGCTCTACGATCTGGGCGTACCACCAAAAAAAGCGCCGTCTGCAAAGACGACGCTCTTTCCTGTCGGGGCGCGGGGATTTGAACCCCGGACCTCACGGACCCGAACCGTGCGCGCTCGCCGAACTGCGCTACGCCCCGAAAGTGTGCCGTATTATAGCCCAAAAGTTTCCGGTTGACAAATCGCCGTGACTGTGGTATACTCTCGTCAATCTACAAGCTAACGACGCGGATCAGGAAGAGTAACCGTCAAGGCGAAGTCCAGAGAGTCGGGGAGGGGTGGAAACCCGATACTTGCGCAGGCGGCGAATGGGCCTGGGAGTCGCCAGGAGGAACGGTTGCCCTATAAGGCAGCCCACTATGCCTGGCCGGAGACGCCACCGTTATCAGGGCGAGGGTATCAGAGGGCAACGCTTGTTCTCTCGTACCTGCAACGAGTGAGGCTGGCTCACCGGGTGTCTATCCCGCCATCACGGCGGGTTTTTTTGTTTCTGAACCGGTGCGTCGCCCAAGAAGGGTGGCACCACGGGTGCAATCGCTCCCGTCCCTTTGGGGATGGGAGCTTTTTTGATCCAGGCTTTTGCAGAAGATCGGGCCCTGAGAGATATAGGAGGGACGCCAGGATGAGCGGGCGTAAACGAATTCTGACCGGCGACCGGCCCACGGGTCGCCTACACCTGGGACATTACGTGGGCAGCCTGAAAAATCGAGTGCAGTTGCAAGACGAATACGATTGTTTCTTTATCATCGCTGACTTGCATACTCTGACCACGCGACCGGATAGGGCGTACGTTGACGAACTGGGGGACAACATTCACCAGATGGTGTTGGACTATCTGGCGGTCGGCATAGACCCGGAAAAGAGTGCCATCTTTGTCCAGTCGGGTGTGCCTGAGACCTACGAGCTAAATCTGATCTTTGAGATGCTGGTCACCGTGCCTCGCCTGGAGCGCGTGCCCAGCGTCAAGGAAATGGCCCAGGCGGCGAATCTAGAAGCGCTGCCCTTGGGCTTGCTGGGTTACCCGGTGTTGCAAGCCGTCGACATCCTGTTGCCCCGCGCTAACCTGGTGCCGGTGGGCAAAGACAACGAGGCGCACGTGGAGGTGACGCGCGAGATCGCTCGCCGCTTCAACCGGCTCTATGGCCCGGTGTTTCCCGTACCAGATACCCTGATCGGCGAGGTGCCGACGCTGGTGGGCACCGACGGCCAGGCCAAGATGAGCAAGTCGTTGAACAACGCCATCTTTTTGTCCGACGACTCAGAGACGGTGTCCCGCAAGGTGATGGGCATGTACACCGATCCCAGGCGCGTGCGGGCCGACATCCCCGGCACCGTCGAGGGGAACCCTGTCTTTATCTTCCACGATGCTTTCAACCCCAACCTCGAAGAGGTGAACGACTTGAAAGCGCGTTATCAGAAAGGCCAGGTGGGAGACGTGGAGGTGAAGCGGAAGCTCGCCCGGGCAGTCAACGCTTTCCTGGAACCGATGCGGAAACAGCGCGCCCGTTATGAGGCGGAACCCGGTCTGGTAAAAAAGATCCTGGCCGATGGCACCGCGCGCATGCGTGCCGAGGCACGCGAGACGATGGCGCTGGTGCGCGATGCCATGGGCCTCTACCAGGTCTAGTGTATCAGGGGGAAGGAGGGCTCCTATGTATCTTGTCAAAGTCAGAATCAACAGCGACGACTATCCCACCAGGCGTTGCTATCCGTTTAACATTCCCCTGCTCGGGGAGACGTCAGAGCTGACGTTCAGAAGGCCCGTTGTCTTTTTCGTGGGCGAAAACGGGTCGGGCAAGTCTACCCTGTTGGAAGCGATCACCAGAAAGTGCGGGGTCCACATATGGGACAAGCCGAAACGACATCTTGCCCACGAGAACCCTTACGAGACCCGTCTGGTGGATTACGTCACCGTGACGTGGGCCAATGGGCATGTGCCTGGTTCGCTTTTCCGAGCCGAGACGTTTCGTGATTTTGCCGACTTTCTCGACGATGTGGCCCTGTGCGATCCTGGCCGGCTCAAGTACCACGGTGGTCACCTGCTCAACACGCTGTCGCACGGCGAGGCGATCCTGAGCTACTTTGGCGGTCGTTATGACATCAAGGGGCTCTATTTTCTCGACGAGCCCGAAGCCGCGTTTTCGCCCTCGAGCCAGGTGAGATTTCTCAAACTGCTGCAACGCCTGGAGGCAGAAGGCCACGCCCAGTTTATCATCGCCACCCACTCTCCAATCCTGCTGGCCTATCCGGGAGCTCAGATCTTTGGTTTCTACTCGTCGCGTATCGAAGAGATGGACTACGAAGACACGGCGCATTATCGGCTTTACAGACAATTCATCACCGATCGGAGCGCTTTCCTGGAGGCTTGAGACGCTGCTGGTCGTCGAGGAAAGGGGGGGATGCTATCGAGAGAAGACGGTTCCATGTGACGCTGGTTTGGCAAACTCATTTCTAAATCCATAGGTGAGGAGGAACAAGAAAAAATGACGCAGTACAAGTACCTTCTGCAAGAAAAAGATCTGCCTACCCATTGGTACAACATCATCGCGGACATGAAGACGCCGCCACCGCCGTACCTGCATCCAGGGACGTTGGAACTGCTGGGGCCCGACGACTTGGCACCGGTCTTTCCCCAGGCGCTGATCGCGCAAGAGGTGAGCCAGGAGCGATATATCGAGATTCCGGACGAGGTGCAGGACGTGCTCAAGATGTGGCGTCCCTCTCCCCTGTACCGCGCCGCCCGCTGGGAGAAGGCCCTCGACACCCCGGCCAAGATCTACTACAAGTGGGAGGGCGTCAGTCCGCCGGGCAGCCACAAGCCCAACACCGCCGTGGCGCAGTGCTATTACGCCAAGGAGGAAGGTCTGGAGGGCTTTGCCACCGAGACAGGGGCCGGGCAGTGGGGCAGCGCCCTCTGTTTCGCCACCCAATTCTTTGGCCTGAAGTGCAAGGTCTTTATGGTCACCATCAGTTATCACCAAAAGCCCTACCGGCGCGTCGCCATGGAGACCTGGGGGGGCAGCGTCGTGCCCAGCCCCAGTTCGGAGACCAAGGCCGGCCGGGATATCCTCGCTGTGGACCCCGAGACCTCGGGCAGCCTGGGCATTGCCATCAGCGAGGCTATCGAGTACGCCGTCACCCATGATGGGTGGAAGTACTCTCTGGGCAGCGTGGTCAACTTTGTCCTGCTGCATCAGACGGTCATCGGGTTGGAGGCCATGAGGCAGATGGAGATGGCGGGCGATTACCCGGACGTCATCATCGGCTGTGCGGGTGGCGGCAGCAACGCCGCAGGCCTGATCTATCCCTTCATGAAGGATAAATTGGACGGCAGCCGGCCGGATTTGCAGGCCATCTTTGTCGAGTCCACCGCCTGCCCGAGCATGACGCGGGGCATCTATGCCTACGACTGGGGCGACACAGCCAAGACGGGGCCGGTGGCCAAGATGCACACCGTGGGCCACGGCTTTATCCCGGCGCCCGTTCACGCAGGAGGGCTACGCTACCACGGCATGGCGCCCAGCATCTGTCGCCTCCTGGAGGATGGGTTTGCCGAAGCCCGTTCTTACCATCAGAACATCGTCTTTGACGCCGCCCACAGCTTTGCCCGGTCCGAGGGCATCATCGTGGCGCCTGAGACCGCCCACGCGGTCCGGGCCGCCTACGACGAGGCCATGGCCTGCAAGGCGTCTGGCGAGGCGAAGGTTATTCTCTTCAACAACAGTGGTCACGGACATTTCGACCTGGCAGCCTACGATGCCTACCATCGGCAGGACCTGCCGGACTACGAACTCGAGGAGATCAAGATCGAGCAAGCCCTGGCGGAACTGCCCCAGGTTTCGGCCTGAGTAGCGTCACAGTTAGCATATCAGGGGGAATAGCAAATAGACAAGGGGGCTACCCCCTTGTCTATTTGCCTCCTTGAAGGCCCGCTTGGCCGGGATGGAGTGGCCTTGTCGAGCCCGGACACTGCCCAGGTTTAGGGGTGTTGGCGGCGCCGGCCACGCAGCCCGGAATTCACCCGGTGTGACAGGTGAGGGTCTTAAACTCAGCCGGTCGCTACCGGGACGGTAAAGCTGAACACGGAACCTTTGCCCAATTCGCTCTCGACCCAGATCTCCCCGCCCTGTAACTCGATGATGCTTTTGGCGATGGACAGCCCCAGTCCGGTGCCCTCCACCTGGCGGACAAACTCGTGATCGGCGCGGTAGAACTTTTCAAAGAGTTTCCCTTGATCCTGGGGAGAGATGCCGATGCCCGTATCGGCCACAGAGCAGAGCACGGTTCCGTTGTGGATCTCGGCGCGGAGGCTGACGGCACCACCGGGGGGCGTATATTTGTAGGCATTGCCCAGGAGGTTGGTGAGCACCTGTGCCAGCCGCGCCCGGTCTGCGCGGACAGGGGGCAGGTCGGGGGGCGCATCTAACGACAGAATCTGCTGCCGGGCTTCAAACTCGTGGTGCAGCAGACGAACCACTTCGTCCAAAATGGCTGCCAGGTTCACTGGCCGAAGCTCCAGTTTCATACGGCCGGTTTCGATGCGCGAGACGTCGAGCAGATCTTGCACCAGAGCATCCATGCGATCCACGCTGCTGTTGATGATGTCCAGGAAAGAACGCTGCTTCTCGCTGATGTCGCCAGCCGCACCCATCTGTAGCAACCTGGTGTAGCCTTTGATAGAGGTCATAGGGACTTTGAGTTCGTGGGACACGACGGACACGAACTCGCTCTTGGCTTTGTTCGCCGCTTTTACGTCGGCGTACAGGCGGGCGTTGGTCATGGCAATGGAGATGTGATCGGCCAGGCGCTGCATGAAGGCCGAGTCCGTTTCGTCAAAGACGTCGGTCTCACGGCTCTCCAGGCTGATGACGCCAATGACTTTGCCTTCGAAACTGATGGGCACGCTCAGTTGAGAGTGCATGTCCCTGGCGAGCCCCACGTATTCGGGATCGCGGGATACATCTGCCACCAGGGTTGCCTCTCCTGTGCGTGCCACATACCCCACAATACCTCTGTCCAAAGGCCAGAGCTTCTCGTGGTAGACGGCTGTCTCATCAGAAGCATAGCCCCGCAGGGCAATCAGCCACAACCCCTCTCTCTCGGGCATCATGGCGCTGATGTTCCCCGCGGCAGCGCCAGTCGTTCGCATGGCCCACTCCAGGCCCAGGTTAATCACCCGTTCCAAGTCCAGCGTCGCATTGAGCTGGCGGTCGATTTCCTGGAACGTCGACAGTTCCGCCACCCGTTCAGCCAATTCCTGATCGGTCTGAGTGAAAAGCCGGGCGTTTTCGATAGCGATGGCCGCCTGAGAGGCAAAAGAAGTCAGCAACGTCAGTTCGTCTTGGGTGAACGGACGGCCGTTTCGCTTGTTGAGCGCCTCAATGACACCGATGGTCTCACCTTTTACAGACAGCGGCACGGCCAGAATGCTTTGCGTCGAGAAGCGAGTGTCCTTGTCCAGAGCGGAATGCCAGCGCGGATCGGCTGAGGCATTGTTGATGATTTGGGGCTTGCCCTCCCGGGCCGCGCTGCCGGCGATCCCCATACCCACCGGCAGGCGAGTGCCTTCGATGCTGCCTCGTACCGGTCCCAGTGCCACCTGGAACACCAGGTCTTGGCCGGTCTCGTCCAGCATCAACAGGGAACCTGCTTCTACGTCTAGCAACTCGACCATCTTGCTCATGATCAAATTGAGCACGCCGGTCAGATCCAGGGTGGAGGCGATGGTTTGGCCCACTTCGTTCAGAATGGCGAGTTCGCGGGCCCTGGCCTCGCTCCGCTGAAACAGACGGGCGTTCTCGATGGCCATTGCTGTCTGGTCGGCAAGCGCCGTCAGGAAGGTCAGATCGTCGGGACTGTAGAGGTCGCGCGTCAGCTTGGGCCCCAGGGCCAACCACCCGATGAGCTTTCCCTTGACGAAAAAGGGAGCACACAGCGTGGCCTGCAAGACAGTTAGACGAGCGCGCTCCTCTGGCGACAGCCCGACTGGAGTTGGGTGCCCCTCCCCGCTGACAAGATACTGGGCCTGTGAGGAGGTTTTAAGCCACTCTACCGTCGCGTCGCACTCCCGGAACCGGACCGCCACCAGCGCCTCGTGATGAGGGATGCCCCACGTGCGCTGGACGGCATACTCCCCTGCCTGTGGGTCAAAGAGATAGACGATGCCCCGCTCGGCGTGCATCAGCGTGCCAACTCGCTCCAGGAACATGTCCAGCAGCCGGGGCAAGTCCAGCGTAGCCGTCAGCGCCCGGCTGAACTCTTCCAGTTCCTGGCGGTAATTGGGGCGCTCCCGGTAGAAAATGCGGTCTACCAGCCGTTGCGTGTGGCGGCGCAGCGGTTCCAGGAACAGCACCAGCGCCAAGACAAAGAGCGCCAGGGTGACGGGGTGGCTGGCTAGCTGGGTTACCCGCAGGACTTGTCCCAGCAGGCTGAGGATGGCAAAGTAGCCGCCCACGATGAGCGTCGTCAGCACCAGGTACACCAGGCTGCGGCTGATGACCAGGTTCACGTCCAACAGCCGGTGGCGGACGATGGCGTAAGCGATGGACAGAGGGAAAAGAATCAGCGGCGGGAAGATAAGCGCCGCCTGAAAATCGGTTTCCAGGTGGAGGACAGCAAAGGGAACGACCCAGGCGACAATGGGGGCAAACGCTGCACCGCTGCCCAAGAGGATGATCCGGGCTTGCTGGCGGATTTCCGGCGTCGCCGGGCGCAGCCGCGTCCAGAACAGCAGGCCTAACAGGGTGACGATAGCCGCCCCGGCGTAAGTGAAACTCCACCGCCAGGGCACAAAGTAGGCGCGGGGATCGGCAACGCTGAACAAGACGACCTCGCCCCAGGCAGCGAGGGCCCCAGCAACGAGGTAGGGCACATAGTGCAGACCACGCCACCTGCCAATGAAGCTCCGCTCCTGCGGAAACACCAGTCCCAGGTGAATGGCCGATGCCGCCGCGAGCGGGACCGCAGCCGTCCACAGGCGTATCAGCCAATGAGTGGAGATGAGATCGAAATAGCTGACAGCAAACAGGGCGAGGACAGCGCAAAAGACAGCAAAGGCTCGCCCTGAGGGCCGATGGCCCTTGACGACAAACACCCATATGCCCAGGGCCAGGTAGATCAGGCCAACCACGTAGGCCACCAAAAAGTGGGTGACCAGGTCATGGAGAGGGAATTGCATGAGGGGAACCTGGACCTGGCGGATCTGCCAGCCTCCGGCGCCATCCGGACTTTCGACTTCCAACGTGACGACGTCGCCGACCTTGTGACGTCGAAGCTCCGCCGAAAGGTCGCCGCTGCGGGGCACTGGCACGCCCTCAATGCGAAGGATCCGGTCTGGGTGAACCAGGCCAGCCTTCTGGCCCGTCCAGCCCACAGAGGGACGGTCAGCCACGACGAGGGTGTGCTCCAGCAGAACGCCGAGGAATGGTTGGCTGGCCCAGTTCAACGCCAACCCAGGGGCCAACAAGCTGACACCCACGGCCAGGGCGAGTGCGGCGATAACCAACGCCCAGCTAAGGGGCATGTGCTCGGCCGTCAGTGGCCGAGAGGGTTCGTTGAGGGGAATTGCCCGGTCGGTCATGGTTGGCAAATCTGCAAAGATGCCTGGCTGTCCCCCACCCCAGCGAAATCAATCGCGATTCCGTATAGCATTCAGGGATCGCTAATACAAGTTTACCATAGTAAACGGGGACTGTCAAGATGAAATTCACATTTTTTACATTTGACAGGTGACACCGCTCCGGTTACAATGAAGCCGTGTTTCATCAAACTAAAAGTTGACTCTGGAAAAACACACAACAGGAGAGATTCATGAACTCGAGAGATCACACTCGCCTTCTGGCTGAACTGGCGGAGGCCTACACTCAACATTCTCCCACGTCCGCAGCACTGAATGAGAAGGCAAAAGAATATCAGATGGACGGCGGTAGCCACTTGCTGCGGCTCATCCAGCCCTTCCCACCGCGCATCGTCGCCGCCCACGGGGCCTGGGTGACTGACGAGGACGGCCACGACATTCTGGATTTCTGGCAGGGGCACTATGCCAACATTCTGGGTCATAACTCGCCGGTCATCACCTCGGCGTTGGCCTCTGCGCTCGAGTCGGGTTTGGGACTGCAGACCGGTTTCACCGACCGGTTGCAGGCGGAAACGGCCGAGATTCTGTGCCGGCAGACCGGCGGCGAGCGGGTGCGCTTTACCACGAGCGGCACGCTGGCGACCATGTACGCCGTCCTCCTGTCTCGCACCTTCACCGAGCGCGATCTGGTCATGAAAGTGGGTGGCGGCTGGCACGGCGCGCAGCCGTGGGGGCTCAAAGGCGTCAGTTTTTACGCCAACAGCGGCAACGGCTTCAAGCGTGTCGAAACCCATGGCCTGCCCCCCGCGCTGACCGACGAGGTGGTCATCAGTCGCTTCAACGACCCGGATATGCTGCGGAATCACTTTCGACAATACGGCGACCGGCTCGCCTGCTTTATCGTCGAACCGTTCATCGGCGCGAAAGGCTTCGTGCCGGCCACGCGCGAGTACCTGCAAACCGCTCGCCGGTTGACCCACCAATACGGGACGGTGCTCATCTTTGACGAGGTCATCTCGGGCTTTCGCTTCCGCGCTGGCGACCTCGGCGCGCTGTATGGCGTGCAGCCCGACCTGGCCACTTTTGGCAAAGTGACAGGCGGTGGCATGCCCGTCGCCGCCGTGGCAGGACGGGCGGACATCATGGACCTGGCCGGGCGCGACGGGGACACCAAGGTGAAATTCTCTGGCGGCACCTATTCCGCCCACCCTGCCTCCCTGTTGGCCGCCAAGACACTCATGAGCTATCTGGTGGTCCACGAGGCGGAAATCTATCCCCGCCTGGCCGATCTGGGTGAAAGGACCCGCCGCACGATGGAAGCGGCCTTTGCCCAGGAAGGCATCTACGCACGGTGCACCGGCTACGGCAACGAGGTGTTGCCCGGCAGTTCGATGGCGATGCTCCACTTTCCCTACGAGGACGGCTGCTCTCTCGACAGTCCCGATGACGTGCGCAACCCGGCCGTGTGTGACGTGATCCTGGGCGACAAGGCACTGCAATTGGCCCTGCTGCTAGAAAACGTGTTCGTCGTCCACGGCCTGGGCGCGCTCAGTACCGCACACACGGAGGACGACATTGCCCTGCTAGGCGAAGCCTGCCGCCGGGTGGCGCGCCGGTTCAAGGCACACCTGTGAGTTCGCATTGACAAAAGCTCTGATATTAGATATAATATCTAAATTCTCTACTGAACGGTGGCCGAACAGACCTGACGGCTCTAAATCGTGGCCTTTTCGAGGCCGCCTCGGCACTAGGGGACTATCAAGATGCCCGGTTCTCTCGACTCAATCCAAAACCACCGCCCGCTAGCCGATGTGGTTTTCAATAAACTGCGCGATGCTGTTAGGGGCGGCACGCTGAAGGCAGGACAATGGCTCCGCCAGGAGGCGCTGGCGCAGGAGCTCGGTGTCAGTCAGATGCCCGTGCGGGAGGCTCTCAAGAGATTGGTCGCTGAGGGCTTGGCCGAGCGTATCCCTTACAAAGGAGTGAGGGTGGTCGAGTTTACACCGGAAGATATCGTGGACATGTTCACCGTCCGCCTGGTTTTGGAAGGTTTGGCCGCCCGCTTTGCTGCGTCCCTGATCACGTCCGAGGATCTGAAGCGGCTACAGGAAAATATTCGCCAGGCAGCGCAGTACACGAGACCAGATCAGATGACCGAGCGCTGGCAGTTGAATGCCGAATTCCACCTTTCCATTTGCCGGGCCAGCGGTCGCCGCTATCTGATTCACCAGGTGGAGATGTTATGGCGGTGGTTCCCCAACGCGATATTGTACGAAGGGGAGATGAGCGAGCGAAGAGAGTTGTTGCCAGCCTATCTGGAACGGGAGACCCGAGCGCACAAGGCTATCCTGGCGGCCTTGAAAAGACGGGATGCTCAGCAGGCTGAGGAGGAGACGCGCCGCCATATCCAGAATCTGGCCGAGGAGCTGGCAGAGATCCTCGGCGTCCCTAAAGAGGTCGTGGAACCGCTAAAGACGCTTTGATCTCGACGACAGCAGATGCTTTGACCGCCTGTGTCGCGTTGCGCGTTTGCCTTGTCTGTAGCTGGAGAGCAGAACCACATGCCACAGCTGTGAAAATAGAGGCAAGCTGTCCAGGCAGCGGGCACGGTACAAAGTTGACTGCAAAGT
>Ga0180437_10005509_pt1 | contig 17294 bp, 20 predicted proteins | sample SS_ome_4_FD_132410 | JGI IMG/M metagenome (GOLD analysis project Ga0180437, IMG submission 132410) | Hypersaline lake sediment archaeal communities from the Salton Sea, California, USA - SS_3_D_1 metaG | ecosystem: Environmental > Aquatic > Non-marine Saline and Alkaline > Hypersaline >... | reverse complement strand
GCGTCAGCGTCAGCGTCAGCGTCAGCGTCAGCGTCAGCGTCAGCGTCAGCGTCAGCGTCAGCGTCAGCGTCAGCGTCAGCGTCAGCGTCAGCGTCAGCGTCAGCGTCAGCGTCAGAGTTCTTCAACACGAACGCCTCAAGTTCACCAAGTGCACCACCCAATCGCTGAAGCAACTCGGTAAGCTCCTGCATCTCCTTCTTCTTGCCAGCAATAGCAGCTTGCACAAAGAGTGTAGCAGCCTGCGAGAGAAGCGAGGGAAGAATGTTGGGGTTCTTGAATGCGTCCATAATGGAAGTGTGGGGATGAGTATCTATCAAATATTTCCAAATCAACAATGTCATCAATTTTTTATAACCGTAGAAATCAAGGTCAATTTATTCAATTCCTCTTAGCTCAAGCGTCTTAGGTGCCTTCTAGACTCCAACCTTGACAATCTTGTATTCTGGCTCATCAGAAGCTTCTAAATCGTAGTCTTTTTCAATAATAACCGGATCAGATGGGGCAGCTAGAACTGTTGGCATCAAGTCTGTGAAATATCTAACCTTTTTTTCTTTTATAATCTGACTTTTCTCCTTTTTAATCTCTTCTTTTGCCTTTTTCTTGGTAGTTTTTCCTTTTTTAGCGGTCTTTTTGCTAACAAGGGGGTGAATAAATGCATAAAACTCTGTTCTTGAGACCTGACGGGTCGGATCTAGCTTCTCGTCTATTAATCTGTAAAGAATATTAGAGTTTGAGCACGCCTGGATTCTTAATTTGACGTTCTGGATCATCTTAGTATCCCACTTAGTGTCATCACAAAGCAGTGCACATGCTGCAAAAAGCACATTTTGTTTCCTTTTCTTGGCAGTTTTTGTATATTTCCACTGATAAATCTCGTAAAGAGCTTCGATTTGGTCTTGTACCATGGGCGAACGCTGCCTAGATTCGTTCCTAATCGCCCTCCAGAAGGCCCAAACCCAGTCTCCAACCAGTCCCCGATCTATCTCCAGAGGGTTCTCTTCGGGCTCTTGGTGAGGGAAACAGATGAACGGTTCCCATTCCTTTTTTGATTTCTGCATCTGTTCTAGCCATAGGTACCAATAAATGATCTCTTCAAGCTTAAAATCTACCAGTCCGAACTGATTTACGACCTCATTGATCGCAATTCTGATCTCACTGGGGTCATGTTGGTTTAAAATCTTAACAATATGTCGCAAACTGGTGGCAACCATTCGTTTTTTGTAGTTTTTTACTTGGAGCTCGGTCTTTGGCACCTTCGGCATCCCTTTTGAAAGGTCGTTTTTAGCGCTGATTGTGACAACTGCCACCACATCTACCAAAAGATTCCGAATTTCCTGATTATTTCGATGCTCATGACGATATTTTGGGGTAAATTTCGTCAAAAGATGCTCATAAATATGAAATTTATACCAGATCCAGGACATTAAGTGGGGATTTGCTTTGTTTACATATCCTGGAACCGCCTCTAACAGCTCTTTCCAAATGAAATCGGCCTTCCCAGAGGCATGTAACTCAGCCGTCCACAAACATGCCCTCTCTAGGTTACCCTCTAACATCGCCTTATGCAAAGCCTTGATCACCTCAGTCCTCTTATAACGCGAAATAGTCATTGTTTTTAACTCACTAGGTTTTCTATCGTCCACTATACAAAACGGTAGCGGGACATCCATTATACTTTTTCTGAAAAAGTATTACAAAAACTAGGACGCATAGTAACCTCAACGGTTATGTTTATAAATTTATGTTAGGTTGCCAATATCGTGTGCATGGTGCATCGTTTTTGGATCGTTTTTGATGTTGTGGAGCACAAGAAGCTTCTGAACCTCTTTGTGACCCATCTGGTAAACGTGACTCATGCAGATATCAGGTACCTGGTCAAAGTGTGGCAACAAGACTACTACTGTTTCGGGATGGTTGTTGATACAGGCCCTATGTAGGCAGTCGACAAGATTTGAAGGCTTTTCAAGACTGGTCGTAACAATAAAGTCAACGATCTCCGTGTAACCGTACCAACATGCCCACCGAAGTCCCTCACGGATATCTTTTACCGGTAGGACAGCTGATAAAAGCTCTTGTACCGCTTCCAAGTCCCCGTTTTTGCATGCTTCCACGAACATTTTAAGTGTATATATCGTCAAATTGGCTCAAATCCCTTTCATTTTTTAAAAACTGACATTGACACAAAAAATTGATGAGAATCTTGGTCTGGTATGGAGTTTGATCACTCTCCCCAATTGCCAAATATGGCTGATGTCCCCCTCAGATGTGCTGTTTGTGACTTTGACAAGAATTCTGATTTGACAATTTGCAAGTGCTGTGAACCTGCTGTTTCTAAGATGACGCGCGAGATGGCCACTATCCGTTGTGGTAGGACCGCATGTCGAAACCTTCAGATGTGGCCGATTTTCCTTCTTCTCGACGGCGATCGCATTGTGACTGCAGATGAGCAGGAAAAGTTCTACATCAAGGGCCCCTTGTGCCTTGGTAGGAAGGTGTTTCACAACGACCTGTGCGAAAACTGTCACCGACGGAATCTTGAGAGCAGACGTGGCGAAGGTACGACTGTGATCCGCCATCGCATGCGCCCTTCGCCGACTACCGCAGTGCTTAGTGAAAACTAAGGCATTGATCATAAAAACTGACACTAGGTTTTACGACAGTGTAAAACTGATGACAAAACAACATGGAATCAAAGTGCATCACACCTTTTGGTTCAAATGGGCAATACACATCCCTGTAGGAACCGCACCTGTCGTGAGGAGATCAAGATGGGCAACTTCTGCGACCGTTGTCAGGAAATGCTTGACGAGAAGCAGACCAAGGCTTTAACCAGCGGCTATCGTCTGTGCAAGACCACTACGGACTTCCTGATCGCAGCGAAGACTGCAAGGCCGCCATATCGAACATGTATCTGCCTCGCTCGTAACAACAGCGAGTACTGTGGGCACTGTCTGAAGCGCGACGACCCCTCGGCCTTCTGTTCCCAGGACAACTGTCTGCGCGCCCACCTCCCTGACTCAGACACCTGTGAGGGTCATTCGTGATGTAAAACTGACACTAGTTTTGAACATCTGTTTAAAAAGATTAATGACAAAGATGTTCAACAACCGTATAATAACTACTTAATCCACAATGTCACGCCATAGTAGACGTAGTAGAGTCTGGCCCATCGAGTCCTCTGATCCGAATGGTGGATGTTACGGCCAATACATCGACCCCTTAACCGGCCGTTTCTATCCTTGCACTGGAGCAAAAGACGACAAATGTACCAGTTCAATCGAAAAAGCCCTCTACCAATATGCTATCTCCAAGGAGTGGAGTGATGAACACTTTCCTGACCTCAACCCCAACTGCATCAACTGCGGAGAGCCTCTCTTCCCCTGAGCGCCCACCTCCCTGACGCAGACACCTGTGCCACACACATGCGTGACGATGAGAAAACTGATTCATAACCTCCTTTTCTTACAACAGACCACTTAAACACACGATGAATGAGCTACCTCCGGAACTGATCGAGCAGATTATCCTTTATCTGTCTGCATCAGAAGCTCTAACATGCATTGATACAGACCCCACTTTCGATGTTCTTACCAAAAGGCTGATGAGACAGACCATTGTTAGAGCAACACCAGTTTATGAGTTCTCAGTCAACGAAAACGGGATGATTGAGCACAGCGTTGGTCATTTTGTTGACTATCGAGATGGGAAGTCTATTTAACAAAATGTAAAGTTCTGTAACTAGTTTTTAACATATGTTTAAAACTGATTTATAAAACCATGTCTTTTCTAACTACCCAGAAGCAATGCTTGATCTCCCTCCGGAACTAATTGACCAGATACTCTACTATCTGACCAATCCTGAGGTTAAAGCATGTCTTGATGCAGCACCTATTTTCCAAGTTCTTACGAAGATGCGTACTGAGAATGTAATTGTAAGAAGTAAGCCTCTGTACCATGGATATATCACTAATAGCAGTAGATATGCGACTGAAACATATGAAACTGTAGGCCTCTACCTTGACTATCAAGAGACTATTTGTGAAATGGTAAAGTTAATGGTTTATGGTAATCATATCCTTATATTTCAAAGGGAAGAAGAGCTGCAAAACTTTATTGAAGACAATGTGCTAGATGAGGACCCCGAAAGTTTAGACTCGTTTGGTCAATATTTGCGAAGCATCTGTCGTGTTGATAACGACGGTGAGATTCATATTACAATGGATCGTGATGTTATTATTAACGAGCTATTAAAGTTAATAGATATGACAAGCTTTGAATCGGCTAAAGCCAGTTTTGAACATCTATGTCTTGATTACAATGGATGGCTGCACGATAATTCTTTCCAGTGCCCATACATTGATATGCTATACGTCAGGTAAAACTGAATTAATAATACACTTCTATCTCTAATCTCTCATGAAAGATGCTTGACCTACCTCCTGAGCTAATTGACCAGATACTCTACTATCTGACCAATCCTGAGGTTAAAACCTGCCTGGAATCACACCCTTGTTTTGAGGTGCTAACTAAAAGAAGGGAGCACGAAACAATTATTAAAGGAACACCATTGTACCACGCATACATTGCTACAAATTATTCTGATATACCTTATCACAGCTTAGGGGTTTACATGGACTATCGCCAAGCAATTGAAGTACTAGTTCGGAAGACTATTTCATCATACTCCACTAAATTTTATGGCAGTGATCTCCAACGTTTCATTCAAAGAGATTTAATATATGATGATCCGAATGATTTGGACTCGTTTGGTCAATATTTGCTAAAAACACCGTTAGAAAACATAAACGAGGCTAGTGTAGTAGATGAGCTCTTAAAATTGATAGATATGTCATCGTGGGCGCGTGCTGATTACGATTTAGAGCGAAAAGTTTTATATCGTTGGGTACATGAGTTTAGTAATCAGTGGACACCTGAGATCGCCTGTATCATTGTCGAATAAGTAAAACTGAATTAATAATACACTTCTACCTCTAATCTCTCATGAAAGATGCTTGACCTACCTCCAGAACTGATTGACCAGATACTTTACTATCTGACCAATCCCGAGACTAAAGTATGTCTTGAGGCATCGCCTATTTTCTGCGTTCTTACGATAAGACGGGAGAAAGAGGTATTGCTCAAAGGAACAACTCTATATAGCGCATACGTTTTATCTGGCATAGATGGTAGATATGGAGGAGAGGTGACCATTCTAGGCGTGTTTATGGACTATCGTGATGCGATTAAACATTTAACGTTAGAGATAATGGATGGAACATGTACATTTGATGAAGATAATTTATCTGATACAATAAGATACTTAAACCATATGTCACTTCAAAAACGTGATAGTTTTTGGAGATATTTAAATCAAACTTCACAGGATGACATGACGCTTGACAGCATAGCAGATGAGTTATTAAAACTAGTTGACATGTCTTCGTTAGAAACTGCTGAAAGGTGTCTTCAGCGGTTGTGCGATACCGGTTGGTTAAGTGACAGCTGCTATCAGGAGAGTTGGTCTTATGGCATTGAGATCGTCAGGATTCAGTAGTGCAATCATAAATAGTATTCCGAATGTTATTTTTCTGAGCGGCTCTAAATCTAAATTCAATAAAATATCTAAGAGTTCAAAGACCAACTCATCTTTATTGTTTTAAAGCAAGTTGGTCTTTGAAATCATCAAAAGTTTAATTTAGTCTTATTAATGCTTATATTAGAGCATTAACCTAGATAAATTACATATTTTAATGCTTTAAACAAATATGTCTGTCATCCAAACTTTTCCTTAAAGTTTATATATGAGTCACTGTGCACCTGGTAGTAAGGGCGACTCTGTAAGCTGTTTTAGCAGGCCCACTCTTGTCAAGATGGCACGAGCTCTAAATCAGACAGCCAAGAATGAAAATGCCAAGAGAATCCCGGTCTCGGGCAACAAGAAGGTTATCTGGAGTGGTATCAGGAAGCGACTAGCTAACAGATGTAGTAGCGAAGTCTGTTGGGTCGACCAGAAGTTTGCTAAAAGTCTTAACGATCCGGAACTTAACATTGAAACGTTCCGTCCTAAGATGCCAAGTGAATGGAAACGGAATCCACGTACCTGGCTCACCACTACTGATATTGACGAGGTAATGAAGCAGTATGAGAGGCAGTATCCAGACTTTCTCTTTTTCGGGCCGGTTCCATCAGATTGTCCGAACGGTTTTTCGTGTGAGTTAAGCAACTTCGATCCAGTGCGTTTAATGAAGGGTGGTAAGAGGCGTGTAGGGATTGTGTACAATCTGGACAAGCATTACGAGCCTGGGTCACACTGGGTGGCAGTTTTCATGGACATGGGGAAACATAAGGATATCAGTTACTACGACTCTTACGGACAGCCGCCCCCTGAAAATATCAAAGCGTTTCTTAAGAGCACGCAAGCTAAACTTAAGAAGAGTGGGACTAAGATGAAGCTGCACTACAATCGGCGTCGTCATCAGTATGGGGGATCAGAGTGTGGAGTTTATTCTATGCACTATCTGATCCAAAGGTTGAAAGGTAAAAATATGCGCCAAGCCGTCGAAAAGAAGATCCCAGATCGAATCATGGAACAAATGCGGAAATATCTTTACCGCCCTGGAGGTTGACTAAAGTCTCTTTTTCTAGTAACTATCTATAGAAGATATGCTTGTGGATTCTAATACTATGATTAATCTACTTTTAATGGTTATTCTGTTTACCTGGCTCATTAACCTACTATTTCGTAAGGCATCAACAAGTATTCATGAAGGTTTTCTCGTAAATGATGATAACTACAAGTTTGATAACTTCGATTACTGGTGGAAGACTCCCGCACTTCTTTCTCCAACGCATCACCCCATGCACGGTTTTCTGCCCACTAATACTAGACTGTTTTAAGCCTCTTCAGTGGTCTAGACTAGTCCTCAACCGGAACTCCGTTTCGCGTACGGTTGCTTTGACTAAAGGAGATAGTGTTGTTGTTACCGTTGTTGTTATTGTTGTTGTTGTTGTTAGCTCCAGGGTTATCACCTGCACCAGGCGCACCGGGGAGTCCACCAAACTTGAAGAAGTGAAGAGCAACTACGCGTTCAAGAAAGTTAGCCTTCTCCTGAACATCTGTTAGACTCTGTGTAACAGAATCAAGCGTTGCCAGAGAACGGAGGTAAGGGATATAAGAACTTTCGCTACCAACCAGGAACGGCGTAATAATCCAGTTCCAATCAAATGCTGGATCATCGGTCATCCTGAGGCGACAGACGTGAGGAAGACTCTCCAATAAAATTACACGTAGTAACGACATAGGCATCGTTACAAAATCACGATCGTCTCCAACTCGGTACTCACGATCCATAATCCTTTTTGTCTCATTCATCAGACGCTGTTTGTCCAGACCTCTGATGCTGTCCATCGTCATTGCCTTTAGAATTGAACGGGGGATCCGTGCATAATATCCGGATAAAGGATCTTCATAATCTTCTTCTTCTTCCTCTTGCTGTTGCTGTGTTGGAGGCTGTTGTTCTTGACTGTGACTACAATTCTCGGTATGAACGTGCTGCTCTTGCGGTTCTTGCACATGGCTAGGCTCAATCTGCGCTTCTGCCTCCATCATTGTCACGCACTGTTCGTAGTATGTATCATAATCTTTAGCGATTTCTTCGTAGGTAATGTCTAGATAGAATGCCTCGCATGGGGGGTCACTATTAAAATGGTTATTCATGTTGCGCTTGCCACTTTCAAAGCCGCAGCGAGGGCAAAGCCAGTGTTTCTTATAATTCTTCTTAGCCTTAAAAATCATCTTTCCAGAATATAACTATGTATCACAATTATTTTTCTAAGTCAAAACAAAGAAACTTATGAGTCCGCAAAGGAACAAAGTTTCGTCGGAGGAATCTAACATTCGTTAATTTCGTCCCTTTTGGATCCCTCGCTTTCCTGCGGAAAGCTTTCTTCTTCGGGGTCCATCAGGTTTTCGTCAAGTTCATAGCCAATAATCAGGAGACGACATGCCTGTTGGTGATTACAGAGGACATAGATGTTACTATTGTAGTCATGGTAGCGAATCTTAATATAGTTATTAGGATCGTTTGGATCTAATTTTTGTAAGAGGGCATCGTTTACGAGTTGGACAACAGGATCATCTGGCAGCACAGCTGCACCCGCTTCAGTAAAAGGTTGGGTTTCAAGCCAGTTGTCAAGAACTTCGAGATAGTAGTTGACCATGTATATATTGTTCTTATGTCTAGGATTACAGAACAAGAGTTCCATGTCGGTAACCCCAGGTGGTGAGATTATAAAAGGATTCTTATTGTACTCAGTCATTATATTTCAATTGTAGAGATTACTTCTCATTCTTATTACGCCATGGTGCATCTTTCATTAAACTATCGATAATCTGTGGTTTTAAAGTGCTGGTCTTGAGGCCACCACAAATAACTGTTACCTCTCCGAAATAGATAACATTATTGATTAGATATAGATCGAAGCGTGCATAGTGTGGTTTACGAAAGGCTTCCCATAGTCGCAAGGCTGTATCAGTCAACTCTTTTTGTTTCTCAGGAGTGGGGACCATTTTTTTCATATCAGGTTGATTAAACTTGTACCCTTTGACAGGTACGATCATTAGATCCTCTCTTTTAATTTTTTTCCAGCTCTGATCGAAGAAGTTAATATACTTCGGCTTTCCATTCCGATTAAAGCACCATATATAGAAGATCTTCCCCCCTACCACATGGATCTTATAGTCGTATGGAACGCCACCCTGCTTGGGATCGTATAACCATTGTTCAAACATCAGTCGACCACTTCTTTTTAGCATCTGAATAAGCTTCTGCTTGATTGTATGACGACAGTATGTTTTGTTATGGAAGGTGTCATGATATTTTCCGTTCTTCAACTTTGTAATCAATAGTACCTCTTGTCCTTGTTCTCCCTTGTCACCTTTGATACAGAACCTGTCTGTGAGACCTGCAAAATCGGGAAATTCATCTACTTTAGTGCAGGTAGCATAAAGCTCGGGTAGTCTGACATGATCTTTTACCTTCTGGTAGATCTGCCATTTCTTGGTGTGATCCAAACCTTTATTCAGTCGCAAGAACTGACTTTTACACTTTTTAAAGAACTGTAGTTTAACCTTATTCTTTTGCTTTATTCGCTGTCTGCGTTGGAGTTCAGCGTGCCTACTACAACCTTTACCCGCCATATACACTCAGATACCATACTATCTATCTTATCTTTTACGCAAAAAGTGAAGTCAAATGTGGTGTTTAGACTTAGTAGGTACTGAAAAAGAATGAAACTAAAATATATCTTGATTTTCTGTCTCCTGAGCACATTTGCACAGGCGGACAATGTGAATTTTTGGGTTGCTCTTCCCTCTGCCAACACCCTTATTATGGAACGTTGGGCTAGAGAGATTGCCGACCCCACTTCTTTCTACTACGGCCAGTACATGACCGTTGAAGAGATCAATGACGTCACGAAGCCCCCTAGATCGGTCTCTGAACCGGTTTTAGAGTGGCTTCGTGACTCTGGTATCGACACCGTTTTACACGGTGATTCCATTAGCTGCAGTGGTACTGTTGAAGACGTGGAGGCTTTGCTATCTGTTGATATCTACTATCATCACGAACGCAAGCACTTTCATTCTCACGACCGTTACAATGTTCCAGATCATCTGAACGACAAGATTTTGTTTATCGACGGGATCTCTAACCCTCTGCTTCCAGGTTTGAAGGTTCACAAAACCCGACAGCCCGGTGGTGGGTACCAGTTCTATGTTGCTCGCGAGGTAGTTAACAGGCTTTACAACCTGAACGACCCTACTCTTCGACACAACAGTAGCGCCGGTGCAGCTGAGTTCAAAGACGCCAACGGCTTTTCTTATTCAGCGATCCGAACGGTACAGCAAGTGAATGATATTATCGTTGACTCTGACATTGTTGTGGTTGGCGAGAATACGTTCAACCTTTCTACCGAGACAAACCTGGACCTCCAGATGTTAGCACAGACGCTACAGCTCGAGGACGGTGAGATATGGTATTGGGGTGCTGCTTCATGGATGTACTCTTTTGCCGCTAGCTTCATGCAGACTGCAGATGTACCTCAGGTGATCAGCATGTCCTGGGGCTGGGCTGAAGATGAGCAGTGCACCATTGCACCCTGCAACGACGAGGACGCTCAGCAGTATATCGACCGCACCAACGTTGAATTTATGAAGATTGCACTGCGAGGGATCACCCTTCTTGCAGCTTCAGGAGACGCTGGTGCACCTGGTCGCACTGCTGAGAGCTGCATCCCCGATCGTCCTATCAATCCAGTTTTTCCTGGTTCTAGTCCCTGGCTAACAAGTGTTGGTGGAACTTACATCAGCGACAACATTGTACCGTTAAACAACAGTTTCTGGAAAACTCCTTTCTGTCGTGAATACGGTTGTGCTACGGGGAACACACAGCGGCCTTGTACCTATGAGGCAACGCAGTGGACAACTGGTGGTGGTTTTGGGATTTACCCGAGTGAGGAGCTACCTCCCTGGCAGCAGGAGGCTGTCGCTACCTATCTTGTCAGCGGTGTTCCGATGCCACCGATGAACAACTTTAATTTTGCTGGCCGAGGATACCCGGACGTAGCGATGAACGGCAACTACTGCCCAACATGGCTGATCGAGGGTCTCATACCGGTCGGTGGAACATCGTGTGCTGCCCCTCTTTTTGGAGCGATGGTTGCGCTGATTAACGACCACCAGGTCGCACGAGGACGTCCTCGTGTCGGTTACTTTAATCCACTTCTCTATCTGATGTGGGGTCAAGAGCCAGGAACTTTCCACGATATTACTGAAGGAAACAACTGGTGCACCGAAATGGAGTGTTGTCCGACTAATCCTACTGGTGGTAGCAACTACGGTTTTCAGGCTACTAAGGGCTGGGATCCTGTGTCAGGGGTAGGTTATCCCAATATGGGGCAAATCTTCCGCTGGCTGGACGCTAACACGTGATAATTTCGTGTCTCTTATTATAAGTTTTTGTATCTTCGGACCGTTATGCAAGGGACTGCAATGTAGTCTGGAAGAACGGAATGTCTGACGGAATCAGCCGGAGGTGATAAGCCACGGTGGGGCCCTTGCAGACTGGGATCTGGTCACGGGTCATGTCTGGTGCCATCCCATTCAGGTTGGTGATCAGAGCACGGATCACATCACCTGGAGCGGCCCAGGTATCAAAGTTTTCGTAATGGGTTGTAAAAGCCTGAATGTCCGCCAAAACCCGAAGGGTCAAGGCAGTATCACGATTCTCGATGGCTCCCTGGAGGGTTTCGCCCAGCTTTGTGAAGTACCGGTTCTGGTTCACCGTAGGGTTGACCAGAGTTTCCGGAGTTTTCAGACCGTCACAGATAAACTGTGTCCAATCCTCATCCTCTTGCTGAGCGCTTGCTCCGTTGGACTGAGCCTGCTGCCCGCCTGCTCCGTTGGACTGAGCCTGCTGCCCGCCTGCTCCGTTGGACTGAGCCTGCTGCCCACCTTCTCCGTTGGACTGAGCCTGCTGCACTCCTGCTCCGTTGGACTGAGCCTGCTGCACTCCTGCTCCGTTGGACTGAGCCTGGAGGGGCGGGAAGTTCTCGTCGTTGTAGGCGGGAGGCTCGTTGAGGGCCTGCGACCAGCGGTAATCGACAAGAAGGCGATCCAGGTACTCGATGAACGACGCAGAGACATTGTGGTGGTCCACGTTATCACCCAGAAGCTCCTTCAGGAGTGTTCGGTAGGTGTACCGGAGTCTGTAACGGTAGGCCCGCACCAAGCGCCAGATCAGGTTCTGAGACCCGGGCGCATGGAGAGCTGTTCGTAGAGGATACGGTAGGTAGAGCTGCGAGAACGGGACCCCCGCGGGGAGCTCAGCGACTGGTACGATCCGAATCTGATTCGGATGCTTGCACTTTGCATGAGCGTACCGACAGGTGGTTCCTTTGTTCCTGCAATCTTTCTGGTAGCCACAGAGCATCGTCAGACACTCATGGATTCCAGAAACCCTTTTCTCACCACCACAATCGCAGAAGTGCGTTCCCTTTCGAAGGGTGCGATCTCCTGCGTCGTAATCTTGGCGGACAGAGCAGTAGGGGTTGGTACAGATACCAAACCCAGGAGGGGTTTCCGTGTTACCCTTCTTGAGCCAGATCACGATGATCTTGCCAAGTTTTCCATCAGGTAGGAGGGTGTGGGAGAAAGCGTAGGCTCCGTTCTTGAAACCGAAGCGACCGTCATGAACAGTGAAGCTCAGGACAGGTCGAATGCGCGAGTGAGAGTTAGTCATTTGCGTGGGTTGCGTGTATTATTATAGCTTCTAAGATCTCATTTGTCATCATTTTTAATTAACTACTTAAATATGGTCTCTTATTTATAATTAGCAATCAAGAAGGGTCTCCTTGACCGCTTTCACAAGCTGACAACGCAGGAATGCTCTCCAGGAGGCCAAGAGTTTTTGGTCCATCTGGCGTCGGTAAGCATTCCAGTCAGTAGTCAGCATGTTTCAAGTAGTACCATTTGTTCTTTTAATCAAGTTATAATTCACTTTTTAAAGTGAGCGTCCTTATGTGGCAACGCTGCGGATGCTTCCTTCGACCTCCCGATGAACTGCGAACAGAACCTCGTTGAGGCGAAGATGGCGATCACGCCGCTCAACACGGGTCTTGCCACCACGACCAATGAGGGTTACATCGGTGGGTACGATCACATGGACACGGGTACACCCCTGCTCACTCTTGAAGTCGTTGCACTTGTGACCGTACCGGCAGAAGTTGCCGAAAACGCCCCCGCACGCCTTCATTGGGTAGATCGGCTTACCGTCCTTTGTCTTCTTGTGACGCAGGGGTCGGTCAGCAGAGTGGAAAACAACCGGATCACGCATCTTCTTGCACGAACAACGATAGTCGGTGCAAGGGGTGATGAACATCCAGTCGTTGTTCCGTGGGAACTTGCGCTCATCCTCTCCAACACGAGGATGTGGCATGAGATACATGTCATCCTCGTTGATGAGGGAGGCAAACGCTCCCCAGTTAATGGTGGCCCAATGAGGGTTGAAATCCTCGGATAGCCTGAACTCGGGTGGTCCGTCGAACGTTGGCTTGGGGCCGTCGTACTTCTTTCCACCCTTCTTCCTCTGGGGGTTCTTGACCTTGGTTTCAGCAGCCGTCTTACGACGGTTTTCCGCTGCAGCCTTAGTCTTCTTCCGAAGATCTGCCGCCCTAGTGCTCATACGCTTCTGATGGGCTTCCTCGGCGGCCTTAACCACCTCCATGTCGACCGGCTTTGCAGCGATAGCAGCCCAGCCGGTAGCAACAGGTGCATCAGCAACAACCGGCTCATTGGCGGCAGAAGCGTCAGCGGAATGTTCCCCAGTCACCTTGGATGCCCAGGAGGGGCCAGTGGACTCAGGAACAGGATTGGGGGAGTTAGCGTCCTCCATTTTCGAATGTTCAGATACATATAAAAGTATTTTATGACGATTTCCCATCACTTTTTATTTATTATAAATATCATCAACAGATGATGCAGCTTCCGCCCCAACCTGCCTCGGCGGGGTCTTCGAGGACCTCTGTGGAAACCACAACGGCGTCGTTGTCAGTTTCTGTTGCGATACGTGGATCAGTCTCCCATACCTTGTAGAAATCGTGAGCAGTACGTAGGTACTTCTGACTATCCTCAGGGTCCATCTTGATGTCAGCGTAGAATGTATCCTCTGCCAAGACCCCTTCTGGGAAGCTTACACAGAACTTATCATTGCGCTGGATACACACCGGGTGCCCTGCGAACTGATACTGAGCCTCAACAACAGTGTCGTTGATCTCAACAAAGATCGTCTTGGAATGCCTCCAAGGGGGCTGTGAGATAATACCATCAATGTTCTCAACCTCAATGCATGAGTCACATGTCTTCTGAGTCAACAGAATGTACCGGATAGCCTCCTTCGAAATAGTCATTTTCCTTTGAATTGTACACATTTACCAATTACGCCCCTTTTCACTTCAATTTTTAACTTTTTTCACAAAGGTCAATATACTGATGTCCCTGTGTGTTGGAGAGTACCCCTATTTTGCATTTAGGAAGCGGGACGAGGCGCTGAAGCCTAAACTCTCTAAAAGTCAGAAGTTAGGTATTGGTTATAAACCCTCTGGTGCAGTTGTTTGGCTCACGCGTTCTACTCCTAAAAACAAAGAAGAATGGACTAATAAGCCGATCCAGGAAAACCGTGTTCTAGTTGGTTATCACCTCAAGAATCTGATAGAGTACGGGAAAGGTGATGCTAGTTCTGATGCAGTTCTTTTTATTAACAATAAGAGGGAGTTTGAGCTTTTTAGCAAGATGTACGGAGTAGATGAACAGAACAAGATTGACTGGGATAAGGTTCGCAAACAATGGGGAGGGCTTGAACTGAGAGCATCATATCTTCCTGAATGGCAGCCGTACCGTGCCGCTGTTTGGAATTCTTCTGCCCTTGAGGATATCGAGCTTTGTCCTAAGAGTCTTAAAGAACGTGCTATCTTTATCACTTATGGTCTTCCCTACTGTCCTTATTCGGTGGATGTACTTACCACTTTAAAACAGCTGAAGATTCCTCATAAGAACTACTACGTTAAAGAGCATGAGAAGGAGTATTATAAGGAACTTCACGGTTGGGAAACCTTCCCACATGTTTTTCTAGTCGGTAAGGATGACAAGATGCACCTGGTTGGTGGCAGCGACGACTTCCACGCACTTCTGAGAAGCATGGCTAACTGAGCTAGAGTAACTAAGGTAAGTTTGTCCTAGAGGAAATTAAGGGAAACAGAGTTTATATGGACCGTTGGCTATCCTTTAGATCGGACAGTAGTAAAACAGCTGCTGCTATATGTGGAGTGATGGAAGTTCTAGATAACCGAGAGGTTGGTATTGTTGCAGCTGGTCATGATGCTGTACTTGCGACGATGCTCTACATGGGATACACTCCTAGGGAGGCGGCAATCGTCCTCCCTGAGTTTGGCAACATCACGAAACTGGTGGGTGGAACATGTATTGGACATATTTTTACCAACGTGATTGAGTACTGTTACAAAGTTCGGATCGGGGCGATCCTTGGCTCACTTATTACTGGCGGAGAAACATTGACTTTTGCAGAGCTTTACGAGCTGAGTGGTGGAAAGAAGTTGTACATCTTCAATCCTATCAACATGACCTACTTTAATACGGACGACAACCCAGAGATGGAGGTTAGGGATGCTTTAACATTCTCTCTTATTGGCGATAATCGTGAGAATGATTCCACTCTCCCTATCTTCAGAACAATGACTAACACAATGGCAGATAATATTACAACTGTAGAGGCATTTGATAATCGTTCTAAGTTCTCTATGCCACAAGTTCTTGGTCTTTGTAAGTTTTTTACTAATACTGAAGCTCCACTTCCGAGATTTGCAGAAAACATTCTTTACAACTCCTCAAACATCTATATCGATACTACCGGATGTAGATCAACAACAGCTTTGGTGGCAGCAGGAAGAGATGCCGTCGTAGCAAAGAATACCGTGATTCCTCCTCCGCCATCATCGGTTTGTAGCGAAGCTAGTAGTGATGATGGTTTCTATCTTCCTGCACAAGTTTCTGATAGTGACGAGTTTGTAATCATCAATTAAGATGTAAAGGGGTATTAACTGGATGAGCTTAAGAATGGTTGACACAACTTTGCTGGTTGATTTTTTCACTAATAAACCAATCGGTAATCTTAAATTCGATAATATAGCAGTAGTGGGAAGTTCTGGTAATTTACTTAAAACAAGGCTTGGAGAAAAGATTGACTCACATGAGGCTGTTATCCGCATGAATACTGCCCCTGTTGGAAGATACAAAGCAAATGTTGGTAGTAAAACAACAATTCGAATTGTTGCTCACAACGCTCTTAAGAAAGAATTATTTCCATTGTTAAAAGAGTGCAAATACCTGATTATCTGGGGAGCTCCTCAACATTATCAGAGGATCAGGACAGCTGTAACAAACATTCGCAAGAGATATCCTAAACTACCTATCTACAAGTTTACTCAGGAAGCGATGCAGATCAATGATCAAGAGTTTGAATTAAGAACTGGCAGGAACCGTTTACTATCTGGATCATGGTTATCAACAGGATGGTTTGCACTATTTCTTGCAATCAATGTTGCAGATAAGGTAACAGTGTGTGGCTACGGATGCGCTAAAAAGAGTAGTCCTAATACACTGTATCACTACTGGAAGAATTTACACGGTCGTGAAGTGAGGTATATACAAGGGCAGCAGAAAGCTAGGAAAGGACATCGTTTCTTAACGGAGATGGAAATCTTTGTACAATGGTGCTACGAATATCCTATTACATTTATCTAACGTAATTCTTTTTTATCTTTTTTAAACAAGAATCCAGTTGTTTTTTCTAAAACGTATGTATATTATGTCTCATCTAGACTGTAGATGCAGTTGTCATAATAATTGTGACTGTGTAGGATCGTGTAGATGCCTAACAAGATGTTTCAGATGTTCTAAAAGAAAGAGTTGTAAGTTATCGGTTGTAGAGGAGTGTCAAGATAGAATTCGCATATACCCTTGTTTAAGCCTTAGTGAAGATGTTGTAGGTGGAACGGGTCCGACTGGACCCACCGGACCTGCTGGTAGTGCAACCAATACTGGTGCAACAGGCCCTTCCGGGTCAACCGGTGCTACTGGTGCTACCGGTGCTACTGGACCCGCTGGTACGGCAACTAACACTGGTGCAACCGGATCTACTGGTGTAACAGGTCATACTGGTGCTACTGGTGCAACTGGAACCACTGGTTCGACTGGTGCTACCGGATCAACCGGATCTACTGGTGCAACCGGGTCAACCGGATCTACTGGTACAACTGGTCATACTGGCGCTACAGGTGCTACTGGAACCACTGGTTCGACTGGTGCTACCGGATCAACCGGAACTACTGGTGCTACTGGATCAACCGGATCAACAGGTGCTACTGGATCAACCGGATCAACAGGATCTACAGGTGCTACTGGTCATACTGGTGCAACTGGTCATACTGGTGCAACTGGTCATACTGGTGCAACTGGTCATACTGGCGCAACTGGTCATACTGGCGCAACTGGTCATACTGGTGCAACTGGCCACAGTGGCGCAACTGGTCATACTGGTCTAACAGGTCATAGTGGCGCAACTGGTCATACTGGTGCAACTGGTCATACTGGTGCAACTGGTCATACTGGTGCAACTGGTCATACTGGTGCAACTGGTCATACTGGTGCAACTGGTCATACT
>Ga0180437_10005507_pt1 | contig 17302 bp, 30 predicted proteins | sample SS_ome_4_FD_132410 | JGI IMG/M metagenome (GOLD analysis project Ga0180437, IMG submission 132410) | Hypersaline lake sediment archaeal communities from the Salton Sea, California, USA - SS_3_D_1 metaG | ecosystem: Environmental > Aquatic > Non-marine Saline and Alkaline > Hypersaline >... | reverse complement strand
ATGGAAATATCGTAAATATATACTTGCTACAGGTACACACCCTGTATATGCTTTGTCTGAAAGTACCGTGTTATCCATGATAAAGTCTTTTAATAATTCGTGGTATGCAAAAGAACTGAATAAAAAAATAGAGTTACCTTTATTTGTATCTAACACAGATAACAATTATAGGGAGTATACCAAGGCGGCTATATGTGAATATTTGATTAATACCGGGCATACTATAAAGGCCGGGTGAAATAATGTGATAGAGGAGAAGCCATATGTCTTTAAAATTTGGACTAATCGGAGACGGTAAAATATCTCATAGACATAAACATGCTGTAAAAGAAAACGGTGGTATAATATATAAAATACATGATCCAAAATACAGGGACGAGCGCATTCCACTGGACGAAGAATTTTTCGCGGGGTTAGATTATGTAATTATATGCTCTCCTAGCTATCTACATAGAGAACATATTAATGTGTCTTTAAGGTATGATAAAAAGATTATATGCGAAAAGCCCATGTGTTTGCCCTGGGAGCCCATGATAGATGATGATAGAGTTAACGTAGTTCTGCAATTACGCTGGATGGATCTTCCCGATAAAGCTAATTTGATTAAAGTAACAATGGCTAGAAATGATGCGTATTTCAAACTGTGGGAGGGTGATCCTCGTAATACTGGTGGTCTTTTATATCATTTGTTCATTCATTATATAGATCTCGCTCTTTTGTTAGATGCTAAATTTGAAGGCCGTGTAATCTCAAAAGGAAAGCAAGTAAGGATGGTAGACAACATAGATATAATGAAGTTAGATATGAATGATTTATATTTCAAAATGTACAACGATATTATTAATCATGATAAAGGCGTTAAGCCTAAGGACTTGTTTTATTTACACTGGTGGTTAGATAGAAACAGTGATATATATGGTTATGGTACTGATTTATTAAACAAAAAAATAATTATAGAGCATGAAAGGGAGATTTTATAATGAATAAAGTAGACTTTGTAGATTTGAAAGCGGGCAAGAAAAAACTTTATAAGAAATTAAAAAAGGATTTCAAAGATATATTACTTAACGCTAGTTTTGTTGGCGGAAAGTATCTGGAAGATTTCGAAAGAGCATTTGCTAAATTTAACGGGTCTAAATATTGTGTAGGTGTAGGATCTGGCACGGACGCGTTGATATTAGCTTTACTAGCTTATGATATTGGTCCTGACGACGAAGTGATTGTACCGACCAATACTTTTATTGCTACGGCTAATGCAGTTGCACATGTCGGAGCAAAAGTAGTTTTTGCTGACGCTAATCGTAGCACATATAATATAGATATAAACGGTCTTGAAGATTTAATAACTGAGAAAACAAAAGCTATTATACCAGTTCATTTATATGGCCAGCCTTGTAGAATGGACGATCTGAAAAAGATTGCTAGGGAACACGACCTGATATTAATTGAGGATTGTGCTCAGGCTACCGGAGCTTACTTTGGACATAGACGGGTTGGTTCTATAGGGCATGCTGGGTGCTTTTCTTTCTACCCGACGAAAAATCTCGGGGGAATGTGCCAAGGTGGAGCTGTCATAACTAATTCATCGAAGGTAGCGGACACTGTGAGAAGTATAGGTAATGTTGGTAGATCTATGAATTCCCACACCGATTTTGATTTTATAGGATTTAATTCCAGGTTGGACACCATCAACGCCGCTTTTCTTACCGAAGGTTTGAAAACGCTTGACGAGAACAATATCAGAAGAATTGAAATATCAGATATGTATAATGAAAAACTAGAAGGACTGCCGTTAATAACTCCGTTTGTTATTGGTAAGGTTTACCATGTCTATCATTTGTACACTGTTAGTTTGATTGATAGTAGGTTAAGAGATAGATTGCAGGCGTATTTGAATAATGCTGGTATAGGTTGTGGAGTTTATTACCCCAAACCATGTCATAAACAACCAATGTACGATGATGGTACGTCGTTACCAGTTGCAGAGTCGCTTGCGAAGTCTACGCTGTCGTTGCCTATGCATTTGAATATGACTGAAAAAGATGTAAATTATGTATGTGAGGAGATAGAAAAATTTTTCGGGGCGGTTAAGTGAAATACATAAAAATATATGGCGACCGTCGAACTGGTACAAATTTTTTGCAGCAGTTATGTCGGCAGAATTTTGAAAATATAACTGTGTTTGATAATCAGTTTGGATGGAAACATGGTTTTCCTTTGGACAAAGATAAGATGTCTAATTGGGTTGTAGAAAATCCTAAAAGAAAATCCAATTATGGTAAAATTTTTAAAAAAATTTTGGAGGGGGATCATAAATTATATCCATGCATTATTATTAAGAATCCATATTCATGGTATTCCTCTATTAAGAATTATATAGGAAACAAATTCAATATGGATAGATCATATACCAGATATAATAGTATATATAGATCCTATAAGAAACTATATGAAGGAAAGCATGATAATAACATTTATGGAAAATCTGTTATTATTAAGTATGAAGATTTGTTATCGGACACTAATAGAAAAATTACTGAAATTGCAAATTTTTTTAAAATAACTATAAAAAAATCTATCGTAATTCCTAGACTAGTCCCTATGTCTGGGAAATTTACTAATAAGAAAAAAGAGTTTTATTTGTCTGGGGGGACTTTTGGATTGTCCGATAAATTAGTACAAGAAATAAATGACTTAGTAGATTGGGAGTTGATGAAATTCTATGGATATAAACCTACCAAATAAGCATCTAAAAGTTTTTGGGGTGCCGAGAACGGGCACTACTTTTGTATCTACCATGGTTTCCGTGAATTTTGAATTTGGTGTGCATTTAAATCATTATGGTAATAAGCACGAGAGACCGATGTCTTTACAAGAAATGAAAGAATGGATTGAAGAAAGAGAGTGGCTAAAACCCACTTATTTGAGTGTGCTGGAAAATACTATATACCCACTTATAGTTATTAAAAACCCTTACTCATGGTACCAATCTATTTTGAGATTTAGTAATAATAATTTATTGATTGTAAAAAGTCAATATCTTAATTATAACAATAAGTATAATATTTGGAAAAAATTTTTGGATAACCCACATAAACCTTTTGGTAAAGGGTTTATTGTAAGATATGAAGACATGCTAATAGATCCTGAGTCTGTTTTTAATCGAATATCTAAAAAAATTAATATAAAAATGAAAAATAAAAATCTAATATCCGGCGGCAAATTTTTTGTACCAAATAAAGTTCATCAATCTGATGAATTCACCGAAGAACGACGTCAGTTTTATCTTTCCGACGGTAATTTCGACCTGTCCGAAGAAGAAATAAATCGGATTAATAAGTCAATTGATTGGGATATTATGAGTTTTTACGGATACAGTAAGTTGGAGGTGTAAAATGGTTTACTGGATAACAGGAAGATCTAGCGCTGGAAAGACCGTGTATGCGTATAGATTAAAAGAGCAACTGGAGTTATGTGGCCAACAAGTGCTATTATTAGATGGTGATGAAGTTAGAATTCATTTTCCGACTGGTTACGAAGATCAGGAGAGAGAAGAACATATAATGAGAATAGCTAAAATGGCAGCCATAGCTGAATCTCAAGGATTTATAGTTATAGTGGCTTTGGTGTCACCGAAAAAAGAATGGAGAATGAAAGCTCGAAAAATATTAAAGGAATCTATGCTGATTTATATGCCTGGGGGACATCTTTGGGAAGGCACTGAATATGAAGATCCTGATCATGAAGAGATGATGTGCGGAGGTAGATAATGGCTGGATTTTGTGATATGTTGTGTAAATATGCTGAATTTTTCGGCGGGGAAAATGATGGTGCCGGATGCAGAACAAACATGGCAGTATATTGTACAAAGAAAAAACAAACAGTATTTAAGAATATGTTATGTAAGGAAAAGGAGTTAAGAAATGGTTCTTTCAAAGGAAGAGATAAGAATAAGAAGACTTAGAAAAGTTAAAAATATAGAACAAGCTTGGTTAGAAAATTCTAGAGTCAAGTGCGTTTGCGGTCATTACATAAAAGATCATCAGGAAGGCGGAGGCCGGTGCAATGAATGTGATTGTGAATGGTTTTGGCCGAACGAAAATTATGTTCAGAGAAAGCAGAGGGAAAAGGACAAATGAGCACGTTTGAAGCCGAGTTTAAACGGATACATGAGGAAGCTGTTAAAGAGAAGAAAGAACAGCGTAAAAAATATGGTAGAGTAAAATGTGACTGTGGTCATTACATGAAAGATCACTACAATGAATCAGGCTGGTGTGATAAATGTGGGTGTACTTGGTATTTGCCGAATGCTATATATATTAAAAGAAAGCAAAGGGAGAAGGATAAGTAATGAGTATATACGATTTAGATACAATGTTTAATAAAGAAATGATTTGCCATTATACCAAGGAAGAAAATGCAAAAATTATATTAAAACGCGGTGATTTAAAATTTAGTTCTCTGAAAAAATGTAGTGACCCTAGAGAGAGTAAAGAAAGGTCATTTAATTTAATAAATTGTGATTTTACTAAACATTATAAAGATAGAAAAGATAAAATTAATAGAGGACTTAATGATGTTATAAAAGATACCCGGATATTATGTTTTTGTGGTTTTGACTGTGAAATTGATTTTAAAGACGAATTTATTCCACACTATCGTCAAGATTATTATAGGGTAGGATTTACAAAATCAAGGATGTGGGATCAATATGGTGATGATCACAAAGGCATTTGTTTACTTTTTGATAAAATAGAACTTGAGCGCGAATTTTATTTACTTAATAATAATGTTGATAGAAAATATAAAGGAGAAGTATCATATCAATATAATTTAGAAAGCATTAATAAATCGGCAAACATTGATCATAAAAGTATAGAGGAATGCATAAGAAATGGCGAGAGTTATCCTGGATTATTAAAACATATAGATAAGTATTATAAAGAATTATTTTTAATGAAACTAAGAGACTATAGGGATGAATGTGAATATCGGTTGGTCGTGATCACTTCTAGCCATGATGAAACGATGTTGTCTATTAAGACATCCCTTAAGGCAATTATTTTAGGGGCCAATTTTAATGAAGAGGGTATAGATGAGATTAAGGAATCGGCTAAAACTTATGGTAATAATATTCAAATACATTATTTATCATGGCAAAATGGAAAACCACAGTTATTGAGGAGAAATTAATATGTCAGAATCAATTCATCTTATAGTCAGCGAAATTGACGGCGTCATCACAAACGGAGAATGCCCAGAGGATGAAATGGGGCACGTTTTGTATAAAAGATATCAGAGTAAAGATTTTGCTGCTATCAATGAAATTAAAAAAAATTACAAATTTGTTTTTTTGTCGGATGACCAACATATTAATTATAATATGTGTCGCCGTAGAAATATACCTTTTTATTGGGCTAAAAATGAACATGAAAAATATGATAAACTTGTAGAGATATTGAGACGTTATAGCTGTACACCCGATGAGACAATTTATATAGCTTCCAAGGTAAGTGATTTGAAGTGTATTCAGCTCATACCTAAATCTTTTTGTCCGTGCGATGCTGGAGAATACTTAAAAGAAAAATGTTGGGCTGAATTCGTTACTAATGGTGGCACGGGTATTTTAGTAGAATTATTGTGGCTACTAAATAATAAGTCTGTAATAAGAGATTATTAGTATGGAAGGCGTAATATACAAAGCTACTAATAAAATAAATGGCAAAGTGTATATAGGGCAAACTTCTAGATCATTAAAAATACGTATGAAAGAACATAAAAATGGCGCAAAATATGAACATTATAACAGCGCATTTCATGCATCTATCAGAAAATATGGATTTAAAAATTTTGAGTGGGTAGTATTGGCGAAAGCGAAGCAGAGTAGAAAGATGGATCGGTTGGAGCGTAAATTTATAAAGCAATATAAATCTAATCGTAAGGCTAATGGATATAACTTAACTATAGGAGGTAGCGTATTAAGAGGAAAGAATGCTACATTTTATGGCAAAAAACATAGTGAGGAATCCAAAAGAAAAATGAGCTTAGCCAATAAAGGTAAACCAGGGCCTAATTTAGGTAAAAAACTAAGCGATGAAACTAAGAAGAGACTGAGTGATAGTATGAAAATTGCTATGGCTGGGGAAAATAACCCTATGTATGGCAGAAAACATTCTAAAGAAACAAGGGATAGAATTAGAGCAAAACATCTAGGCAAAAAAATTCCAGAGAAAAATTTAAAGCATTTAATAGAAAATTGGTTAGTTATATATCCAGACGGTAACAAAAAGATAATAAGAAATTTGAATAAATTTTGTAAGAAAAATGATTTAAATCAGGGAAACATGTCCATGGTTGCTAAAGGTGTTTTTGATAACCATAAAGGGTATAAGTGTAGGAAATTGTATGATTTTTGTGTAAAAAAGTGGTAAAATTTCTGAATAAAGTAACTATTTATAGTAGAATTTAATGAAATTTTTTGGCAAAAAATTATAAATTTGCTGAGATTAAGGCTAGCAAATTTTTTGTTTTATTCTATAATATAAACGAGTTGTTTATGATCGAAAGGAAAAGGATATGATTATTAAACGTGGGATGGGAGACCTTAACAAAGCATACCGTCCTTGTAGAATAGATGAGGTTATAGGACATGACTCAATAAAAAGGGTGGTAAAAAATGCATTAGAAAAAAAGACATTGCCACATGCAATGTTATTTACTGGCGTGTCCGGCGCCGGAAAAACTACAATGGCACGCATTATTGCGTTGGGGTTAAATTGTAAGGAAGGTCCCACAGGAAACCCTTGTTGCAAATGTGCTTCTTGTAAGTCAACTCTTAACCTAAACTCGTTAGCTGCCATAGAGATAGACGCTGGTAGAACGGGAGATGTTGGCACTGTAAGGAAAATACTAGATGACTTACCCGCTGCTCCTATGGGCGGCGAACCTTATAAAGTAGCAATATTTGATGAAGCACATAAACTGGGGGGTAAATCGAGTTCAGAAGACGCGATATTGAAATTCCTCGAAGACACTCCTGAGCATGTATATATTATTCTTTGCACCAACGAACCACAGAAACTTAAAGTCGTGACCAGGAATAGATGTAAATTGATACAATTCAATCGTCTTACTAATTCCGACATTTATAATTTGTTGGAGCAAGTTTCTCAGTTCGAAGGCTTTGATTATAACAAAGACATATTAACATATATAACGGAAGAATCAGAGGGGGTGCCAAGAGCTGCCCTATCTTATTTACAAATGATTGCATCAGAAGGTTCATGGACTAAAGACGCTGCTTCCCTCGTAATAAATGCAGGGATAGATATAGATTTTAAAGAAGTTATGGACTTCTGTAGGATATTAATTAAAGGTAATTTTAGAAATTCATTAGAATTTTACAAAAAGGTAAAAAATATTCCAGCAGAAACTTTTAGAGTAAATGTGTGCGGATTTTTTGTAGGCTGTTTAAAGAAAGCTAATACACTAGAAGAAGCTGAAAGATATTCTAGAATAATAGAATTTATGAGTGAACCATTTTTTAGTAAACCAAAACCAGAACATATACTGATAAATAATTTTTTCAAAATTACGCAAATATTGAAGGGAAAAGTATAAATAATGCCACAGAATGGTGTTGCTAGTCTGGCAGAATTGCCGATGCCGGACTATAAATATATTACTACTACCGAAGAAGCACTCCGACATTTAGAATTCATTGAACGACATCCAGTTATAGAGGTAGATACCGAGACCACGGGATTAGACCCTCTAAAGGATAAAGTTGTTTTGATCCAATTAGGTGTCAATGGAAAGCCATTTGTATTTGATGTGCGCGAGGGGAATGTAGATGGCACTATATTCAAGAATTTATTAGAGAGTACAAAAAGTCTGAAATTAATACAAAATGCGGTCTTTGACTATGAAATGTTAAAGACCAATTTTAATATTGAAGTAAATCGTATTTACGACACAATGTTGTCAGAACAACTTCTTTATTTGGGTCTTCACCCAAGAGCTGGTCTACAACATTTACTAGCCAAATATCTTCATTTAAATATGCCTAAGGACATAGGGCATACCTTCCAAGATTATCATCAAGAATATCAAGAGTATCAATTACGATACGCAGCCAACGACGTTGTGGCACTAACAGACATCTATAATTTGCAGTTGTTAAAGCTTCGCCAAGATGGACTTATGCGCGTAGCACAGCTGGAGTTTGATTTCGTTAAGCCCATGGCTGAAATGGAACTTAATGGTATGTTACTAGATGTACCACAATGGAGAGGTATACTTGAAGAGACAATAGTGGAAAGAGACAGATTGCGGATTCAACTCGCCGACGCTTTTAACCAAACACTAGATCAGACAACTATGTTTGGAGTATCCTTATTGAACCTGGATAGTCCTGCTCAAGTTATTAAGTGTTTAAGTAATATGGGTGTAGAGGTAGAAAGTACAGATGTCAAAGAATTAAAGAAACATAAGAAGAATCCGATAGTTAAATTATTACTTGATTATAGAGGATATAATAAGTTTATAACCACTTATGGCGAACCTATGATTGATAGGATACATCCACTAACTGGTAGATTACATACTAGATTTAAACAGATGGTGGACACTGGTAGGATGAGCTCGTCTGATCCTAATTTGCAGAATATTCCAAAACAACAAAGATATAGAGCGTGTTTTGTTGCTCGTCCTGGATATAAGTTAATTACATGTGATATGTCGCAAGCGGAGCTCCGAATTCTTGCCGCTTATTCACAAGACCCTGTATTTTTGGAAGCTTTTGAAAAAGGTATGGATCTACATACTAGAACTGCTGCAGATCTTTTTGGTTTAACTTATGATGAAGTTATTTCGGATAAGAAATTAAAAGACGATGATCCTAATAAAAGGAATTATAGAGGGCGTGTTAAATCACTTAACTTTGGGCTTATTTATGGTCTTACTAAAGTAGGGCTGGCATTACAGATGGGCACATCAGAAAATGAAGCTCAGAAGTTGATAGATATGTATTTTAGTAAATATATTAGAATTAGACAGTGGTTGGATAATGCATCAAAGTTCGCAGTTAAAAATGGTTATAGCACAACTAGAAGCGGCAGAAGACGCTATTATAGATTGCCTGATCCCACCGATAAAAATTTTAATAAGGCGCGGGGTTCTATAGAGAGGCAGGGTAAAAATGCTCCTATTCAGGGTACAAATGCATGCACAATAAAACAATCAATGAATTATATTGTTGAAAGAATTAAACCCTATGATGCCCGCCTCTTATTGACTGTGCACGATGAGACTATAACAGAAGTAAGAGAGGATCAAGCTGAAGAAGTATCACAGATAGTTTCTCAGGCAATGTGTGATGGTTTTGCTGAGTTTGTTCCTGAAGTTAAAATGGTAGCAGATGCTGATATTGCAGACTATTGGGTAAAAGGATAGAATTATGATTAATATAGATGATTTTGCAGACAAGTCCTATGATTTTTGTTTGAATAAAATGGGTTGGTCCAGACATTGGACTGTTGGTGGGTGCTACTTACATCTCGAAGCTTCAGAATTTATAGAAGCTTTGCGTGGTAAAGGAGACCCTGTTGATGAATTAGGTGATGTGCTTATGGTATTACTATCAGTAGCTCGTCATTACAAAATAGATATACACGAAGCTATAAAAAAATCAGAAGAAAAAATGGAAAGAATGTCTAATGGAAGAATATCTGATATTAAGATATCTACGTTGGACGGGTGTCAAGAGGAATAATTAATGATTAATATAGAATTTGATGAGAAAAGTGTTTTTACATATAGCGCTAAGAATCTAAGCGTAGGAGTATGGGATCACCGAGATGGTAAATGGGAAGGGCCTGTAATAGGTCATATAGGCAATATAAAATTTACTGATAAATGGCAAGTTTATCATTTTATGGAAATGCTAGAATTTATGTTGGAGAAAATAAACAATGAAGATAAAATTCAAAAAGTTACATAAAGACGCTAAGATGCCTACATACAGCACTGCGGATGCTGCGTGTGTTGATTTATATGCGGTTGAAGACTATTTATTTCACCCCGGGGATTTAAAGTTTGTACGGAGTGGAATAGCAACGGAAATTCCTTCAGGTCATTATGTTAAACTGTATAACAGAAGCGGTAATGCTGCAAAAAGGCAATTAGTTATAGTTAGTTCTAAAGTTATAGATCCCGATTATCGCGGCGAAATTTTCTTCCCGATTAAAAATATAGGGCAAGATACTCAAGTGATTAAAAAGGGTGATAGATTTGCACAAATGATGTTAAAAAAAGTTATTAAAATGGAATTTGAAGAAGTAGACGAATTGAGTGACACAGAAAGAGGTGACGGCGGGTTCGGCCACACCGGTAAATAAAGGAGGGATAGGGAAGAATGTCTAATGGTAGGTTATCAGAGAATGCTGTACAAGTAGCAGAAAGTAGATATCTAATGGATGGAGAAGATTGGGAAGCATGTGCTAGACGTGTAGGTAGGATAGTGGCTGCTCCTGAAAATAGCCATATGTTTCAATATATAGATAAATTTGCGGAGATGGTTTTTAATCTAGATTTTCTACCTGGTGGTAGAATTTTAAGGAACGCGGGTAGACAAAGAGGATCTATGTATAATTGTTATGTACTTTCAATTGGGGATTCTAGAGAAGAAATTGGACAGTTTTACAAAGACTCTCTTATACTTTGGGGAGAAGGGGGCGGCATAGGTGTTAATATATCCAGCTTGAGGCCTGAAGGTGCTCTAATTAAAGGTGTGGGGGGTGTGTCGTCTGGTCCTGTTAGTTTTCTTACCGCATCTGATGCTATAGCTGAAACCATAGAAAGTGGGGGATCTAGACGTGCAGCTGCACTAGCAATGATGCATGTAACACACCCCGATATTATGAAGTTTATTGATGCTAAATTAGTTGATGGCAAATTATCCCATTTTAATATCTCCGTAGGCGTTACTAACGAGTTTTTAGAAGCGGTAGAGCTAGATTCAGAGTGGGAATTTAAGTTTGCCCAAAAATCATATGGTAAAATTAAAGCTAGAGAAATATGGGACAAAATTATGGACAACATGATTGAGCATGCTGAGCCCGGGCTGATAAATTTGAATAAATTATTTAAAAACAATTCATATTTTTTTGAACCAATTCAATGTGTTAATCCTTGCGGAGAAGTTCCGTTGGGTCCATATTCCTGTTGCAATTTAGGTTCTTTAGTATTGCCTAACTTTATTACTGGATCTGTTAATACTAATTGGAAGAAGATGGAAGAAATAATTGATTTGGCTATTAGATTTCTAGACAATGTAGTAGATATAAATAAATATGTGTTACAAGAATTAGATATAAATGCTCATAACTCTAGAAGAATAGGTTTAGGTATTATGGGATTATCAGAGTATTTGTTTGCGAAAAAACTAAAATACGGATCAGAAAAATCCATATATGAAGTTGAACGTTTAATGAGTTTTGTAAGAGATAAAGTATATGAATCTTCTGTTAAACTTGCAAAAGAAAAAGGAGCTTTTCCAAAATTTGATCCCGTTGCATATGGTAAATCTTCTTTTATACGAAAATTACCGGCTAAATTACGTATGAATATAAAGGAACACGGCATAAGGAATGTGACGCTTCAAGCTGTAGCACCGACGGGTAGTATAAGTTTGTTAGCTGACGTAACTTCTGGTATAGAACCTTTATTTAGAAAAGCATATTTAAGACGTGATAGAGTAAGTGATAGGATGTATATACATCCAATTTATAAAGACATTTTAAATAAAGGCGAAAAAATACCCGAGTGGTACGTTGATACTGATGATCTTAAACCAGCTGACCACTTTGAGATGCAAGCGGTGGCTCAGCGTTATACTGATGGGGCTATTTCAAAAACGATAAACATGCCTAAAGGAACTACATCTAAACAGCTAAGTAGATTAACTCTGGAATATATAAACGATTTAAAGGGTGTAACGGTTTATGTTGATGGAAGCCGAGAAGGTCAAATATTAAATAAGGTGACTAGAAAAGAAGCTGAACAATATTTAAAGGAAAATAAAGTAAAGGAGAGCGCTGATACTGAGTCAGTAATGTGCGCAACAGGTTCGTGCGAGATATAATAGGATTAGATTTAGATTCAGTTCTTTGTAATACAGAATATGTGTTGGATAAATTTATACGTGAAGAATTCGGAGTAATTATTGACTGGGAGAATGAAGTAAAAGAATATGCGCTTGAGAAGATGCCGGGTATTACATTAGACCAGTCAATTGAACTTAAGGAAAGAGTAGAAAGCGGTGAAGTTTTAAAATCTATACAGACATACAATTATTCTGAGCACGCAACAAAGAAACTTCGTAACGAAGGGTTTGCTATAGCTATTATAACTAGCCGTCCATCAAGATTAAAAGCAGTTACTATGGACTGGCTAGAAGAACACGATATTGTTTATGATCTGTTGTATTGTATAGAGAGCTCTAAGAAGCATGAATTGATACAGGAGTTAGATATTAAGGCTTTCGTCGAGGATAGATTTGATACGCTTGAATCTGTTCTTGAGAATTGTGGTTCGTTGGATTATGGACTATATTGCATTTATCATCATTGGAATAAACGCTTTAGCAATGATAGAATAGTATTTGCTGATGATATTGCTGACGCTGTAGATAAGATAGTGGAGTTCAGGAGATGGAGAGGATATTTCCTTACGCAATGTGCTGGAAATATAGAGAAATTTATAAAGGAGTATCAGGATGGGAAATAAAGTTAGATTGGTGTTAGGAATGGCTATGGGAAAGGCAGATAGTGGAGACCATTTACTAACTAGACTGACTCCAGTATATGCTCATCATATAGCTATAGATGGTATAGAAGCTTCAATGCGGTGTAGATATATAGACATGGATGCTGTAAGTGAAATAAGGGAAGAGGCGCATAGGTTAGTGGATAAAATGTGCGATGAACGGGAGAGAAATTATGGGAAATAAAGTAAGATGTAAATTTTGTCAATTTGAAAAGGAAAGTAAGTGTAGTAAAAAGAAAGGTCATACAGTCAAACTTAATAAGAAAAGATCGTGTGTGGACTATCGGGGCGACGAAGATAAAATTTCAGAATGGGCACGTAGAAGAGAACCGATTGAAGCCACGCAATTACCTAAATGGGCATGGAGTAGAAAACAGAGAAGAGCGGAGCGAGATAGGTTGATTAATGAAGAGGTGATGAAGAATATAGGTACTACGGCTGACAATGGTGTTCAGATATCAGGTCCATCAGATCCTAAGCATCCTATGACTGGAGATCTTAGTAGGTTTGTTGAGTCTACTGCTGAGGAAGAATAATGGACATACGAAAAATAATACTAGAAAAACATAATACTGGTCAAATATACATCTTTCCGGGTGCTAGAGATTATTTTGACTCAAAAATAAGAACTGAGTGGTGGTGTGAAATGTCAATATCAGAGTTATTGAGATATTACACATTGCATTTAAAAAACCCGCCTACTGATAGATGTTATCACCACTGTGCAGACCCAAATGAAGGAATTATCTATATAGATGATCCTACAGACGAGGAAATGGAGTGGTTAAGTTTAGAAATTAAATTGAGCACCGCTATAAACGATTTTTTCGGCGGCAAAAAAGATGGAATGGTAAAATTTGTACTTATGGAGATTAGTAATGGGTGAAAATACAATAATTGAACTAAAACCTACAGAATGTGCGCTTGTGTTGGACGAAGATTTTTCTTCGAATCTTTATATTTCTAATGAAATAGATGATGAAGATGATGTTCCTCTTAATGTTAGGCTCTTAACAATGTTGGCTATTAAACTTAATGATGGAGAGTTTATTGAAAAAACCATCGATGAGTTTTATAAAATAGCTGAAGATGTTATGGAGAAAGAAGGGGAGAATTAATATGGAAACTAATAATAAACGAATAGATGAATTGGCAAATATAGAGATTAGCAATGCTATAGCTTTGTTGGAAGAATGTGTTGTGAATGGGAATAGTAGCTCTGGAAGCTTGTATGCTTGGTTTCTGGCTGGGCAAGGGTCTATAGAATCTACTATACAAGAATTAAAGTTTCGTCTAGAGGATGAATTAAATGAATCGGACTAAACCAACGCTTGATATAGAATTAGAACTGAAAAATCAAGGATATAAATATATCATTGGAGTAGACGAATCGGGGAGGGGCTGTTTGGCCGGGCCGGTAGTTGCTGCGTCGGTAAATATCCCTAATGGGTTTGATACCTCTGGTATAAATGATTCCAAAAAACTCTCTAGCAAAAAGCGAGAATTATTCTATAATAAGATTGTAGAGAGTTGTGATTATTCGATTTATCAGATAGATAATCACACCATAGATGATATAAATATTTTGGAAAGCACAATGATGGCAATGAGATATGCTATAATGGATATGGATAAGGCAGATTATGCTTTAATAGATGGAAATAGAATGCCAGAGTTTTTAGATCTTCCCGCAAAATGTGTTATAGGCGGGGATGCAAAGTCAATATCAATTGCTGCGGCGTCGATTGTAGCCAAGGTGTATAGAGATAGGTTAATGATAGGATTGCATGATAAGCTTCCGATATATGGATTTGATAAACATAAGGGGTATGGTACGAAATTTCACAGGGAAATGATATCGCAGTATGGACCATCCGTGTACCATAGAAAATCCTTCGGGGGCGTCAAAGAATGGCTATGAAGCTAGTGGAGAACCAGCAAGTACCTAAAGGATCATCTTATAAGGTGCTGAATAATACTTGGAGTATAGAGATCAAAGATCCTATTAAGGGTACAATTGTGTTGTCCAATGATAAGCCCGATCTTGTTTTGTCATATTTATGTGAGTTATTTACAAGACTGGAGCAAGAGCATAATAGAAATTGTATTGATATTGATGAATCCAAACTTGCATTTCATGCCAAACGAGTATGTGCTAGGAATTTAAAGAGACAGTCGAAAATGTGTAAAGAATGCCCTTTTGTGGACGAAGTTAAAAAATATTTGATAGAAAATTGAGGTAAAAGAACATGTCAAATAAAAGGTTTAAATGTAAAATAGGATGGCATAAATATAAAGATATAAAAGTTCAGCGCACTAAAAGAGTGTGCTTCGGACTAGCTGGATGTGAGATGCCAGGACAAAGATTAGTTAGACAATGCGAGGATTGCGGTAAAATAGATTACATGAGTCTAACTTTGTTTATGCCGAGTAGGTATTTATATGAGGAAGATATATGGAGTTAATTATGATGACTAATGTACAAAATATAATATTAGATGCTATGTGCGATTTGAACAATTTAATTATCAGAATGCCAAGAGGCGGCGGCAAAGATTATACATTAATGACTTATGCTATTGAGGAAGCGTCATTTGGACGAAGAAGTAATCGGATAGCGATAGTTTCGCCTACTTTTAGACAGACTAAACTATCTTTTAAAAACAAACTAGTTGAAAGTATAACAACTGGTGCCAAAACTACTATAGGTACGAATATGTGTACTGTCGAATTCGATAATGGATCTCTCATTATTGGAAGCTCTATAAATGAACTCGCTGTAGATCCATTCAACGTTCTAATTATAAATGAGGCTAACAGTATTGATGGATATTTTATAGATCTTATATTAGATTATATGAGAGTCAATGTATTGACTAAGATATTTACTTTTAGCACGGGTTATAGAGATGATAGTCCTCTGTGTAAATTAGAACAGAATGAAAATTTTTCTACCCTTTCTTTTGGTTATAAGGCTTATCCGGAATATTATTACGATAAGGATAATATTAATGAATCTAAAAAATATATGGACAAAGATAGGTTTGACATGGAATTTAATTGTAAAGTAATTAAGGTGAAAGATGATGCAAGAAGTTAAAAGAGTTAGGGTTGTAACAATGAGAGATAATTTATTCGTAAAGAAAACATTTACTCTGCATTCAGGTAATATATCTCATTGGAAAATAGAGTGTGATGCACTGACAGATGAAGATATTGAAACTATAGCCTACATAATTTCTAATAGGATATTATTTAAAAAAGTTATAGGAGTTCCAAGGGGAGGTTTTAGAATAGCCAAAGCTTTAGAAAAATATAAATCAAAAGACGGGTGGTGTCTTATAGTTGATGATGTTTTGACCACCGGCAATAGTATGGATGAAGCCAGAAGAAGCTGCGGTGAAGATGTAGATAATATAATGGGCATAGTTATATTCGCAAGGGGTGAATGCCCTTCTTGGGTAATGCCAGTATTTCGGTTATACGATTATTTATGGGAGTAATAAATGCAAACCAAACAAGTTATAGTAATTCGCAAGGACTTAAAGATGAGAAAAGGCAAGATGTGTAGTCAATCCACTCATGCATCTATGAAAGTTATACTTGATAAAATGGATAAAAAGATAATGCATGATCCCAATATTGCTCCAGATTATATAGAGTACTCATTCAATGTTGTCCAGGGTACTCCTTGGTATGAATGGCTAACTGGATCATTCACTAAAATAGTTGTTTATGTTAATAGCGAGCAAGAATTGTTAGATCTATATGATCAAGCTAAGTCCAAAGAATTGCCTTGTTCATTAATTCAAGACAGAGGATTTACTGAGTTCCACGGAGTGCCAACTTACACTGCTGTAGCGATAGGTCCTTGGTGGTCAGAAGTAATAGATGAAATTACAGGAGATTTGCCCCTATTATAAAAATTTTTGAATAATGAAAGGAAGAATAAATAATGAGTGAAGAAAGTAAAGAAAATTCCGTGATTTATTGGTCTATAGATTTTAAAGAAAGTTATTGGGATCAGATTAAAGAAAATCCAAGCAAACTTAGCGAATTGATGACTCGTATGTTAAACTCCGCCACTAATCTTGATGAATTCTCCAAACATAGTAAGAGTAGAGCGGTATGCACAGATTTTAACTTTGTAAATATAGAATATCCAATCGATAGACTTCTTGAATTTCAGTTCGAGATTTATGATGTTAGTGATCCCGAAGAAGAGAAGAAATATATGGATAAATTGGATGAAAAAGAACGTGAATGCTATAAAATGAAAGGTCTTGTAGATGGTTGATCCTTTTAATATAACAAATTATAACCTAACTGAATCTGAATTACAAGAAGTTCTTATTTTTTGGATTTGTGTCGCAGGAAAAACGGCATCTCTTATTGCGAGATCTGTTGATAGGTTGTTGAATAGTTTGGAAGGTTCTACCCCCTTTGAAAAAATTCGGCGGGTGGGATATAAAGATCT
>Ga0180437_10005505_pt1 | contig 17307 bp, 29 predicted proteins | sample SS_ome_4_FD_132410 | JGI IMG/M metagenome (GOLD analysis project Ga0180437, IMG submission 132410) | Hypersaline lake sediment archaeal communities from the Salton Sea, California, USA - SS_3_D_1 metaG | ecosystem: Environmental > Aquatic > Non-marine Saline and Alkaline > Hypersaline >... | reverse complement strand
GGCCGATTGTTGACCAAAATTGAACCATCACCGCCTGGATGCAATCGCACCCGAGCCGAAGCCGTCTTTCGCCGTCCAAGACCTTCGTAGTACTGGGTATCTGCCACGGTATCTCTTACCCCCTCAACCTATAATCAATCCACTGACTTAGGCTGCTGTGCCTCGTGTGGGTGATCGGGCCCAGCATAAACCTTAAGCTTCTTGAACATTTTGCGGCCCAGCCGGTTCTTGGGCAACATGCCACGCACTGCTGACTCGACGACCCGTTCTGGATGAGTTTGCATCCGTCGGCGCAGAGTGACCTGCTTTAGCCCACCCGGATAACCGCTGTGACGGTAATATATTTTCTGGTCAAGCTTCTGACCCGTCACATTGATTTTGTCAGCGTTAACGACAATCACATAGTCTCCACAATCCACATGCGGTGTGTAGATGGGTTTGTGCTTGCCACGCAATAGCGTAGCGATTCGAGTTGCCAAGCGCCCCAGAGTCTGGCCCTCCGCATCAACCACAAACCACTCGCGTTCGACTTCGTATGGCTTAGCTGAAAAAGTCTTCACGTTACTGTAACTCCCAAAAGTAGTGACGAGCAACAAGAATCAAGCATAAACTCTTCTACGTTTTCTTCTCAATTACTTGGTTACTCGCTGCTCGTTAACTGTATACCCCACCTTAACCAGACACAGACCACAAGGTGGAGCCGGCGGACCTGCTGCCGCCCGATCCTTAGTCTCCAGAAGGGCCGCGACTTCCTCAGGAGCTTGCACTCCTAACCCCACTCGTACCAGGGTGCCGACGATGTTGCGCACCATCCGATACAAGAATGCGTTTGCCCTGATCTCAAAGAATAGCAGTTCTCCTTCTATGTCCTTCGGTTGCTCAACAAACCACTCGGCCCGCATTACGTGGCGAACCGTGCTCGTGCCCTGAGTCGGTTTGCCAAAAGCAGCAAAATCGCGACTTCCTACAACCGACTGGCTCGCCTCTCTCATCGCCCCTAAGTCGAGAGGTTCTGCCACTTGATACGCATTACGAGCCCACAAAGGCGAGCGAATCGATATGTTAAGAATCGTGTACCGATACTGACGCCATTCGGCATCGAAGCGTGGGTGAAACGCAGAGTATGAAGTCGTCAACTGCCTGATGGCAATGTCCTTCGGCAGAACCGCATTTAGCGCCCGGTGTAATTCGCGATCAGTGTGTCGCCACGAAACATCGAAGGCAATCACCTGTCCAGTGGCATGGACACCAGCATCAGTCCGACCGGCTCCCAGCACCCGAACTCGCTTCTGCGTAATGCGTTCGATGGCCTTTTCTAGCTCACCCTGGACAGTGCGTCCTTGCGCCTGGATCTGAAAACCTAAAAAATCGGTACCGTCGTATTCAACCTTTGCCTGGTATCGAAGTTCCATCAACAGAAAGGAGTAACGGGCAAGGGCTAGAATACAAGGGTGAAACGTCTTTGGTTGCTTTGACCCTTTGCTTCCAACCCCGCACTTCCTGCTATCTACTCGACCAGTGAGATTAGTACCACCGGCGCAGCGTCGCCCTTTCGTGGCCCGAGCTTATAAATGCGAGTATACCCTCCTTCACGATCTTCGTAGCGCTCTGCGAGCTCATCGAAGAGCTTTTGCAAGACCTCCTGGTCTTGCACATCGCGGGCGGCCAGTCGCCGCGAATGCAGATCACCACGCCTGGCAAGAGTAATCAAGTGCTCGGCCTGGGGACGAATTGCCTTGGCCTTGGCCTCAGTAGTACGAATCTGCTCGTGTCGAAAGAGCTCTGTCACCAAATTGCGGAATAGGGCCTTGCGATGAGCAGAACTACGCCCTAGTCTTTTACCCGCTACTCTATGTCTCATCGTCCAGTTTCCTCGTAAGACTCGATTTAAGCAACTCAGAGGAGCTGCTCAAGCTTTTCCCTCAACTTAATCACCAAATGAAGGTCAAACCCGTTTCTTATTCCACCTCACCGATCAAGTTGATTCTTGGAAAAGCCTTATGACGCTAAAAGGACCCCTCTCAGGCAGCCAGTTCTATCTCTTCCGACGGCTCATCATCCGCCGCCGCGTCTTGAGAGATGCGCTCCAACTCATCGAGGAAGCCTTTCTCGCGAAGCTTTTCCATTAGTTCGTCAAGCGACTTCTGGCCAAAGTTGCGAATAGCCAGGATCTCTTCCTCACCCTTCTGCAACTTCTCCAGGATCTCGCCCACTTGAGTGATACCCGCACGTTTCAGGCAATTGTAGGCACGCACTGTCAGTTCAAGCTCTTCAATGGGCGTCTCGTACATACGGGCGGGGATGCCACCCTCATCCTCTTCCTCGACCTCCGGTTCTTCCTCTGCAACGCCCGAAATGAGCGTGAAGTGCTGTACCAGAATACGTGCCGCCTCACTCAATGCATCGTGAGGCGCTATGGTCCCATCGGTGCTCACTTCGAGCACCAGACGGTCATAGTCAGTCACCTGGCCAATGCGTGCGCGCTCGACGGTATAACTTGCGCGACGAACAGGACTAAAAATGGCATCAACCGGGATCTCTCCGATGGGCAACTTACCCCGCTCTTCGCCTGGCGAATAGCCACGACCTGGCTCAACAACCAGCTCGATATCCAGCTCTGCCTCTGGCGAATCAGCTACAAATAGAGATAGGTCAGGATTGACAATCTCTACGTTGGGCGGGCATTCCAAGTCACCTGCCGTGAAAACACCTTCACCCTTGATCTCAGCTCGCAGCCGCACCGATTCGCTGTTGAAGAGCCTGACGCGCAGTTGCTTGATATTAAGAACAAGAGCCGTCATATCCTCACGCACGTGCGGGATATCGGAGAATTCATGATGTATCCCGCTCACGCGAAGTGAGGTCACAGCAGCACCAGGCAACGAAGCCAGCAGCACGCGACGCAGGGCATTGCCCAACGTGATACCATATCCACTTTCCAGTGGGCCTATACTAAAGCGCCCATAACTTTGAGCACTTGCCTCAGTTTCAACCTTAGGCAAGACAAGATTCATTTCCGACAAAGCAACACCCCCTGTAGACACCCGGACTCCCGAGCCCAAAGCTGTTTTTCACATCTTGCTCCAATCTTATGTCGAAATACAGGCAAGGTGAGGGACTACCGGCTGTAATACTCAACAATCAACTGCTCATTTAGAGATACATCAATATCATCGCGGGAGGGTAGGTCAACAACCTTACCCGTGAGGTTAGTTGGATCTAGACTCAGCCAAGCCGGAATTCGATCGTCGTCCAATACCTGAGCCACCTCTTTGAAATACGCTTTCTCCCGATTTAATTCTCGAACCGCAATGATATCCCCCGGCTTGACCAGATAAGAAGGGATGTTGGTCTTGCGGCCATTGACATCAAAATGGCCATGTCTTACAAGTTGGCGAGCCTGTGCCCGTGAGCCAGCAAAGCCTAAGCGGTAGACTACGTTGTCGAGTCGGCTTTCGAGCAAAATGAGCAGATTTACGCCTGTGAGTCCTTTTTGGCGCTGAGCCTCACGGAAGTAACGACGGAACTGACGTTCGTAAACACCATAGATGCGGCGCGCCTTTTGTTTGGCTCGAAGCTGCAAGGAGTAGTCAGATTCCTTGCGCCGATATTGAGCCTGCCGCCCGTGCATACCAGGCGCGTAAGAACGTCGCTCGAAGGCACACTTGGGTGAGAAACACCGCTCACCTTTTAGAAATAGCTTCTCGCCCTCGCGACGACATAGTTTGCATACCGGACCGTTATAGCGTGCCAAGTTATCCTCCTGCTTTGAACTTCGCAATTATTAAGCTAGAGGTTTACGGGCCTGGCAGAGCCCTTCATCCCTCTAATGTAATTTCTCTGGACGGCGGTCTACTCTACGCAACGAACCGCTTAATGATTAAGGCAATTACACCCGCCGCTTCTTGGGCGGGCGACACCCGTTATGAGGAATCGGGGTAACATCGGTGATGGAACGCACCTTGAAGCCCGCACCCTGTAACGAGCGGATGGCTGCCTCACGGCCTGGCCCAGGCCCCTTAACAAAGACATCAACTTCTCGCACCCCGTGATCCTGAGCGTTTTTGGCTACCTGCTGTGCTGCAAGCTGAGCAGCATAAGGCGTGCTCTTACGTGACCCCTTGAAGCCAACCGTGCCAGCACTGGACCAAGTGATCGTGTTTCCTTGCTGGTCGGTAACTGTGATGATGGTGTTGTTAAAGGTGGAATGGATGTAAGCGCGTGCATGCGGTACGTTCTTACGCTCTCTACGCCCACCACTTCTTCTGCTCTTAGTTTTTGCCATAATACCTCCTGAATACTGCAAGGTAGGAAGCTGCATACCAAGATTGAACGATATGTCAGACCCAATACACAATATGCGATAGACAGAGTAACTACTTCTTGACGCGGGCCCGTCTGCGACCAGGAACTGTCTTGCGCGCGCCTCGCTTGGTTCGGGCATTGGTGCGGGTACGCTGACCACGTACCGGCAAGTTACGGCGATGACGAAGACCACGGTAACATTGGATCTCCTGCAAGCGCTTGATGTTCATCTGTATCTCACGTCGCAGATCACCCTCGACTTGATAATTCCTATCAATCACCTCGCGCAGCCGGGCGACTTCATCCTCGGCCAGATCTTTCACCCGGGTATCCGGGTTCACCTCGGACTGTTGTAGAATATCCTGACTGCTTCTGAGTCCAATGCCATAAATGTAAGTCAGTGCGATTTCAACACGCTTGTCTCTCGGCAAATCAACCCCTGCAATACGCGCCATATGTAAGCCTCCTTATTCCTGATACGCGCCTAACCCTGGCGCTGCTTATGCTTGGGATTGGTGCAGATTACTCGCACAACCCCCCGCCGCTTTATGATCTTGCATTTTTCGCAACGTCGTTTTACGGACGGTTTCACTTTCATTTTGTCGTAGCCTCCTGTTACCTTTGCTCCAGCTCACAAGCGCGTGAGAATTTCGGGTTCTCCATCGGTGATAGCGATCGTATGTTCAAAGTGAGCTGAACGCTTTCCGTCAGCGGTAACCACAGTCCAACCATCATCCAGCACTCGGGTGTGCCAGTCACCAGCCACAACCATGGGCTCCAGAGCGACGGTCATCCCCGACATTATCGGATAGTTCTTGGGCCGATGGCCACGCGGTGCGAGATAATTGGGCACATCCGGCTTCTCGTGCATATTGCGCCCGATACCATGTCCCTGGTACTCCCGCAACACGTTATAACCCCGTTGCTCGACGTGTGACTGAATGGCACGGATAACGCTCCACAAACGGTTGCTTGTGTGTGCCTTGGCAATGCCAGCCATCAATGCACCCTCGGTGGTCTCTAACAGGCGATGGGTTTCCTCATCCACCTCGCCGATGGCCAAAGTAATGGCTGCATCACCATAAAACCCTTTGTAGACGGCTCCCACATCTATGCTTATGATGTCCCCTTCATCAAGTACCCGATCAGAGTTGGGAATACCATGCACGATCTCTTCGTTAATCGAGGCACAGATCGAAGCTGGAAAATCATTCTGCCCACGATGTGGATATCCCTTAAAGGCCGGAATCGCTTGATGCTGGGCGATAATATCCTCAGCCAAAGCATCAAGTTTGGCGGTTGAGACACCGGGTTGGGCCTCCTCACGCATTGCGGCCAGTACTTTGGCAACAATGCGCCCCGCCTGCCGCATCAGGGTCAATTCTTCCTTAGATTTTCTCTCTATCTTCACGGTCATCCAATTGTTCAAAGCATTCGGATGACCAGCACCTATTGGATAGTGCCGGTTAGTCCGAAACCTATTTTATAAACCCTTCGTAATGACGCATCAGGAGCTGAGCTTCAAGCTGCTTCATGGTATCCAGCACGACACCAACGACAATGAGCAAGCCGGTGCTAGTGATGAGCAACGACTGTGTCTGTCCACCTGTTCGCTCCAAACCAGGGAGCAACTGCACCAACCAGGGCAAGATGGCCACCAGCCCCAGGAAGACCGCACCGACCAGGGTGATGCGCTGAAGCACCCGGTTGAGATATTCTTCAGTGCGTTTGCCTGGCCGCAAGCCGGGAATGAAACCACCTTGGCGCTGCAGCGATTCGGCCAGATTCTGCTGCCGGAAAATGACATCGGTGTAAAAGTAGGTAAACCCAATAACCATCAAGAAATACATGATCCAATAAAGCCAGGCGTCGTTAGCCGGTCGCAGGTTTTCGTAAACGCCATTCACCAAGGTTTGGAAAATACCAGTCCTGGTCGGGTCGTAGAAATAGCTGGCGATGGTACTGGGAAAGATCATGATAGATTGGGCAAAGATAAGCGGGATCATGCCTGCACTGTTAACGCGCAATGGAATATGCGCGCTTTGGCCACCATAAACCCGAGTTCCCCGCACACGCTTCCCATATTGAACCGGAATTCGTCGTTGCCCCTCCTGAACGAATACGATGACCGCAACCGTGGCCGCCGTAATCAGAGCGAAAACCAACAGCCCGACATAATCCTGACTTAGCACGAAACCACCTATGTTTTGTGGCAGCCGGGCTACGATGCCACCAAAGATGATCAGTGATATACCATTACCGATGCCTTGCTCAGTGATCAGCTCGCCTAGCCACACGGCAAAGACGGTACCAGCGGTCATAGTCACAATGGTAGCGACAGTGCCTAATGGATCCTGGTTAAAACCGAAGCTGGTCAGCACATTTGTCCCAACTGAGCGCTGGATGAAAACAGCTTGCCCATAGGCCTGAAGCGCGGCCAAGGGTACCATCAGCCAGTGGGTATACTGGTTCAACCGTTCCCGGCCGCCAGGCTCCCTGGCAATCTCCTCAAGCTGAGGAATAATCGGTGTGATCAACTGAATAATGATGGAGGCAGTAATGTAGGGATACACCCCCATTGCCATCACCGAGAAATTCGACAGAGCGCCTCCCGACAATAAGTCCAGAAAGCCGATCAATTGGCTTCCGGCTTGACCGCCCTCCAAGAAGCTGCGCAGGGCTTCCTGATCTACGCCAGGGACGGGCACGTGAGCAGCAGCTCGATAGACAAACAAAATGAAGAAGGTGAAAAAAATCTTCTGGCGCAGATCGGGGAGACTCAATGCGTTCCTAACAGCCTGGATCATTCGGACTCCTCCCAGCAGTCAGTCATCTCTAGTCCTCTGATGTTAGTAACTCGACCGTGCCACCGGCTGCCTCAATTTTGGCGCGTGCACTGGCCGAAAAACGATGTGCCTTCACCGTTAGTTCTCTATCCAGATCACCACGCGCTAGAATCACTACCGGCTTTTTGGTTGACTTGATGATACCTGCCTCGTACAGAGTCTGTGGCGATACTTCCGCCCCGCTTTCAAACTCATCCAGGCGATCCAGATTAACCTCAGCGTACTCAACACGCCATATGTTAGTAAAGCCACGCTTAAAGGGGAGCCGACGCACCAGCGGCAACTGCCCTCCCTCGAAATAGGGCCCTTTGCCTCCACCGGCGCGGGCGCCCTGCCCCTTCGTGCCACGACCGGCGGTTTTACCCTGACCCGCGGCCATCCCCCGGCCCACACGCTTCCTTCGCTTTCGACTGCCAGGGGCCGGCTGTAAATCATGCAACTTCATTTTTCCACCTCTTGCACCTCAACCAGGTGCCCCACCTTGTTAACCATCCCCCGAATCACTGGCGTATCTTCGTGTTCGACCGAATGGCCCAGGCGGCGTAAGCCCAAAGCCTGAATGGTTCCCTTCTGGCGTTTTGAGTAGCCAATGCTACTCTTGACCCAGGTAACACGCACTGTTTTGTGCTTTTTCTTAGCCATCTTCCCTACTCCAGAACGGTTGAACGCGATTGACAGCCAAACCACGCCGATTGGCAATTTCAACTGGGTCCTGCAATTCGTTCAGGGCTTGGACGGTAGCCTTGACTACATTCAATATGTTGGCACTGCCGAGGCTCTTGGTGAGAATATCGCGAATGCCAGCAGCTTCAACCACCGCACGCACACCACCACCAGCGATCACCCCGGTACCAGGCGCAGCAGGTTTCATAAAGACCTTGGCTGCGCTATACCGAGAAGTCACTTCGTGAGGAATCGTAGTCCCAGTTAGCGGGATTAAGCGCATGTTACGTCGTGCCTTTTCAGCCCCCTTGCGGATGGCATCTGGCACTTCACGGGCTTTGCCCACCCCAACACCAACACTGCCTCGGTTATCTCCGACTACAACAACCGCCCGGAAGCTGAAGCGACGACCACCTTTTACCACTTTTGCCGTACGTGCGATGTGAACCACACGCTCGTCAAGCTCTTCGACCTCTTCGAATTTCTGTTCCCGATCCGCCATATTTCCTCCGATAATCAGCCATCAACTAGAACTGCAGCCCCTCCTCGCGAGATGCATCGGCCAGCTTCTTGACCCGACCGTGATACTTGTATCCGCCCCGGTCAAATACGACCTGGTCGATGCCAGCCTCGGCAGCCCGCTGGGCCAGGGCCTTGCCAACCTCAGCCGCTTGTTCGCTTTTGGTCTTGCCCGCGAGACTGTTGGCGAGTGAGGGGTCGAGTGAAGACACCGCCAATAGCGTATGCCCCTGGCTGTCATCTATAAGCTGCACATAGATATTATTGAGACTGCGACGGACATTCAGGCGAGGACGCTCTGATGTTCCCGCCAACCGCTTACGCACACGTGCATGGCGACGCTTACGTGCCATTTCTTTCTTATTAGGCTTACCCATAATATTACTTCTCCACGTCCATCGGGTAGCAGACTACTGAACCTTGCCGGCCTTTCCAGCCTTGCGGCGTACGTATTCGCCTTCGTAACGAATCCCCTTGCCCTTATAAGGCTCCGGCGGGCGCACTCGACGAATGCGAGCCGCCATTTCACCCACCATTTCCTTGTCAACGCCCGACACACTAATCCCACGATACCCCTTTTCAACCTCGAAAGAGATACCGTCTGGTGGTTCAATCACGACCGGATGGGAATACCCTACGTTCAACACCAAATTCTTGCCTTGTTGCTCGGCCCGATAGCCTACTCCCTGAATTTCCAGACGGCGCACAAACCCCTCGCTCACGCCCATGACCATATTGTACAACAGCGCTCGTGTAAGGCCGTGAAGCGCGCGATGTCGACGATGGTCAGTCGGCCGCTGAACGACGATTTTGTTGTCCTCCATCGCAATCTGCATATCAGGATCAAACGTGCGCGAAAGCTCACCCTTGGGACCTTTCACTCGCACGGTATTCTTTTGAACATTAACCGTCACCCCTTGGGGGACAGTTATCGGCAAACGTCCTATACGAGACATATATCAACCTCCGCCGTCAAACCTCTAATCTCAAATTGTGTATCGCCTGACCCTTTGCCTGAACGCGGTTCACGGAGATTAGGCCTTGTTGACATTTTTTCCTTATCCTCTGAGACTCCAGCAAAGAGTCTTGATGGTGTCTCTCTGGTACTAATCCCAATGTCAACACTATCTAAAGATTCAAGAATTGCTACCACACATAACAGAGTACTTCGCCCCCTACATGTTGGCTTCGTGCCTGCTGTGCAGTCATCACCCCTTTAGGTGTGGAGACAATAGCGACTCCAAGACCACTCCGCACCCAGGGCAAATCGCTCTGGCTGGAGTACACACGGCGTCCCGGCTTACTCACTCGCTTGAGCCCAGTTATGACAGACTCAGATCGTTTGGTCTTCGCATACTTCAGGCTAATTCGTAATACCGACTGGGGCTTGGCTGGAACGACATCATAGTTTTCAACAAAGCCCTCATCCTTCAAGATACGGGCAATCGCTTCGCGCATCTTGGAGGTAGGCATCACCACCTGACGATGCTGAACCATAGTAGCGTTCCGAATACGTGTAAGCATATCGGCAATCGGGTCAGTAACGCTCATAGGTTATTCTCTCCTGCTACAATTACCAGCTAGATTTAACGACGCCAGGGATGAGTCCTTGGTTTGCCAATTCACGGAAGCATATGCGACACAGGCCAAAGCGCCGCATATACCCGCGTGGGCGCCCACAGCGACTGCATCGATTAACCTTCCGAACGGCGTACTTGCGTTTCTTTTCGCGCTCAATCATTGATTTTTTTGCCACGGCTACTCCCTTACCCTACACTCTTTCAGGACATAAACCCATGTTTCTACAGCTACCAGCAGGTCAAAAATGGAGTTTATTGTCCTCAACCCACACAGTTCTTGTGCGAGATTCGTTTCCGAAAACGCATCGGGCGATTCAGCTACAGAGTTTCAAAGCTCGAGACTGACTCTAATTCCGTTTAAATGGCATCCCAAGCAACGCCAGCAACTGACGCGCCTCATCATCAGTCTGGGCGCTGGTGACGATAGTGATGCCCATTCCGCGGATTTTATCAATCTGGTCGTAATCAATCTCGGGCCATACCAATTGCTCAGTAAGGCCAATCGCGTAATTTCCGCGGCCATCGAAGCTATCAGGTGATACGCCGCGGAAGTCGCGCTGGCGGGCCAGGGCCACATTCATCAGTCGGTCCAAAAAATCATACATCCGGTTCCCACGGATGGTCACTTTGACGCCGATAGGATTACCCTCGCGCAACTTGAAGCTGGCGATAGATTTCTTAGCACGAGTGATAATAGGTTTCTGCCCGGTAATCGTCATCAAGTCTTGTGAAATGGCGTCCAGCGCTTTGGCACTTTGCAGTGCCTCGCCAGCCCCCACATTAACGACCACCTTTTGCACACGTGGAACCTGCATTACGTTTTCATAACCAAACTCTTCTACAAGAGCTGGCACGACTTCTGTCCGGTAAAGTTCTTTTAGTCTGGGCACGTTAGGCATCTTTCGCCCCCCGAATTTGCTCAGTCAATATTCTCGCCACAGCGCTTGCACATCCGCACTTTGATCCCATCATCCGAGGTGAAGCCCACACGAGTCCATTCATCACAGTGGGAACAAACCAGCGCCACGTCCGAGATATGAATTGGAGCTTCGAGTTCGATAATACCAGTCTGAGTGCGGGTTTGGCTGATAGGTCGCTGATGCTTCTTAATAATGTTGCGTCCGCCGACAATCACCCGGTCCTTGCTGGGATCACGCTCAACGCGGCGACGCTTGCGATCTACTTTCCAGCCTCGCACCACGTCACGCACCGTACCACGTAGACCGCGCTCATCACCAGCAATGATCTCTACGGTATCGCCTCGCTTGATCTTCATCATAATTCCCAAACTCCTCGAATTTACCTACAACACCTCAGGGGCCAGCGAGACAATTTTCATGAAACCTTTTTCGCGCAGCTCGCGTGCCACAGGTCCGAAGATGCGGGTGCCTCTTGGATTCCTGGAGGCGGTGTCAAGGATAACCGCCGCATTCTCATCAAATTTGATCAAAGAGCCATCGCTGCGCCCATATTCTTTGGCCGTACGAACAACTACAGCCCGAACAATATCACCCTTTTTCACAGACCCATGAGGAGTAGCCTGCTTTACGCTAGCCACGATCACATCGCCCACCGACGCATAACGCCGCATGGAGCCACCCAGCACCCGAATGCATAAGATCTCTCTGGCACCAGTGTTATCGGCCACCTTAAGCCGAGACTCTTGTTGAATCATCGCAATAACTCCTAGGTGAGATAAGGGTTGGGCAGCTAGAGCTTGGCCCGCCTCACAATATCCGTGACTACCCACCGCTTTTCTTTGCTAATCGGGCGTGACTCAATTACACGCACCAAGTCGCCAACGCCACACGCGTTTTCTTCATCGTGGACCTTGTATCGCTTGTGATGTCGGACCACTTTGCCGTAGAGCGGATGCCGTGTGAGACGTTCCACTCTGACAACCACCGTCTTGTCCATTTTGTTGCTGACTACCCGCCCGACCAGAACTTTGCGTTGTTCTCTTGCCATTTCAAAATACCCTCATCTAGCCTCAGAGCAGTGCTTAAGGCTCCTCAGATTCATCCTTCGCTCGTCGCGACCTCGGCTGCTAGCTCACGCTCACGCAAGATAGTCTTAATGCGAGCGATGTCTCGTTTCAGTTCGGTAAGCCGGTTGAAATTCTCCAATTGGCCGATTGTGAACTGAGTCCGTAGGTTAAAGAATTCTTCTTCTGCATCATCCAGCCGAGTCTTGATTTCGTCGGTTGATAGGGTACGGATTTCCTGAGCATTCACGGGCTACCCCTCCTCGCCGCCAGCACGTATCACAAACTGCGTCTTGATGGGCAACTTATGCGAGGCCAAGCGCAGCGCTTCGCGAGCCAACTCTTCCGGCACACCGGCAATCTCAAAAATGATACGCCCAGGTTTGACCACCGCGACCCAATGATCCACATTCCCCTTACCACTTCCCATGCGCGTCTCGGCCGGCTTGACTGTCACAGGTTTATCAGGAAAGACGCGAATCCAAAGTTTGCCACCACGTTTCACATAGCGGACGACAGCGCGACGGGCCGCCTCGATTTGTCGACTGGTCATCCAGCATGGCTCCAAGGCCTGCAGACCATATTCGCCGAAAGCAATTTGAGAGCCACGCCCTGCCTTTCCTTTCAGGCGGCCGCGCATCTGCTTGCGATATTTTACACGCTTTGGCATCAACATAGTTACAATCTCCCACTTGCAAGAGTCAGCAGGCCAATAAGCCAACAACTCAATCAATCCCAAAATAGGGGCGAGTCAGCACGTCAATTCAAATCTGCTGATTTCCAGTTGCGCTGACACGCTAATAGGCCAATGCTGCCTCATCTTCAGTCTCAGGCAAAATCTCGCCTTTGTAAATCCACACCTTCACACCGATGCGCCCAAACGTCGTAAGGGACTCAGCATGGGCATAGTCAATGTCAGCACGTAGCGTGTGGCGAGGCACACGTCCTTCGCGCTGTGTCTCACGCCGGGCCATTTCAGATCCGGAAAGTCGACCGCCACAAGCGATCATAATACCCTCAGCCCCAGCCCGCATTGCACGCCGAATGGCCTGCTTCATAGCACGCTTGTGCGAAATGCGCCGCTCAAGCTGCTGAGCGATGCTTTCGGCCACCAAATACGCATCCAGATCCGGGTTTTCGATCTCCTGGACGTCTACATGAACCTTCTTTTTGGTCAACTCTTCCAGTTTTCGGCGCAGCGCATTCACATTTGCTCCCTTACGACCGATGATGATACCTGGCTTGGCAGTCCAAATTCGCACTGTCACTTGCCTGGCCGCTGGCAAACGTTCAATCTCCACTGAAGAAACACTGGCGCGCTCGTTCTCTTTCAGTATCAAACTACGAACCGCCAAGTCCTCAGCCAGAAGATCGGAATACGTATCACCTTCGGCATACCAGCGTGCCTTATGATCTTTAACGATGCCCAACCGAAATCCAGTGGGATGTACTTTACGCCCCAAGGCAAACCTCCTATGCCTACTCTTCCTCTACTTCTTCCAAGACTACCCTGATATGTGATGTACGTCTGAGAATGGGCTTGAAGCGTCCTCGCGCACCGAAACGTCGCCAGGGACGCATCGGCCCTGAATTAGCAACGATCTCCGCGATGAACAGATCCTCTCTTGAAAGGCCGAAATTCTCTTCCGCATTGGCGACGGCACTCTTGATGGTCTTGGCAATGGGCTTGGCCGCCGCCTGTGGCATCAACCGCAGGACTTCCAACGCCTCGTCTGCATACATACCACGCACGACATTTACCACCCGTCGTGCTTTGATAGGTGAGCCAGGGATATATTTGCTTTCTGCATGCACCTGAAAACCCGCCATCTCTTGCTACTCCCTCCTAGCCTTGCTGCCTCTTTCTCTAGCAATGTGTCCACGGAAGAAGCGAGTAGGAGCAAACTCACCCAGCTTGTGGTTAACCATACTCTCTTGGACATAAATTGGCACATGTTGGCGACCGTTGTGCACCGCGATCGTGTGGCCCACCATCTCCGGTGAGATAGTGGAAGATCGGGCCCAAGTCTTAACCACACGTTTATCGCCCGAGGCATTCATAGCCTGAATCTTCTTCAACAATTTAGGATCTACCCATGGGCCTTTTTTGACCGATCGAGTCATCGCTGGTACCTCCCCAATCTTTTCGTCACGAACCTAACAGCCGGCTGTGTGTTCGGTCCGCTGGTCTACCTTACCGCCGCTTCTTAGCTCGTCTACGCACGATATATTTATTCGTCAGCTTTGATCGCCTCGTCCTGTATCCCAAAGTTGGCTTACCCCATGGAGTCTTAGGACTGGCCATCCCGATAGGCGCACGTCCCTCACCACCACCATGCGGGTGAGAAGCCGGGTCCATCGCCGAGCCACGCACCGAGGGACGACGGCCCTGCCAACGCTTACGGCCCGCCTTACCCAGCGAGATGTTGCCATGATCTAGATTACCCACCTGCCCGATAGTCGCCATGCAGTTCTGGTCAATCATTCGCACCTCGCTGCTAGGCAAGCGAACCTGGGCGTAAGGACCTTCCTTGGCCATCAACTGAGCTGAAGTGCCAGCCGACCGCACCAACTGTCCACCCCGGCCTGGTTGAAGCTCTATGTTGTGGATCAGGGTGCCTAACGGGATACGATAAATGGGCATCGCATTTCCTACCCGAATCTCTGCGTCGGTCCCTGACGAAACAACATCGTCCACCATCAGCCCCATAGGAGCGATGATGTATCGCTTCTCACCGTCGGCGTACACCAACAAGGCAATGCGTGCTGACCGATTAGGATCGTATTCAATGGATGCCACCCGGGCCGGCACACCGGACTTATCTCGTTTGAAATCTATCACCCGGTAACGACGCTTGTGACCGCCACCGCGTCGTCGGACCGTAATCTTACCCCGGAAGTTGCGCCCGGCTCTTTTCTTAAGCGGTCTAAGCAGGCTCTTTTCGGGGCTTGTCTCCGTAATTTCTTCAAAAGTCGAAACCGTCATCCCCCGTCGGCCAGGCGAAGTCGGTTTGTAACTCTTAATAGGCATAATGGCTTCTCCGCTTCTTGCCTATTCTTGATGGCAAAATTATCTTGCAGTTCTAGACTAGACGCCTTCAAAAATCTCAATATGTTGATCAGGCGCGATAGTGACGATAGCTTTCTTCCAGGCAGGGCTTCGCTTCACACGCTTTCGCCCCCAACGCCCATACTTAGGACCCATGTTAATTACACGCACCCCGAGCACGTCTACGCTGAAGATGCGCTCGACTGCTTCCCGAATCTGAGTCTTGTTGGCACGACGGTCCACTTCAAAGGTATACTGATTCTCAGCGGTTGCAATGTTGCTCTTCTCGGTGATTACGGGGCGTTTTATCACTTGATAAGGACTGATCTCTCCCATCGCTCACCTCATCCCAAAATCTCTTCCACCACTGCCAAGGCATCAGTGGGCATAATCACATAATCATACTTGAGCAAATCCCGTACGTTCAGGTAATTCGCTCGCAATGTTTTCACGTCGGACAGATTCTTAGCTGATCGCTCAATGTTCTCATTTCGATCAGGCAACAGAATGACCGCGCTGGATTCAACATTCAGGTTTCGTAACGTGTCAAGCATCGCACGGGTCTTCGGCGCTTCTAAACCAATGGCATCCAACACAATTATATGCTCTTCAGCAGCCTTAACCGACAGCGCTGAGCGCAGTGCAAGTCGACGCATTTTGCGCGGCATCTTTTTTGTGTAGTGACGGGGCCGGGGTCCGTGTGCCACACCTCCACCTACAAAGATGGGCGCGTTACGACTGCCGTGACGTGCACGACCTGTTCCTTTTTGCCGATACCACTTAGCCTTGGTACGTACCACTTCGCTTCGAGACTTGGCCTTGTGTGTCCCCAGGCGTCGATTTGCCAATTGCCGCACCAGCGCTTGATGCATCACCGGTCCATTTGGTTCGATGCCAAATATGTCTTCACGCAGGTCCACTTCGCCAACTGTTTCACCCGCGACGTTCTTAACTTCTACCTGCATCGCTTATCTCCGCACTTTCGAAACTCTGGTTTTGCGAGCCTCACGGATGATAAGAAGCCCGCCACGCGCACCTGGCACCGCCCCTCTCACCGCAATCAGATTCCGTTCCGGGTCCACTAATACGATTTCAAGATTGTGAACGGTGACCTGCTCGCCACCCATTCGGCCCGCCATACGCAGGCCTTTAAATACGCGCCCTGGGGTAGAGCCCGAGCTAATCGCACCCGGCGCTCGCCAGCGGTCAGATTGGCCGTGTGTCTTGGGACCACCCCCGAAGCCGTGGCGCTTGACAACACCAGCAAAGCCACGTCCCTTGGAGGTGCCAGACACGTCTACCCAATCACCCGCCTCAAAGAGGCTGACATCGAGTTGTTGACCTTCGCTTAGGTCTTCATGATCGTTCACTCGAAACTCGCGCAAGTAACGTAACGGCGGAATATCGTTTTTGGCCAGATGACCAAGCTGGGGCTTGCTGGCACGACTTGGCCGGATCTCTTCAAAACCGAGTTGCACCGCAGTGTAGCCATCGCGCTCAAGCGTTTTTTTCTGCGTTACATAACACGGCCCAGCTTCGATGACAGTCACAGGGACGACTTCACCCCGCTCGTCAAATATCTGGGTCATACCAAGTTTCTTCCCAAGAAGTCCGTTCATTGTATTTTGGGGGACGAGGACTGCCGGTCTTTCTTTGCCGGTGGCTACCTATCTAGCCTACCGAATACCGCATCATCCTCAATCCCCTCCTCCCTTTCCCTTTAAGTCAAAGGGTAGAAAACAGTGATCCAAAATCAGAGCTGTCGCAAGAATATTCGGCGAAGGATGAGAGGCCAAGCATAAGAATGCGACCATCTCGACGCCTCGATCACCGATCTATTTTATCTCTACGTCAACGCCGGCGGGCAAGTTTAGCCGCACAAGGGCGTCAATCGTCTTCGAACTGGGCTCGACGACATCAATGAGACGCTTATGAGTGCGGATTTCAAACTGCTCCCGCGAATCCTTATCTATGAAAGGCGAGCGAATTACTGTAAACTTCTCAATCTTGGTCGGCAAGGGCACCGGTCCGACCACAATTGCTCCCGTACGTTCGGCTGTGTCAACAATCTGTCGAACCGACTGATCCAAGACACGATGATCATAAGCTTTCAACCGGATACGTATTTTCTGCTTAGCCATACCACCCCCTTGCAACAGCAAACTGGTCGGTCGGTTCACGCACTGGTTGGCGAGTGAGGCATAAGTGGTGAGAGCTATCCCACCAACCTAACGCAAACCTGCTATTCAATGATCTTGGTGATGACGCCAGCTCCCACGGTGCGACCACCCTCGCGAATGGCGAACTGGCTTCCAGCCTCCAGCGCCACCGGCACGATCAACTCCACCTTCAGGTTCACTC
>Ga0180437_10005504_pt1 | contig 17308 bp, 19 predicted proteins | sample SS_ome_4_FD_132410 | JGI IMG/M metagenome (GOLD analysis project Ga0180437, IMG submission 132410) | Hypersaline lake sediment archaeal communities from the Salton Sea, California, USA - SS_3_D_1 metaG | ecosystem: Environmental > Aquatic > Non-marine Saline and Alkaline > Hypersaline >... | reverse complement strand
TGTAAGTAACTGCGATGATCCAAATTGCAAACCAAATTAGTTCCAAAAAATAAGAGGAAGGGGGTCTTCCCCCTTCCCCTGGGGGAGGAGATAATCATTTTTGACTCGAATGCGTATTAGGGTATATATTGTCACTTATTTTATATTATAATTTCGGTAGCCTGGGCTATCTATATATGCCAGATAGACCGAAAGGACACAAAAAGGACACAAGCTATATGTAGTAGGAAAATCTATATGCTAACTATGCCGATAGTGAAGCTTCGAAAATATGTTTCCTATTCATACACAATGAGAAAAAACACAAATAAGAAGCGGAAATACATTAGTTGCAATACCAGATGGGAAGAAATACCAGATGAAGATGATCCTGACGTAATCGAATTCATTCACGCACATGGCGATGGGAACTACCAGTTCATTCAAAGTGGTTTGTGTGTGAAAAGCCTTCACATAAAAGCATTTGGTTATCGATCCTTTATTGATGAAATGGAACGGGTTAGGTTGCCAGCTTGGGCAAAACTCAAAAAGTCCATCCATTGCCATCATTGTTATTTGTTGGGGAAATCTGAAGAAAGGAAAAAATGGAAAGAAATTCTGGATAGCAAAGTTGAAGAAGCATACCAGGAAGGCTATCATCAAGCACTTGATGATGTTGATAATGAGACGGAAAACCTTGAAGAAGAAGAAGAGTATATCCCCCAAGATCAATATTATCCACCCGAACCTATTGATGTAGAATACGAAGAAGTATTTGAAGAAGATGATGAAGAAGATGATGGCGAAGAAGAGTTTGAACCTGATGATGATGAAGATTATGATGAAGAAGATGATGATGAATTTGACGATCCTGATGATTTCGAACCTGTTTAAAAACAACTGGAGGTATTTAAATGGGATGGTTAAGAAGCGAAAAAGAAGATGAAAAGAAGAAAAGATTAAAAAGGAAAAAGTTAGATGCCAGGAAAATGTTTGGTGAAGAAAAACTTCCTGGTGATGTAGAATTGGAACTGGATTTAGATTCAGAAACGATCAATGAATGGTTTGAGGAATGGCTGGAAGATAAGCGCAAGGTGCTATCAAAACAGATTGAAGATCGGGAAAAAAGGCAAGCCCTGGAAGATAAAGAAAAGGATTTGAAGAAGAAAAATAAAAAGACCAACCGCAAAGAATATGAGCCACCATTCCATGTTTATAAAATGATCCGAGATGAAAACAAACCAGAAAGCAGAATAAAAAGCATCAAGGCAACATATAATCATCCACAATTTAATGAAGAAGCCCCCAATAGTTTTTATGATATTGAAGAATTTGCAAGGGAAAATGGGAATGGTGATTATATTGTTGAAGACAACAATCAAACTTATGTTACTACAATAAAGGTGGGCAACATCGGATTCAAAGACCCAATGGATATTAAAGATGATGAAGAAGATGATGAAGACCATCCACGAAATTTTTATAGACCGCCCTGGATGCAACAAGATCAGGGCTACAATCCGTATGCGCAACCCGAAGATGGCAAAAAAAAGGGGAAGAAGGGCAAGCAATCACAATATCCGCAAATGCCCTATCCTAGTTACGCTTATGGCTCTGATCCAATGATGATTATGGCAAACCCTGGGAACATCGAAAGGATGGTAGAATCCCAGGAAAAGCGCAAGGAAATGCTAACCCACATCGCACAGCGATATTTGGATATGGGTATGCCCACCCATGCTGAAGCGGTGTTGAAAATGTTAGATCGCATAGAAGCGGGTGCGGATTTAATCTACAAAGGCAAAAAGGAAGATGAAAAACCACTTCGCCAACAATTGATGGAAGAAATGGAATCCACTGAAAAAATGGCGGGTATGATGGGAATGTCCAGGGAAGCACCCGCTACCAAGATGGCTGAAACCGCTCAAGTTATAAAAGAAGTTGGTGGGGTATTTGGTGAACAGGTAGTGAAACCACTTTCTGAAGCATGGAGTAAAAGGAAGGATAGCAAGGATCAATTAACTCAAGAAATTACAGAAGATATGTTGTTTGAATTCAACCAGGAACAACAGCCACAGCAAGGGCAAACACCTATGTTACCGCCAGCCCAAAGGCAACCCGCACAACCGCCAGGTGTTTTAGGCTCATATCAAGGTCAACCCCAGGAACAGAAACCTGCGCCCCCCGCACAAGCACCGCCACCGCAGGAAGCGGGTGTAGGCATCACTGACCCAAATCCCGATAAAGATATTGATGAAGTATTAGGTAGCTTTACAACTATTTCAGGAGATGAAGAAATGCGGTTCAACTTGAACAAAAAACCCAAAGAATTGAAAAAACTGGATTTATCTATAAAACCAGTAAGTATTGCCAATCGCAAAAAGCGTAGGCAAGTGAACATAGAGCATTTAGAGCCAGGGGAAGAATATATAATAAACAAAGCAATCCCACAATGGATCGGTGCATACCGTAAAAACATATCACCGCAAAAAATGGCGGTAGTGCATTTCAATAAAATGACTTCGTTGGTGGCATCCATTTTTGTAAGCCCAGATGATCTCAGGGAAGCCTATCATTTAGCCAGGGAAGGCTACCAAACATATTTAGATATGTTCGAACCCTACCAGGCAAGCTTAGACCCAATCTATAATTTATACAAGGATTACGGTAGGAAGGGCTTAGAAACAGGCTGGAGTCCCGACCCAAGCAACCCTGATATGACCGTTGACCGAATGATTCATGTTTTAGCGATCTACAAAAAGATTAGACCGATGGTAATCTTTTTACAGCATCCCAAAGGTGCAGAATGGTTCAGTGGATATTTGGAAGCATTGGTGAAATGTTTCCATAAAAAGTTTGGCGATCCCGCATTGTTAAAAAAGAAGAAAGCCCAACAGCAAAGACAACAGCAAGCGCAATTAGCACCGCCTGCACCTGCACTCGAACCTGAACCAGAAACACCCGAAGAAGAGATGCCAGGAATCGAAGAAGTTGAAGAAGATAATGAACTTGATGATGATGATTTTGAAACAGATGAAGATGAACTGGAGGAAGAAGAAAATGGCGAAGAAGAGATCGAAGAAGGATCAGAAGAAAGCGATGAAGAAGGAACAGAACCCGATGTTCGGGGAAGTGAAGAATCGAGCAGAGATCGAAGCGGAATTGCAGAGGAAGATGGATCGACAGAACCAGATGAACCAAAACCCGAACCAGAATCCGCCACAGCAAGCGATGCATCAAACACTTCAGCCCCCGAAGGCGCAACCACTAAGCCCCCAACAGCAAGTAGCACAAGCGATGAATGAAGGAAGACCGCTATCTGAACAGCAGAAAATGGAAATCGCAAAGCTTGAGAAATTGCGCCAAACATTCATAGACAATGTTCCAACTTACGATACCGAAGACCTTTATGATGTTCAACAGATCGTTCAAACCGAGATCATGGATAGGATACAAGAATCCACCGATTTAACTCGAAGGATAGCTGGAAGGTTGCAACGAATTGAAAGCCACCCAATGATGCAATCGCATATTGGTGACGAAGTTCCTGATGATTTGGTTTTGGTTTGGGATGAACCCGAAGAAGAAGATGAAGAAGGATAACTTTAATATAGCCCATATCTTATATCTGCATTGTAAAAGCTTCCCCTTTTAGTTATTTTAAAACTAAATTCGAATTTTAATCATAATTATTCTCAGGCCATTTAAAGGTTTTTATTTATTTTTTTTACCAAAATTAAATAAACTAAAAACCGCATATCTAAGATTGTGGTAATAAATGGAAGAACTCTTTGGTAGAGAAAAAGGTCAATATAATCCTTTAACTTGGGGAAGCAGGGTAAAGGCTGGCACAATTGGCTTTCTGGCGGGAATGGGGCTACATCAAGCAGGCGCAATGATAAAAGATAAATATGCGCCAGAAAAAGAATTTGTGCATGGTAAGGATATTGGAGTGGTAACAGCTTTTGCATCATTGACCTTACCAGAATCCGAAGCCAAGTATGTGATAGGTGGGTTAGGCTCAGGGATCGCAATTCATGATGTTGTGTGGCATATTCTCAAAAGAACGGATATTAAACCCGTTTTCTTTGGAGATCAGAAAGAACCGCTACTTCGTTATTATAAATGTTACAAAGTTGATCCAACTCTACCAATTCAGGAAAAAGAAAAATTAATTTTACCGATCATTCCACGCACCGTTAGGGAAATGCAAAATAGACCCGAACAGATCATGGCTATCAAAAGAATATTGATGATGGCGGGTGTGGGGTTACAGAAACGAAGAATCAATCTGACCGATGTTAAAAAGCTTCAAAAATGGATTCTACAAACAGGAACATATACCGCAAACGAAGGGCTTTGGTATGGTCATGACCGATTCCGAACCGCAGGAAAGTTGATAAATGAATATGATACTGAACCAAAGATGATGTATGATTGCGATGATTGGGGCATCACATTCAACCAGATCATGAACTATTATGGCTATCCATATTTTACTGTTTTTGTATCACAAAGAACAGTTCCAAATCCCCGATGGGTGCAAAACGCACCAGTAAGCAATGAGCCACGCACTTACAACGCATTGCATCATGTATTGCCTGCGGTTCATTATAAGGGCGAATTTTGGTTAGTTGAAGGTATAAAGCCACTTCCGATTATACCGCTTAGATTCGCCCATACTGTGTTCAAAGGCTTGAAGCGGATTACTATGGTGGATATGCAAGGAAGGATTTGGGATGATGATAGCTGGAAAATGGAACAAAGGATGGCAACAAAGCATGGTGTTGGGTATGGTAAACGCTACCCAGGGATAGCAAAATACATTTCCAGTGGAATGCTATCACCGAATAAGAATTATTCCGCAGGGCATCCAAGATCAAGATAGGTAATAAAATGATAATATTCTGCGATGTTGACAATACATTATTATTAATGTCAGGTGTGAACAAACCATTGGTAAAAAGATTGAACCAACTATCAGAATCAGGAGATACCCTGATCCTGTTCACCGCAAGACCAAAATTTATGATAAAGGATGCATTGTTTATTTTAGACAAAGCTGGACTTTCGTATGATGGCTTTATATTATCCAAGTTCCCGCATAGTGTGGCATCAAAGAATAATTTTATTAAACAACTCGAAGGCGAATCTGCGATCATTCTAATTGATGATGAAAAAGATATTAGGGCTTGTGCAACATCTAAGGGATGGTCAGCATTCGCACCAGAAGAATTTGTAAAGAGGATTTAGTATGAAAGGATTAAGTGAAACGCTTTTTATAAGCAACGAAAATTATAATAAGGCGAAGAATCTATTCCTAATCATAGGTATTGCCCTATTATATTTCGGGCTGGATTGGATTCAGGATGCTACAACATGGTTTGAATTAACAAAAGCATTAATAGCATTTGTTATAGCTGTTCTGTTTTTCCAGGCTTACAGGCATACCCAAAAGGAGAATATTAATGCCCAAAGGGAATCCGCACTTATCGATAACGAAGAAGAGTAAAGGTTCAAAGATAGATTTTTGGGAATGTAGCAATTGCGGAAAAACTGGTATTTACGATGAACTGATGGGGGAAAATGCAATTCCAGATTGCACTTATGAGCCACCGCCATGCAAGTTCTGCGGTCAAACACCATACTGCGCCCCTGATACTGGAGGTTGTATAATGGAAGATAAGAAGAAAAAACAGGAAGATGATGATATATATTTTAGTGATTTGGATGATGGTGCTGGCGAAACCGACCCAATAGACAATATATTTTCAGGCATCAAAGGAGTGCTTGATGGAGTCCATCAGGCATACAAAAGCGGTGATTTGATTTCCCAAGGTGTGACAAAAATACAAAAGGATATTGAAGCAAACAAAGAGATAATTGGCTCATTCGGTCATGTAACCCCACCGCAACCAGGCAAAATGACGATGGCACAAGCAACGCTGATCTTGCAGGTTGATGAAAATGCAACTGAAGAAGAGATCAAACAACAATATCGGTTTTTAGTATCATCCATCCATCCAGATACCCATGCCGATGAAACAAGAAAAGAATTGGCTGAAAAATATACAAGAAAGATCAACGAAGCCTATGAATTGTTAGTAAGAAATAAATAACAATCCTAAGTATATCCTAATTGATTTTTATGGCGAAGCGCAGGAAAAGAGAAAAGGATGCTATAACCAAGATCAAAGAATCCTTATTAAAAAAACTCCACGCATTCAGGGAAACAAAAATTCTTGTAGGAACACCGATCTATGAAGGCTTGCGCCCATTAATGCCAATGTTTGTTAGATACTTGAATTACGAATCTATGAACTATAAAAATCTAAAATGGTTTTGGGTCATTAACAACTCAAAACCAGAATTCGTAAAAGAAATGGAAGAATATAAAGATTTGAATAACTTTCCATTGGAAATATTAGATTTAGGTGAAATTCCTGATAAATTAGAAGCTGTGCGCCAGTGTGAAAATGCAATCTGGAAGAAAGCGATTGATGATAATTATCAAGTGCTTTATTCATTGGAACAGGATAACTTACCTGTTATACCCACCCCTTATGGCGATCCATTAGATATTATGATTTGGCATTTAGCCAAACCAGAAATTGGAATGGTAAGCGGTAAATATTTTTATAAGAAATTGGGTCATGCAATTGGTGATGGTGAATTTTTTCATGCAGGATTGAACGAAGGCAACCTGGATGGTGATAGAAGAATGGATATGGTAGTAGTCAAACAAACCAACGAACTTGCAAAAGCACAGATGAAGCAGAAATTACCGTATGCCGATGTTGATGGCTTGCCCTTTGGCATGACCGTAATCAAAAGAGATGTATTTTCAAAACTATTCGAATTTCCACCAGAAAAGGAACTGCACCCATACGGAACTACCGATCTATGGTATTCCAATGAAGTAAAAAAAATGGGCTGGAAGCTTCGCAGGTTGCATGATGTAGTTAGCCAACATTTGTTTGTTAAAGAAGATAAAAAAACAATTATTACTTATTAGGTGTTAAAAGTGGATAAAATAACCCGATGGGATTGTATAAACAATTTATCAATCAAATTAGAAGAAGTAAATAAATTAAAATTCGAACCAGATAAAAAAAGATGCATAGTTTATTGCATTCATTGCGAAGGAATTATTGCCAGATATATAATAAAAATAATAAAACATCAAATAATAAAAACAATGGTCATAAAACATAACAAAAAAGTTCAATATTGTAAATGTTGCTTTTGTGAATTTATAGATTCTTTGAATTTATCTGTAACTGAAACAATCCAACTATTATATGACACAAAACAATTCTATTCACTTCCGAATATAAGATGGTTATTTTCAAAACTAGATTGGTATGTTGCGAATGAAGGAAATATGACTTTATTAAGATATAAATTAAGCCAATTAAAAAGAGATTATAAAAGCATCATGGAAAGAAGGGCATTAGCATATTCGGGGGATAAAGGAATATGTAAATTAATATATAAAACGACAAAAGATTTGAAAGAAGACCCTGAAAGTTTATTTAACGATCCAGAATTTGTAGAAAAATATGTAGGAATAACTTGCGAAAAAACAAAAGGGATGAAATCATGAAAATTGCAATTTATGGAAGCCCCAAGGATTTTGATTATTTAGATAAACAGATTATAGAATTAAAGCGCAATCATATTGTAACAACTCATATAACACCAGATTATCTTAATGAAGCAATGAATTGGGCTGATATTATACTTGTATGCGAAGCATATAATTTAGACCATAATATTATCAATAAAGTTAATGGTAGTTGGGGAAAAAAACCGAAAACAGAAATATTATATTTATTTGAACCGTTAGAAGACCTTGTAAACAAGCTTGTAGAAAGCGCAGAATCGAGTTCTAAGGAGAAATGATTATGGATAATGTAACCCTCGGGATAATTACATACAACGCATTAGAGATAACAAAGAAAGCATTTGAATTGCATTCTAAATATACCCCGAAAAATACTAAATTCATAATCCTTGATAATGATAGTTCTGATAAAAAAGTAGTAGAATTCCTAGAAACCCAGGAATATTTGAATATTAAACTGATCCCAAGTGAAGAGAATCATGGATTCGCCAAAGGACATAACATAATCCAAAGTATGGTGGATACTGAATTCTATATCTGTATGAATCCTGATGTTTATGTGTGTGAAGGATGGCTCGAAAAGATGATGAATGCCTGGGATCGCCACAAAAAAGATAACATTGGCATCTTGGGTTGCCATCAGATCGATGGCAAAGGTGATGAATGCCACCAGGGGATGGGATTCATTTATAGGAATTATGAGAATGGAACAACATTGGTTGAACCGATCAACCTTTCAAAGATTCAATTTCCAAATGGTAAACCTGACGATCTTGAAGTCCAGGGTGTTACCTTTTCATGCGCCATGTGGAATAAAGATATTATGAAAAACTTCCCACTATCTGAAAAATATGTGATGGGCTTCTATGAAGATGCCGATCTATGTATGCGGGTCAGGGAAGCGGGATATACCATTTTTTGCGATTTTCTCTTAACGCTGGTGCATTATATGCATGGTAGTTGGGGGGAAAAACCAAAAGAAATGGTAGAACTTGGTGAAAGCAATCTTAGGGTTTGGAACTCATATTGGCGAAATCAAGTTATCGATACAAAAGAATGGCTATCCAAGAGGATTCTATAATGGAAAAAGTTGAACCATTGAACATCGATGCGCATTGTGGAAGATGCAATCATAGATATAAAGTGTTCAATCCAGTGGTATTCAATATAAAAACCATTATTTGCCCTAACTGCGGATTGCTGTATACAAGAGTTGGCAATCAATGGTTAGCTGTTGAAGAAGAAACCATGCGGAAAAACGATAAATTGAACAAATATTTGCAATTAGGTGATAAATCATGTATGAAGAAACAGGATTAACTCATGAACAAATTTGGTGTTATCAACAATGGGAAGATTTACAGCAAGCATTCCCGAACTTACTTGAAGGCGAACAAAAGAGCCATGAAAAATTTATGGAATGGTGGAAGACCCATCTACCAGGAGAAAGGGAAGTTAGATTAGGTGGGTATGATGATGTTAAAGAAATCCATGAACAGAAAATAACCAACAAATCGAAATACATCAAGCCCCGCCCCGTTAGAACACCGATTCGAAAATTGAAGGTAATGTTCCTTTGGTGTGGTGTTAAGATAAATGGCTGGAATTGTCAAAAGCCAGGTGGGACTTGTGAACAAAATTATATGAATCATGGCTTGGCATCTATTTCCGCATCGGTTTTAGAAGCAGGGCATGATACTTTTTTGGTTGATCTTAGAGCTTTGAAGGATTGGAAAGAATTTGACCAATTAATCATATCAACAAAATATGATGCAGTTGTATTGGGCTTCCATTCAGTAGATGAACCGATTGCCAGGGAAGCTGTGCAAAAGATCAAGTCAGTTAAACCAAAAATCCCGATCATAGTTGGCGGTGTTCATGTCACCATAACCAAACCAGAAGAATTCGAAAATGCGGAAACCGTTGCGTATGGTGAAGGTGAAAAAGTAGTAGTGGATTGGCTGGAACTGATAGAAAGGGGCGCACCGCTACCTTCTGTGATACAAGAATCAAAAGAAAAATTGGATTTGGATACAATACCGTTTGTGGATCGGTCATTATTCAACACTGAACTTGAACGTAATAACCCATTCTTACCTTTGCTACCGCCACCAATGTATACGATCAACTTTGGAAGGGGCTGTTATTGGGGAAGGTGTGCATTTTGTCATGAATCAGATCGCCATGTCAAATATTCTGTAAGAACCCCTGAAAACTGTATCAATGAAATCATATCGTTGATGCCAGTCGGAAGCCTTATGATCCATGATGATATATTCCCGCATAAGAAATGGTGCGAAAGGTTCATCAGGCTTTGGGTGCAAAGGGGCTTGCCCAGGATACCGTTCTGGTGTCAAATGAGAGCAGATTTTATTGTTAAGAATCCTGATTTAATAGCAGATTTATCCGAATTTGGATTGACATGGGTAAGCCTTGGAGTGGAATCTAACAGCCAACGAATGTTAGATTTCCTGGATAAAGGCACAACTACGGATCAAAACTACGAAGCATGCAACATCTTACATAAGAACAATGTGAACATATTCTGCGATATGATATTTGCTGTTCCAACTGAAACCGAAGAAGATGTAGAAGCTTCAGGGCAATTCTTGGCGCACATCAAACCCGCAGGCTTATCATTAAGCACCTATACCTGTTACCCAGGCTCGAAACTTCATTCATACTGTAAAGAAATCGATGCATTTTCAGATGAAAGCTATTCCATGATCCGCTATCCCTATGAACTGAAGATCAAGGGGATAGATTATCAAAAGCTGTTCCAAAGATTGGGTGAATTCAATCAATACAAAGGCGATCTCAGGCACTATCAACCCCGAAATAGACCACTGAGAGAATATACCCAACTCAGATATATAAGACCAAAAACAAGAGTCCCATTACTGGTTTATCAAGATATTCCAAATGAGAATAAGATCAAAAATCCGAAAGTATCATTCATAATTACAAGCTATCAAAGACCAGAAATGTTAACTGAAGCGGTGAACACTTTATTTGACCAAACCGATGAAAGTTGGGAAGCCATAATCATAGATTGTTCTAAAACCAACATCACAGATACTTTGAAAGAACTTGCAAAGGATCATCGGGTCAGGATTTACAGGGCTGTAACCGATTCAATATCTACTGTTTGGAATCTTGGGTTAGATAAGATGCGGGGTAAATATTGGAACATACTTGATGATGATAATAAAAAGAATCCCAAATTTGTCGAATCAATGGCTGGATATTTAGATAAAAATCCAGAATATGATGCGGTATCTTGTTTTTTCTATACTATTAATGAAAAAGGGGTGAAGAATAAAGTGGTTCAATCTCTGGCATCCAAATATACAAAACAGAAGATTCTCGAAGGCAATTATTTTGATAGCGGTGCGATCCTTTTCAGGAAAGAACTGTTAGATACAATCGGATTCTATGATGAAAACTTAATGACCCTGGAAGATTGGGACTACAATAAAAGGGTAGCTTGGTTAGGAAGGGGCATTGGACTAATCCAAGATGCTTTGGCTCAATATCGAGTGCATTATAACCAAAGAATGACCCATGATGTAGCATTGGGAAGGATCGAAGATCAGGCTTATATCCAATCCAAGAAACCGTACCTTGGGTATGAAATTATGTTGATCTCACCGCCTGATGATAGATTAACCCAATCACAAAGAGATGTTATTATGGGTGTTCGAGATGGTTTGATCTCAATCGAGTGGGTCAATTTAAAATATAAAAAGTCAGATGAAAAAATGCCGAATATGAAGAATGTAGATTTGGTGATTAATATTGCCCCCTTCGAAATGACAATGGAAGAATTGGGTAAGATAAAGAATGCATCAAACTTTGTGGCAAACCTTCACATGGAAGACCCGCCAGCATTTAAAACCAATTTGGAAAGAATGCAGTTTTGTAATATTGTGATAACCAATGATCCTTCGGTAATTGATCGCTATGAAACTGAAATTGGAGTTGGGATGGTTTATTTTATGCCAATGCTATCTGTTAATGGTGCAATCCTTCCCAAGATCAGCAACCCAACGAAAAAATATGATATTGCATTCCTTGGTTATCCATACAAATCAAGGATACAATTCATAACAGAATTAATACCACATTTAGCGGGCCACAAGGTTGTATTAATAGGAAATGAATGGAACAGGCACATAAAAAATAATAACATCGAAATACTTCCAACAATGCCCCAGGTAGATACAGTTAGAACCTTAGCCAGTTCAAAGATTGTTGTGGTGATGCAACGCAAGGATAGCGATTTGGGCGGTGTTCCCGATGGGATCACACAGCAAGCGATCCATCGGGGATACTTCGAATGCGCAAGCGGTTCAGTGGTCATGGTGGATGATTCAAGCAGGCATCATGTATTTAATGGCGATGAAGTTGTATTCTACGATGATAGAAAAGATTTGGTGGATAAGATTTCATTTTGTTTGAAGTTCAGCGATCTATCAAAAGAAATAGGTGAAAGGGCAATGAATAGAGCCTTTACGGATTTCACTTACAAGCGAAGGTTGACCAAATTATTGATGGCTATCAGGTCAATCCGCTTTGGTTATTGGGTTGATTAAATGGATTTGATTGAAGAATTCACAAGCACAGGCGCAAAGCTGTTGACCTATCCAATTGAAATGTATAGGTTACAAAACGATAAAAAACCGCAACCAATGAATCTTCAGATTTGCCCAACTAACAAATGCAACATAGATTGTTCATTCTGTTCAGTGGGGAAGCGGGATAAGAATCTGGAATTGAATGTATTTGATATATTGAAATTAGTAGATGATCTTATCAAGCATGGAAGCCTGAAAGCGGTTGAATTAACTGGTGGCGGTGAACCAACAGTTTATCCTTACATAAATGAACTGATCGCAGAATTGCACAAGAGAAAATTATCAATTGGATTAATCACAAATGGCTATGAAACAGCAAAATTAATCAATACAGAATCCCAAAGAATGCTTACATGGGTCAGGATTTCGGCAAATACATTAGAGAAATATAATAAATTATCGATCCCACATCATGTAAGAACCATAGGTTTTTCTTATGTATTGACTACAACAGATTACGAATCTTGGCAATTTTTAAAAAAATTATATGAACTTTCTAAAAAGGTCAAAGCATCATATATCAGGGTAGTAGTAAATTGTTTAAAAAAAGATTATGTGGGAACTGCATTAATAACTGAAATAAAAAACAATCCATTAATGTTCTTTCAAGATAAAACACCAAAGAAACCCAAAGAATGTTACTTTGGCTATATTAAACCATTCTTGTATCCAAATGAATATGTGTATCCATGCAATGCATTATCGCTTGCACCAAAAGCTGATCGGGATTTCCCCGAAAAGTTAGCAATGTTCCACATGAACGATGTTGGAAGTTGGCTTGAAAAAGATATAAGTAAGGGGTGCATCTATACGGATAATGAGTTTTGCAACAGTTGCAGATTTCACAAACAAAACGAATTATTAGGGTTAATAATTAATAAGAGAATCAAACATAGAGAGCATATTTAAGGAGTTGAAAAAATGGATATAGCAGTAATAGGTATGGGTGCAATGGGTAGAACCCATTATGCAATGTTGAAAGAACACGTTGGAATTAATGCAAAAATATTATGTGATACTAACCAAGCGCAGTTGGAAGGCTTGGAAGCTGAGATCAAAACTACGAATGTTTCCGAAGCAATAGATCAAGCGGATGTTGTGATGGTTGCCACACCAACACATCTTCATGCAGGGATCGTTTTAGAAGCATTGACCAAAGGCAAAACAGTATTTTGCCAAAAACCCTTAGCCCGAACACTCGATGAAGCGAAGCAGATACTTGAAGCTGTGCGCAGTAATGGCAAACCGTTCCAGGTGGGCTACATCATGCGCTATTCAAGTGTTTGGAATAAGGTAAAGGAAATGATGGAAAAGATCGGATCGCCCATATTTTGGCGGGAAATTTGGCACATCAATGGGCAATCATATCCCCCTTGGTTATCGGGATCAGAAGGTGGCGGGGTATTATTCGAAGACTCACACCGCTTGGAATTTCTATGTCATGCCCTTGGAAAACCTATTGCAGTAATGGGCTTTGTTGATAGCTTCACCCCCAAATATCATGATACAATGGGGGTTATGATTAAATTCCAGAATGGAACTGCAATGTGGAGTGATTCATGGGCAAGAACTGCACCAGGGCAATCGAACCGCAAGCCAAGGATCGTATTTGATGCAATCGGTCATGAAGGGCATATAGTCCATCCTGTTAGGGAAAATGAAACTATATTGTATGATCTAAACGGAAATGAACAGGAAACCATCACTTGGGATCATCTTGGGATCAGTGGTTACGAAGTAGAAATGAAATCTTTCATGAATCATGTGAATGGCGCACCGCTTGAAGGCTGTTCAATCGAAGAAGCTGTGCAGGTAATAGCATTGATTGATGCGATTGAAAAAGCTTCTATACAAGGCGGTATAATACCCGTAGAACAATTCTAAGATCGCAATGGAGTTGTTTAATTGGCGAAGAGAGAATTCCTATACACAGAAGATTATTTTGAACGGGGCATCGAATCAGGATTATCATTATATGAGAATTTCCGTTGGCTTCCTGATCTCACAATTCCAATGGTCAAAGTAATAATTGAACGGTTGAACATTTTATTGGATGATTCAAAGATACTTGATTTTGGCTGTGCAAAAGGCTTTATTGTAAAAGCATTCATGGAATTAGGCTTCAGAAATGTTTGGGGGGTAGATATTAGCCAGTATGCAGTTGATAATGCAGATCCTGACGTAAAGCTGAAAATCATATTGAATGAAAACTTCAAAAAGATCAATCTTGATGCAAAATATTTTGATTTTATAATTTCCAAGGATACCTTGGAACATTTAACTAAAAACGAATTGGACTTTTATTTAAAAGAACTTGGAAGATTAACAAAACCGCATGGCAAGCATCTTCATGTAATTCCTATTGGCGATGGTAAAAGATACAATTGCCCCGATTATGAAAAAGATGCAACCCACATTATAAAAGAAGATATAGATTGGTGGATGCGAAAGTTTCAAGATCATAATTACAAGATCAGATTAGCAACATACCGCATGGAAGGGATCAAGGATAATTGGTATGAACCATGCCCCGAAGGTAATGGCTTCTTTATATTGGAGAAATTTTAATGGTAGAATACGCAAGATCGACATTAATAATTCCGACCACAGGAAACCCAAAGATAGTTGAACCACTCTTCGAATCGATCATCAAGAATACAAAAGGCTCATATTCTGTATGGGCAATCAAACAACAAATCCAGCATGAAGATGCCGAGGAATGCTATGAAAAATGGCAAGGGAAGAAACCGCTTTGGAACTTCATACCTGGAAACGATAATATGATATTATCAGCCAGGAACATAGGGCTACTCGATTCTTATATTCCATACAATCATATTGAACCTGAACGATGGTATTTTGAAATGGATGATGATATTGTATTACCGCCAAATTGGGATGAAGATATAATTAGGAATGCGGAAACCAAACCAGATGGCGCAATATTCGTTCCGTTAATGACCTTCAAAAGCGATCTGAACTATAAAGATCAAGTAGTTGCATTGCCAAAACTGATTTGGGAAGCTATGGAAAACGGTAATGTTGAAATGATTAGCGATTTTTACAGCAAAACTTTACAAACAGATAAAATTAAATTAAAACAATGCATCTTGCCAGAATACTCTTTTATCATGCGATCCAATAAATACCTGCTACCGCTATTATGGGATACAGCATTCGATGTTGTAAGGAACGCAAGCAGGGCAAATGAAGACCTGATGCTGAGATTGCATAAGCTTCAAGCCAAGGCATACATTATTCGAACTGTTATTATATTCCATTATGCCAGGCATAGGGATGAAAAACATCCATTAAGGCATTTTTGCGCAGGAACATTATCAGAATATTTTGAAGAAAAGCATGGGAAACCAGGGAATGTATTATTAAAAAAGGCTTTGCGAAGTAATGGCGATCATTATAAAAAACATCATGCCCAAGTCAATATGGTGAAGAAAGTAAAAGACCATTGGCTTCTATCATATAAGAAGGGTTGATAATGCGGGATGAAATTAAAGTATTGGTATATTATTTGTCAAAAATATATAATTTTCCCGAACCAATAGTTGAAATCGGTTCAAAAGCTTCAGAAGATCAGGAAGGATATTCTGATTTAAGACCGTATTTCAAAGATAAGAAATACATTGGTTGCGATAAAGTGGATGGTCATGGTGTTGACAAGATAGAAAATGCGGAAGACCTTACCTTTAAGAAAATGAGTATTGGAACAATAATCTGTGTTGATACCTTAGAACATATTGTAAACCCGATCAAAGCTATGCAGGAGTTCCGTAGGGTAATAAAAATTGGCGGTGTAGTGCTAATCGTTACCCATCATTGGAGTCCAGTTCACCAAAAGCCAGTGGATTATTGGCGATTCACAGTTCATTGCATGAAAGATGTAATATTTGGTGATTTTCCATTCAAAGAAATATTCTATCATGGCGATATTGCCCATCCACCATTAGTTGGCGGGATCGCTTCAAATACACAGCTTGAATTTAAGATTGATTATAAAGAATTGAATAAATTGCTTCCATTTCAATATCCATATCTATTTGTAAAATTCGAAGGTTGAATTATGTTATCTATTGAGCAGGATTTACAAGTTGTAAATATCGAAGTATCATCTAAATGTAATTTGAAATGTATGTATTGTTCCAGGGGTAAATTTGTGAATGAACGAAATGATGGTTTCATGGATATGCAAATGTATGAAAATATATTGGAACTGCTTCCAAAAGATATTACATTAGCCCCGTATTTATCAGGTGAACCATTACTTGCTTCAAACTTATCATATTATCTTGGCTATGCTAAGGGGCAAGGCTTCAGGGAAACCAGGATTCATACAAATGCAACCTTGTTAACTATGGATCGCACCAACGAATTGATGATATGTGGTTTGGATTCCATTGTATTTTCCATAGATGGTAAAACACCAGAAGAATATGAAAGGCTCAGGAACTATCCATTCAATAAAGTCAAATTAAATATTGAAAATTTCTTAAAAATAAATCAAGGTCAAATTAAAGCGGGGGTTCAGTGTTTAACTCCAGCAGGTGAAGATAAAGTTTTGAATTCAGGATTGAAAGATTTGGAAGACCAATTTGATTTCCTGATCTTGGAACACCCGCATTCATGGGTATATGGTTCGAAAATACCAGAATCCGAATTCCTTGGGATCACAGAATTGCCCTGCTTCTTTTTAAATCGTTATCTAACAATTTCTTGGGATGGTGATTATTTACTTTGCTGTTGCTGTTTGAACAAAGAAAAGGTGTTGGGCAATGCCAAAATAATATCACCATCGCATATATTTGAATATGTGGTTGAAGAGATCAGGCAACAGCAATTGAATGGTGAAGCAATCGATCCATGTTCAAATTGCGAAAGATATGGAAAGGGTAGAATATGAAAACAAAAGAATATTATTTAATGTTCAATGGCGGTTGCAGGCAAATAATGCTTGATGAAAAAGGGAATATAGATGAATTCCCGCATGATTTAGATAATGCCATACTATGCAAACAACCAGGCAAGCACCCGCACAAAGCAGTTAATTTAC
>Ga0180437_10005501_pt1 | contig 17314 bp, 16 predicted proteins | sample SS_ome_4_FD_132410 | JGI IMG/M metagenome (GOLD analysis project Ga0180437, IMG submission 132410) | Hypersaline lake sediment archaeal communities from the Salton Sea, California, USA - SS_3_D_1 metaG | ecosystem: Environmental > Aquatic > Non-marine Saline and Alkaline > Hypersaline >... | reverse complement strand
TCGAATCTCACCCACGAGAATGATGTCTGGGTCCTGCCGAAGGAAGGTCCGCAGCGCGCTGGCGAAAGTCACCTTGGCCCGCGTGTTCACCTGTGTCTGCGTGAGGCCCGGCAGCTGATACTCCACCGGGTCTTCGATCGTCAGGATGTTCTTCTCGGGGCTGTTCAGCGTGTTCAGCACCGAGTAGAGTGTCGTCGACTTCCCCGAACCCGTCGGCCCCGTCACCGTGATGATGCCGTAGCTTCGCTGGAGCAGACTGTCGAAGTCATCCATCATCACGTTGGGGATGCCGAGCTGATCCAGCCGCACCTGGACGCCCTTCTTGTCAAGGATACGCATGACGACTTTCTCGCCGTTGACACCCGGGTTCGTCGACACGCGGAAATCGTACTCGGCGCCTCCCACCCGCAGCGAGATGCGGCCGTCCTGCGGCGCCCGCTTCTCCGCAATGTCCAGGTCCGCCATGACTTTGATGCGCGAGATCAGCGGCGCCTGCGCCTTCTTTGGCACCGTCATCGAGTCGTGCAAAACGCCGTCGACGCGATAGCGCACCCGAACTCGGGTCGCCTCCGGCTGGATATGAATGTCGCTCGCCTTGTCGCGCAGCGCCTGTTGGATGACCAAGTTGACCAACCGAACGACAGGGGCGTCATCCATCATCTCCCGGAGCTGGTCGATGCTCACATCGTCGTCGTCTTTCTCCTTCGCCTCGACCTCGATATCGGACGGCTCGGCCCCGAAATCCTGGCTCATATCTTGGAGCGCACCGGCAAGCTCCTCGCGAGCCGACATCGACTGACCCAGCGCCGACTGCACATCCTCCGCCGCGGCGATGACCGATTCAATGTCCATGCCGGCCACAAGCCGCATCTGGTCGATGGCATAGACGTCGAGCGGGTTAACCATGGCCACGACCAGGCGGGGGCCGTTGCGGTCGATCGGCACGGCCTTCCACCGCTGGAGGAGATGGTGAGGGATGAGCTTCAGGAGATCGCGATCGATCTGCTTCTCGGTCAGATCGACGAATGGAATGCCCCACTGGCGTCCCTGGATCCGGACCTTCTCCTTCCCGGAGATGATGCCCATGTTCACCAGGACCTGGGCCAACGGCTCGCGCGTTTCCTTCTGGACATCCAGCGCCTGGTGGAGCTGGTCGTCCGATATGCTCGTCACTTCACGCACAATGTCGGCGACTGTTCGCGTCTCCATGTCCTAACTCACGCACATACCTTCCGCATTCTTCGCTCACTGCCGGGCTCCGGGCGAAAAAGGGGGCCTGCCCGGCTGGGCAAGCCCCCGAATGCCCGCGCCATGCTCCGCTGTGTCGCCCTAAGTTGTGCGCATCGTCTCTCTTCTCAAGAAGCGGATGGCCCGGCAGAACCGGGCCCAGCCGGCTAGACTTCGACGATGGTGGGCGTCACGAAGACCAAGATCTCGCGGTGCGATGGTCGCCGCTCGCGGCTCTTGAACAGCTCGCCCAAGACCGGCAGGTCGCCGAGGAACGGGATCTTCTTCACCGTGATCTGCTCCTCGTCACTCACCAGGCCCGCGATCACGGCGGTCTCGCCGTTTCTGACGCGCACCGAGGTCACCACCGACCGCTCCGTGACCACCGGCAAGGCGAACTCACTGGTCCCTCGGAGAGCCGCCACGGTCGGTGAAATCGTGAGCGTGATCAGGTCGTCCTCGTTCACACGCGGGTTGACGATCAGACTCACGCCCACGTCGAACGTGCGGATGTCCTTGACGATGCCGCCCGTCGTCGCCGCTGCCACTGCCACCTCGTAGTAGTAGGTCTCACCTGTATGCAGCGCCGTCTGTCGGCCGTCCAACGTCGTCACGCTTGGGTTCGAGAGCACTCGCGCTCGGCCCTCTTCCTGCAGCGCCCGAATCGACGCGCTCCACTGCAGATAGCTCCGCTCGATCCTGCCAATCTTCAGCTCCTTGGCGGGGATTGGACCGGCAGGCGCGTCGGCGGGAATAGCCTCCCCGATGACAAATGGAACGCCCGTGGCGCCGAGGCCCGCATCTTCACTGGGCCCCCAGTCGATCCCAAGGCGGGTGATGTCCTCTCGGCCGACCTCTGTCACCATCGCCTCAATGTGGACTTGGCGCGGGGCCCTATCCAGGTTTTCCAGGATCTCCAGCGCGCGCTCAACCGTCCACGGCGCGCCGGACAGGATCAACGCTGTAACCGGCGCTCCCGCCGCCTCGGCCTCGCCCCCGACAGCGCCGCCGGCGCCGCCGCCGCCAAACTGCGGAGCAGCCAGCAACTGCGCCGTGCCGCCGACGCCTCCGGACGGCTTCTCCACCGACGGGGTGAATGTCCGCGGTGCCACCGACACGTGCACGTCTGGGAGCAGCGACCGGAGCGATGTCAACAGCTCAGACGGGCTGGTGTACTTCACATGGTAGATAGCCTGAGTGGCCTGCGCCGGCGGGGGAGGCACGTCTACGTTCGCCAACATCGAGCGCACGCTCTCCCACTGCATGCTGTCGGCCGTGATCAGCAGGCTGTTCGCCTGCGGCCCCGGCTGCACCTTCACCTCCGGCAAGGCGGCCTCGATCATCTCGGCGATCTCCTCCGCCTTCATGTACCGGATCGGAACGGTCTCGGTCGTAGGCGGCTGAGGCAGCGGGACTACGTCGATCTCTGCCAGCGCCCGCTGAGCCTTCGCAATCGAGGGCTCAGTCCCAAGCAGCAGCACCGAACGCACGCCCTTCTGCGTCGAGACCGTGACATCCGGTGTGAGCTGGGACAGCACTTCCTGCGCGTATTCCGGCCGGATGTGCTGAAGCACCACTACCGACGTCCGGAGATCGGAGACGCGCATCGCGCGCACCTCTTCCGGCGTCCCCACGACATAGGCCGCCTCGACCCAGGCATAGTCCAGGCCGTTCAACCTCGTCACGATGTTCATCGCCTGGTCGAGCGTCACATTGCGCAAGCGGAGTGTCGTCTTCCCCTTCACGCTTCCGCTCACCGCGACGTTGACCCCGCTCTGCGTGGCCAGCGCCTGGAACACGTCCACCAACTCCGCGTCCACAAACTCAAGCGTGAAGCGTCCTGTGGACACCGGCGCGCCCGCGGCAGGCCCGCGGGCTGTCCCCGAAGCGCCGTATCCAGCAGTTGCGGCTCGCGCCGCCTCCGCCTCGGGCGTGGCGACCTTGCCCTGAGCTATCGCGACGCTTGCCGCCAGCAGCAAGACCAGCATAACGGCCAAGCTGCTGCCCATCAGAGTCCTTGTGCGAGTCATGGCGCTACTGTCTCCCTCCCATCCTTAGGATGACTTTACCTTGCTGGCCGGCAAGCACAACCTGTTGGCGCCCTATCGACTGCACGCGATAGCCGTCGCCCACTAGGTCGCCGACCTTTACGAAGTACCGCTGGTCGTTCTGTCTCAGAATAGCCACCGTCTGCTTTCCCTCGACAATGCCCGTCAGGGTGAGGCCCATCTTTTCCCCCGGCTCGGTTTGCTCGGGTCCCATGCCGGGCTCCGTAGCGGCCGAACCCTCAGCCCCAGCCTCCGGACCTACATCTGCTCCGACCGCCACAGAGGCGCCCGGCGCTGAGAACGGATTGCGCTGCGCTTCGCCCGCAGCAGCCTCAGACGAGCCCTCCTCACTCGCCCCGGCCTGCTCGTCTCCCTCTTGCGCGCTCGCCTTAGCGTCCGCGTTCCCCTGCGCGGGCGCCGACCCCGGTTGGCTTGCGACCGGCGTTCCGCCAGCAGGCGGGGGCGCCGGCTTGCCTCGGAAGGTATAGAGCGCGATCCCGAGCGCGGCCACCGCAAGCACGAGCAGGAGAACCTCCTTACGCCGACTTTCCATCACTGCCCCCTTTCGTTACCACGGCCGTGAGCTCCATACTGGCCGTCAGATTCGGGGATCGCCCCGAAACAAGCCCCCCTTGGTTAGGGCTGAAGGAGATATCGTTGACAGCAATCATCTTCGGGAATCGCTGCAACTCAGCGAGGAAGTCGATCACCGTCCAGTATGTCCCCTGCAGCCGTAGCTCTATGGGAACGAAGTCATACGGCATCGGAGGGGGCGAAGCCGCTTTCGCAGGGTGCCCCGCGTCCTCAATGATCGCGCCCGTCTCATCGTTGATCTTCACCGCCGCATCGGCCGCCGATCGCTTTATCGCGGGCTTCGGGCGGATGAGCAGGATATCGTTCCGTGTCCCCGACGCGAGGCTCTCAATCTGGCGCAGGAAGGTCGGGATGTAAGCGCTGTCGGGAAGCCCCGGCTCCAGCACCGACAGCCGCCCTCTCAGATCCTGATACCGATCCTCGAGCTGCGGCAGTTGCGTCACCTTGCTCTGCATCTCTTCCAGCTCGGCCTCTTTCTGTCCCAACGCCCCTTCGAGCTCCTTGAGCTCGGTCGCCTTGCCATGGTACAGACTGGCACCGAGGCCGATTAAGCACAGAATGCCGATGCCAAGCAGTGCGAATACAATCTTTCGATCGCCGCCGGCGCTCATCTCAGGTCACTCCCGATGATCTTGTTGAGCGGGACACTCACCTCGAAGTCCACTACCGAACGGCCCTGCAGATTCACGTTGGCTTGCGTGAATCCGAGGCCCGGCGCCTGACTCCAGCTCAGCTTCTCCACCTGGAGCATGAACTGCCCGATGTCCCGCTGGTTGTAGGCGGATCCTCGCAGGGCGAGGGTCTGGTCCTCAGGCCCCCTTCGAGACGTCATCTGCGATATCCAAACCCCCTTCGGGATGCTCACGCTCAGGTCGCTCAGGATGTCGATCCAGGCCTGCTCGCTGTCGTGTACCTTCTCCAGCAAATCCACTCGCGGCCCGTAATCGGCGATGTTCGTCTCGAGAAACTGGATGCGCTCAATGGTGCTGGCGAGCGTGGGATTAGCGAGCTCTCCCTCCACTACCGCAATCTGCCCCTCGACAAGGCGCGTCGCCATCCACATTTTCGCATACAGAAGAGCAACCGCCACGAGTATCGCGATGAGCGAATACACGGCACAGCGCATGATAGCTATCGTGCGCTGCTTCTGCGCTCGTCTTGCCGCTATCAGGTTGATGTCGCATACGGTCATTGTGCTTTCTCCACGGTCTCACCGCGCCGGTGCTTGTTCGACCGTAACTCCCGCAGCGCCAGCCCCGCGCCCACCAGAAGAGTTGGCGCATGGGATTGCAGGTAATCCTGGTTCACTCCCTGCGCCCGGAGGTGGCCGTTCCCGAAGACGTTCACGATATCCACCGGCACGCCGAGCTGCGACTGAAAGTACTCGTTAACCCTGGGGAGCTTGGCGCTGCCTCCGCTCAACAGGATGCGATTGACACCCAGATCCCCGGTGTCCGCGTCCGGCGCCTGCTGCTGGTAATCGTGATAGGCCAGCGACCGGCGGACCTCGCGAATCAGCTCGTCCAGCAGCGGCTCTATCGCCCGGCTCGCCTGTTGCGCAGCCGGGTCCAGAGTCGCCCGTTCCTCTTCGCTCGAAACCACCTGCATCGCCGTCTCCTTCAGCTGGTTGGCCTCTTCCGTATCGATATCGAGCGCGTTCTTAATCGCCTCAGTGAAGGCGTCGCCGGCGATCGGAATCATCCGTGAGAGGACGAACATTCCGTCCTTCATGATCGTGATATCCGTATAGGCCGCGCCAATTCCCAGCACGGCCGTCGTCTCGCCTTGCTCTGGAGTCGTTCCATTGGCGGTCAGGATCCCGCGCATCATCGCAAACGGCTGTATCTCCACGGCCGCCGGATCCAACCCCGCAACCTCGATTGCTTCGACTTGACTATCTACCATATCTCGGGGCGCGGCAACCAACATCACCCGCATCTGGCCGCCTTCCACCTGTGCCGGCCGCTCGATCACCTCGAACTCCACCACGCTGTCCTCTACGGGGAACGAGATGTAGTTGCGGGCCTCCCACTGGATCGACTTCCTGAGCTGTCGATCCGACATCACCGGCAGCGGCACCTCGCGCACCACCACCGTTGGCCCCGCAACTCCCGCCGTGACCGTGCACCCATCGACCTGAAGCGCCTCGAGCAGAGACCGAATCGCCTGCGCCACCGCCAGGGGGTCGACGATCACGCCCCCCTTCACGGCTTCCCGGGGGGTGGGCGCGCTTCCAGCCTTATACAGAGCAATCCCGTTCTTGGTGTCCTGCAGTTGCACCAGCTTGATCGAGCTGCTCCCTATATCCAAACCTATTGACGTGTTCGCTGTTGAGAATCTATGCAGAAGGCCCATTTTCATTAGCTCCCGAAGTCTCGTCACTCTGAGTCAGGAGGGTCGCCTCCCGAGGCGACCGCGGACGACGATGCCTGTCCGGTAAGCTTTTCCTTTGAGGAGAAATAGGTGCGAGAACTGATGTCTATCGCCCCCGACACCTGCGGCAGCCTCCCGCGAGCCGAGATCACTTCCTCTCTCTGCCGCAGCCCGTCCCATTGTTCCACAATTCCTTCGCTCAGCAACTCCGTCACTGCCTTCACCGCATCGATCGCTTCCATGCCGCTTTCTCGGATGATCGTCGCCACATTGCGCTGCGCGTCCACCAGCCGAAGCACGGTCTGCGCTTCCTGACTCAGCTCTTCGAACCGCTCGTTCACCGCGAACGCGCGCTGCCGCAACACGACGTGCATGTCCGGCATCTCCTCTTCCACCCGTTCCCACTCGTCGAACCGCTTCATGCCTTCCAGGATGAGCGCCTCCGTGCTCTCCTTGATGTTCCTCACGACCGGCTCCTTCGCGCGCTCGAACGAGAACTCCCCCATCTTCCAGCCCAGGATCTTGTAGACCAGCTCGGGGCCACGATCCCGTCGAGACACGGCCCGCGCAACGTCGCCGTTCTCCAGGTGCAGCACAGCATTCTCGCCGGGCCGCGAAACGTTCAACCTCCCGGTCTTGTTCCCGACGTTCAGCATTTGCAGCAACTCGGCGAAGCTCACGTCCTCGAAGGTCCCTGTCAGCGCCATTCTTAGTCTGCTCCAGACACTAAACGACCCCAGCTTCCTGTTTCTGCGACATCTGCCCGAGCACCAGAGTGCATATGCAGTTCAGGGTCTCGAACACGCCCTCGCCCCGGATAGCGATTGCCTCGAAGTGCGGGACTTGTCTCGGGTTGATCACGTACTGCATGTACTCCGTGGGCCCGATGTTGGGCAGATCTCTCTTGTTGTACTGAACGACGTACGGCGTCGTCTCGAGGCCGTAGCCGTAGGAAGCGAGGTTCTCCTGCAGGTTCCGGAAGCTCTCCAGGTTTTCTCGCATCTTCTCCCACTGCGAGTCGCACACGAAGATCACCCCGTCGACCCCTCTCAGCACCAGCTTGCGTGTCGAGTTATACATCACCTGGCCCGGCACGGTGTAGAGCTGGAACTTCGTGCGGAACCCGTGGATCTGCGACGCTTCCAGGGGGAGGAAGTCGAAGAAGAGCGTCCGCTCTCCCGGCGTTGCCAACGACACCATGTTTCCCCGCTTGTCGTCAACCGTGTGCTGATGGATATACTGCAAGTTCGTCGTCTTGCCGCACATGCCCGGCCCGTAGTAGACGACCTTGCAGCTAATTTCCTTCAGCGCGTAGTTTATGGAAGCCATCGACCGGCGATCCTTTCCTGCTCCCCCGCCACACCGCTCACGTAGTCGCGAACACGACGCTCTCCGCCGTCCCCACCTCAGCCCATGGAGGCGGCGAAGGCGGAGGCAGCTCGAGCGCCTCCGGCGTAAGCTGCGGCACGATCAATTCCAACGGCAGCAGAACCAGCGTGTTCTCCACTTCTATATTAGAGTCGCCTGACTGCACCAGCGCCTTCCTCATCACAGGGGGCAGCCAATTGCGAAAGTCCGCCATGCTGAAGACAACCTGCGCCTCCTTCAGCTGCGGATGAATCACATCGATAGGGATCGACATGGACACCGTGTCGCCCAGCGCCAACGCCTTGTCGGTGAGGATGTCCTCGGGGAACAACGCCAGAACCGTGCTCAGCGGCAGCTCGATCTCACCTTCGAGACCGGGGGCAGCCATGAGATTCGGAATCGGTTCCCTGGATGTCGGCCGGGGCGCCTTCGTGCCTGTAGACGTTCGATCCTTTACTGTCACGATCAAGAGCCCTCGGTCTCCGTCGTCGGCCTCCGCCGTCGCCGACTTGACCGCGGCGCTGTCTGCAAAACCCCGCCCCCTTCTTCGGATCTCCACAGCTTTCAGCGGCAGGAATACCCTGAGTGGATAGCACACCATCAGAGCGAAGACCACGGCGCACGCCCGCGGCAGAAGCTGCGAAGTCTCCTCCAAACATACGCCGACGTTCGCCGTCTCCTGCATGACCGCAGACATCAGTCCGGCGGCCGACACCAATGCCACCCGAACGCCGATCAATCCGGCGATCCCGAGGAGCCATCCTGCAACGGTCACCCGCGACTGCCACACGTATACGGCCGTGCCGAAGAGAGCGGCCTCAACGGCCCACAGCACAGGCATAGAAATATCCGCCCCCGCCTGCGCCTCCATCTGGGAAACCTGCATGCAGAGCACCGCCCCCGCGATGAATGCAAGGACTGTCGAAAAGGCGCTGATCGCGGTGAAATCCTGCCGCATGACTTGCCCACTCGCGCGACGTTGATTGTCGATGCTCGTGGCTGGGTAGAGGAAATACACAAGGACTCGGCCAGCCTCCACAGTGCCGGTCAAACCCTCTGCCGCGAGCCCGCGCTGCCGCTAAAGCTAGTGACTTATTCCACATTACCTCGGGAACATACCATCGGCCTCGAAGCCCCCCGCGACCCCTCGGAAATACAGCTAGTTCGCATATAAAAACGGCCTCACTCATCATCCCGAGTGAGGCCGCATAGTGTCCGGTCAACGTCCGAATACATTCGCTACGGAAGGTACTGCCGCTCCGCCCGAAGCCTGCCGTCTACGAATATACGCGCCGTCGTCGGCGACGTGATGTTCACCTTCTGCGGTGGGATCCGCTCCCCCGCCCGATGTCGTCCTTCATAGATCCGCCGGCGGCCCGTCTCGTCCGCAACCTCGACCCGCACCTCCACCTCTCCCTGGCTCGTGCCCTCCGCCGGCACAACGTAGTTCAAGGTCTCCTCCCTCCCGCCCCCGGGCGTCGGTGGCCGCGGCAGCGTGGGCCCCGGCGGCATCGGCGGCTCGGGCCCCAGGCTCCGCACTATGTCCACCGCCGTCCCCCGCACGACGCGCGCCCCCGCGGGCGGAAGCGTGCTCGCCACATACCCCGCCGGCGAGTCCTCGTAATAGGCCTCCTGCACAACTCCCGTTGCCAGCCCCGCCGCCTCCAGATTGCGCTGCGCCTGAGCGACAGACATCTGCGTCACATTCGGAACCAACACGTTGCTCGGCCCCTCGCTCAGTACCACCTTGACCACGGTCGCGTCTCTCACGTCAATGCCCGGGGCCGGATCCTGGCTTAGAATCGCGCCCGTCACGACATCTTCGCTCGGCTTACTGCCAACCGTCCGATAGCTCAGCCCCAGGCCCGCGAGCAACTCCTTCGCGGCGGCGTCGCTCATCCCCAATACGTCCGGCACCTTCACCATCTCCGCCCGGCCCCGCGCCGAGGAGTACCGCGCCACCCCCGACACCGCGCCCGACAGCACCAGCGCGACCAACACCACCCACACCCCCCGCCGCTGCACCCACGCCATCGCGGGTGCGCCCCGCGAGACGATCCCGCGCAGCCGTCCCCTGGCTGCGGCCGCCGCGCTCGCATCCTCCTCCCGCGGGCAGGCCGCCAGATAGCTGAGAAGCTCGCGCGCCGAGGCGAACCGCCTGGAGAGATCCTTCTCCAGAGAGTGGCCCACAACCGAATCGACCTCCGGCGGCAGCCCGGCTCGGACCTCGCTCGGCCGAGGCGCCCGATCGTACACGTGCTTGTGCAGAATCGCCAGCCTATCGCCCCCGTCGAACGGGGGCTTGCCCGTCAGCGCCTCGAACAGCGTTGCCCCAAGCGAGTAGATATCCCCTTGCGGCCCCACCGCCTCACCTCGCGCCTGCTCCGGCGAGACGTAGTTCACCGAGCCCAACATCGTGCTCGTATCCGTCTGGTTGGGGGCGGAGGCGGCACGGGCAATCCCGAAATCCGTCACCTTCACCTGCCCCCCCCGGCCCAACAGGATGTTGCCGGGCTTGATGTCTCGATGCACCACCCCCGCCTGATGCGCCGCCTCCAGCGCCTCCCCCGTTTCCGTCGCGATCCGCAACGCCTCCGCCAGCGGCAGCGGCCCCTCCCGCCGCAGCCGGTCCCGCATGCTCTCCCCCTCGACGTACTCCATCACTATATAATGATAAGGGCCGTCGCTCCCCGTATCGTAGACGCTCGCAATGTGCTCGTGAGTGATCCCCGCCGCCGCCCTCGCCTCCCGGCGAAAGCGCGCCAGAAAGGCCGCATCCGTCGCCAGTTCGGGCCGCATCACCTTGATCGCCACCACCCGCCCCAGGACGCGGTCACGCCCCCGGTAAGCGGTTGCCATGCCGCCCTCGCCTACCTTTTCGAGGATCTCATAGCGGTCGTTCAGAACTTGGCCGACTACCGTCGCCATCCCTCAGTCCTCAGTCCCGGAAACCCCTCCACAGAAGGACCCCCATGGCAGCCCCCAGCATCACGACCGAGCCCACCACCAGCAGCGACGACGCCGCCAGCGGCATCGGCGGCCTCGGCACCAGCGCCGCCGCCGCGAACATGCACACCGCCGACCCCAGGAGCAGGACGGCGAGCCCGAGCTCCCGATCTCGCCTCCGAGCCTGGCCATAGGCCGTACCCAGAACCCACAGGAGAAGAGCGCCGCCCAGCGCCAGCCGCCACCACCTCACCGGCATCTCCTCTCCCGCAGCAACTTCTCACAGGTTTGGATACGGTGACTCATCCCCTCTATCCTGTCCCCCCTCCTCCCGCAGCAGCCGCTGCTGATCCCTGCCGAGATGGCGCCTGTCCCCGGAAGAGCCGACGCGTATGGCACCCAGCGGTTCCACGGGACATATCCATTCACACATACCGCATCCCACGCAGATTCGCTCATCCACCACCGGGCGCCCCAGGCCTTCGGCCGCCTCCTGAGAGATCGCATCATACGGGCAGGCCTCATCACAGATCAGGCACTCCTTCTCCTGAGCCCATGCGATGCACGCACTCCGATTCACGCTCGCCGTGCCGAGGTAGAGATGTCGCTTCTCCTCCACTGCAAACGGCCCAATCGCGCCCGTCGGACACACCCGGCCGCAGAGATTGCACGGCTCAGTGCATGGGCCCACCCGCGGCACGACCACCGGCGTGCCCAATGCCTCCAGACCTCCCTCCCCGACGGCCGGCTGCAGCGTGTTCGTCGGGCAGACCTTCATGCACTCCCCGCAGCGCACGCACGCAGTCACGAACTCGTCCTCCGCCAGCGCGCCGGGAGGGCGGATCAACCGGAGCGAGGAAATCTTGAGCACCCGCTCCGTCGCATCGCTCCGCTTCGACCCCAGGCTCACCTTCGGCAGCGCCACAGCCGCCGCGCCGCCGGCCATCGCCCCCAAAACCCGCCTCCGGTCCAATCGCATCTCGTCATCGCGCGCCGCGTCATCGTATCCGGTGGTCAGTGAGATCGCCCCCTCAGGACAGATCGCAGCACAGCTCATGCACTCGATGCACTCCGGACCCCGATACCGTTTCGGGTCCTCCGTGATCGCACCCATCTTACACTCCGCGGAACACCGCATGCACCGGTTGCACGTCTCCCCCACCGCCAGCCGCACCGGCGACAGCCGCCCGAGCCACCCCAGCAGGGCCCCCAGCGGACACAGGTTTCGACACCAAAACCGCCGCTCGTACCGCCCCAGCGCAACGATCCCCGCGAATATCAGAAACGTAAGCAGCACCAGCCTGAAGGATGCCGGCCTCGCCACCACGCTCAGACCCAGCTGCACCGGCGCAAGCGCGCGGTCGAGCACCGGATGCTTTCCCGCAAGATCGGAGTAGCTCCACCCGGTCACCGTGTCGCTCGTCATGCGCACCACCCACTGCACCACCGGCAGCCCCACCCACGTCGCGGTTCGCGTCAGCAGCGCCATCGGGTCCATCAGATAGACGGCCGAAAGCCCCACGCTCTCTGTGAGCCCCGTCTCCGCCGGCGACCGGTGCGCCGCCGGCACGATCATCGTCACCAGCAGAGCAATCAGCACATAGAGCTTCACCCGACGCCACCGCGCCTCGCCCTGCGGCCGCCGCCCCCGAATGCGAAAGACCCGCTCCATTAGGTCGATGCTGGTCCCCATCGGACAGACCCAGCCGCAGAACACCCGCCCCAGCAAGAGGCTCAGTACGACCACCGGCACCGCATACCAGAAGAGCGGAAAGAGCAGACGCCGCAGAGACACCATGGCCGACAGCGCCAGCAGCGGGTCCGCCCGCAGGTAGAGGTCCACCGGAATCGGGGACTTGAGCGGATAGGCCGCGAACGCAAACAGCAGCAGAAACCCCGCAAGAAAACCGATCTGCGATACGCGGCGCAGCGCGCGCAGTCGTCTATACATGCTTGATGGTGATGCGCCCCAGATCGATCTCGCCGACACCCGCCCGATGCGCCGCCTTCAGATGCCCCACCTTCTCCGGTTTCCATCCGAAGAGCGTCGCCGCGTAGGCGTCCACCGCAAGGGGATCCGTTCCCGCCACCACGATACCCTTGTCGGCCGTCTTGCCCGGCCCCTTCGGGCCCCTGGTCAGCAGAATCCGGATCGCGTCCACGATGACGAGGCTCGGCCGAATCTCCGTCGCGTAGTCGGCAATCGCCTGATCGAGGCTATCGCTCCCATGAAACGCACCCCGGTCCCAGACCGTCCCCATCATGTTCTTCAGCCCGAACGTCAACCCCGTCTGGCTGTGCACCTTCGCAATCGGCACGTTGATGACCACATCCGCCCGCCGCAGATCGCGCATCACCGCGGCCGATTTGAGCGCCCGCCCCTTGCCTATCTTCACGCTCTCATAGAGCGCCGGCGATGTCGCCAGGCTCACCCGCGCTCCCGCCGCCTCCGCCGCCGGCTGGATCTCCGTCATCCTCAGCACTACCGCATCCGGCCGATCCACCGGGTGATCCATCACCCGCACTTCCCGAGCCCCCGCCTGCTTGCACAGGCGCACGATCTCGGCCACCACCTCCGGGTTCGTCGTCGCCGCCTGTTCCGGCTTGCGCGCCCACCCGATGTTCGGCTTGACCAGGACGACGGCGCCCTTCTTCACGAACGTGCCCATCCCGCCGAGCGCCTGCACCGAGGCTCGAACCAGGCCGGCCGGATCGTGCTTCGACGCCACAGCGATCGTCGGCCCTGCCGCCGCCTCCGCAGAGAGCCCGTCCATCAGCTCCCCAAAGCCGGCCGCGGCGACGCCCGCAGCCGCCGCATGTCTCAGGAAATCGCGCCGTGTCAGTCCGTCTCGCATCGTCACATTCCCTCCCAGAGCACTCCCTGGTAGCTGCTTCATAACCTCCATCTGAGGTTATGAAACAGCAGCACAAGCCGCCAGGCTCCACCAGGCGCATTTCATGCCAGCGTCTCTAGCGGACAGCCAGGGGAGTGCGGGTTATGAAATGCGCTCTAGGAGTCTACCCCCCTCGCCCTCCAGCCAACACCCGCCATGTCGCCCGAGCACCCAATCCAGCTCGGGCGGGAAAGCCCTATGGTTTTTCTTCGACGGGCGCGGGCGTCTGTGCCCCGGCCTCCCGCTCTTGCGCCGCTTTCGCCTCCGCCTCCATCGCCTCCTGACGCTCTCGCTGAAGCGCCTCGTAGTTGTCCAGCCACTCCGCCTCGCGCTTCACCAGATCGTCCTTGCGCAGTCGCTCGAACGTCATGCGGAGCTGCGCGTGAAGGGACGGCGACTCGGTGGAGTCGCTGGCGGCCGTGTACCACATAACCGCCTCCTCCACCTCGCCAAGCTGCTCGTACGCCTGCGCCATTCCAAGGAGCGCCTGCGCCCGGCCTCCGGGGAGCATCGCAGCCTTGTCCGAGAGGAGCGCATCCCCCGCCTCCGCGTAGGCCTCCGCCGCCCCCTCCCAGTTGCTCTGAGACGCCTCCAGGTTCGCCAGCTCGAAGAACACCGCGGCCGCAGCCAGCCCACCTTCTGCTCTGGCCTGAGCTGCCGCCCCCTTCATGAAGGCAATCGCCTCCTCTTCTTTTCCTTCCATCACCGCCTGGTAGCCGCGCATCTCCGGATCCACGATCTCGACCGTCGCCTTCTCCCGCAGGTCCATCGTGTGCTCCCGCCAGACCTCTTCCTGCTTCTGGCGAGTGAAGTTCGTGAGCAGTTGCTCCTTATTGCTCTCGAGACCCTTGGGAAGCTGGCGCTCCACCTTCACCATCTGCACGATCTCATATCCCGACGGCGCCGAAATCACCGGGCTCACCTGTCCCGGCTTCAGAGAGAACACTGCCTCGTCCCATTCCTGCGGCATGCGCCCCGGGGCGAAGCCCTCCATCAGCCCGCCGGTCTGTTCCGCCATCGGGTCGTCCGACTCCGCCTTCGCCAGCTTGGCGAAATCCTCGCCGGCGTTGATCCTCGCCAACAGCGCCTCCGCCCGCTTCTTCGCCTCCTCGTCGGTGCGCTCGGGCTTGCCCGGTGGAACCCGAGACACGGCGATGTGCCGCAGGGTCGCCCGGTCATACGACTTCAGCAGATCCTGCTCCGTCGCTGACACCTCGCCCACCACGGACTGCCGCAGCTTTTCGAGCACCATCTCATCCCGAAGTCCGCTGCTCGGCTCCAGAGTCAACTCGAGCGCCCACTTCCTGAACTGCCGCTCGCTCATCGACGCCCGCGGCCGCTCCCCCGGGTCGTTCTCCGCCACGATCTGAGCCAGGATCTTCTCCAGATCATCCCTCTCGAACCGGCCCTTCAGTTGAGCCATCTGCTGATCTACCTGCTGCTCCGCCCGCTGCTTCATCTCGCTCTTCGAAATCGAGATCCCCTCGCTCGCCGCCTCCTCCACGAGGAGCCTGCTCTGTATCGCCTGCTCCATCGCTTCCAGGCGGAACTGCCACAGCCGTTCGAGTCCCACATCCTGACCCATCGAGGCGTACAGAGGCAGCAGTTGGGCGATCATCCGGTCGAACGTCCGCTGGACCTCCCCCCGCGTCACCGGCTTCCCATTCACCTGAGCTACAGGGGCCGTCGATTGCGCCTGCTCTTGCGGCTCTCTACCGTCCCCGCCGAAGAAGCGGCCCGGCACGAACATCAGTGGCAGACCTATGACGAAAGCAAGTGTCAGCGCCCAGAGCACGTATCTGAGCTGGACGGCGAAGCGCCGCCGCATGCCTTGGATGGACATATATCGAGCTACCTTCCTTGGACGTCTCTCTGTTCGTCGCCGGGCTCCTCCGGTCCCACGCTCAGACGCTCACGCGCCGTCCGCACCGCCCCGAGGATCCGCGTTACGTACTCCTCCAGATTCGCCAGCACCCGCGTCGCATACCCCTCCGCGCCCCGTCGTATCTCCCCCGCCTCCGTCGTGGCCCGCTGGATGATCTCCTCCGCCTGCTCCGTCGCCCGCCTCACGATCTCGTCGTTGGACACGAGCAACGCCGCCTGCTCCCGCGCCTCCTCCAGCAGACGCTGTCGCTCCGCCTCCGCGCTCTCCAGAATCTGCCCGCGCTCCTGCGATACCCGGTTCGACGCCTTGATCTCCTCCGGCAGCGCCGCGCGAATGCGATTCACCTGCGCAAAGAACCGATCCAGATCAAAGCCCCACGCGCGGTGCAGAAACTGCGGACGGCTCTCCTCTCCCATCCGCTCCAGTTCTTCCAGCCGCTTTAGGATTTCGATGGGGATCCCTCCTTTCCACCGGACTCGCGTCTCTCCGCCAATCGCTCTTCCAGCCTGCGCTCCACGCCGGGCGGAACGAACTCACTCACGTTTCCGCCGAAGCTTGCGATCTCGGCCACGATGCTCGCGCTGATGTAGTGATACTGCGGCGCGGGCGTGAAGAAGATCGTCTCCACCTCCGGCGCCAGCTCTCGGTTCGTCGATGCCATCTGAAGCTCGAACTCGAAATCAGAGGCCGCACGCAGCCCCCTCACAATGACCCCCGCTCCCACCGTCCGCGCGAATTCCACCACCAACCCCGGCACGATCGCTACATCCACATTCGGGAACTCCGCACACGCCTCGCGCAGCATCTCCGCTCTTTCTTCCGTGGAGAAAAGCGGGGCCTTTCTTGGGTTCACCGAGACTCCCACAATCACCTTGTCGAACAACGCCGCCGCCCGCCTTACGACATCGACGTGTCCGTATGTCACCGGGTCGAACGTCCCTGCATACAGTGCCGTAGACAAGTGCACAACCTCCTGCCACCCTCGCTGTAGGGCGGGCGTACCCACGCCCGCCGCTGTCCGGCAGGAGCCCCTATGCCGCCGAAGGCGGCGAGTTTACCCTGAGGGGCACCGAAGGGCCTCCTGCCACTACCCTGCCTCCACCCTCCTATACAGATCCACTACCGTTTCGCCGTAGCGCATGCTCCTCATTCTTTCGAACGCCCCCGCCTGCTCCCCCAGGTCCTCGTGCCGGGACCGCTGCACCAGCACCAGCCCCCCCTCCGCCACCATCTCCGGCCACTGCGTCAGCCGCGCCATCACCCCGCCCAGCTCTCCGCTCCCATACGGGGGATCGACGAACACCAGATCGAACTGCGCCCCCTCCCGGCGCAGGACGGACAGCCCCCGCCCGGCATCGGCGATTATAACCCGGGACCGGCTCTCAAATCCACATCGCCGGGCATTCTCCTCGATCACCCGCCCCGCCGGTCGGTGTGACTCGACAAACGTCGCCTCCGCCGCCCCCCGGCTCATCGCCTCCAAACCGACCGTCCCCGCGCCCGCGTATAGGTCCAGGAATCGCGCCCCTCTCACTCGTTCCCCCAGCATCCCGAACACGCTCTCTCGCACCCTGTCCATCGTCGGCCGCATCGCCCGCCCCTTCAGCGATTTCAGAACCCTCCCTTTCGCCGAGCCCGCAATGATCCTCATATCTCACCCCGCCGCCCGGTCCATCCGCGCCCGCAGCGCCCCCACCTGCTCCCTCAGCGCCGCGTGCCGAGGCTGCCGCAGCTCCGAGTCCCCTTCGATCAGCCACAGGGCCGCCTCCCGCGCCTCCTCCAGCACCCCGAGATCTCGCGCCATCCGCGCCAACCTGAAGTCCGGCATCCCGTGCTGCCTCGTGCCATAGAACTCGCCCGGCCCCCGCAGCATCAGGTCCTCCTCCGCAATCCTGAACCCATCCGTCGTCTCCAGCATCACCTTCAGCCGTCCCCGCGCCTGGCTCAGGTCCTCGCCTGCGGGCGTGATTCGCCCCAGC
>Ga0180437_10005500_pt1 | contig 17317 bp, 11 predicted proteins | sample SS_ome_4_FD_132410 | JGI IMG/M metagenome (GOLD analysis project Ga0180437, IMG submission 132410) | Hypersaline lake sediment archaeal communities from the Salton Sea, California, USA - SS_3_D_1 metaG | ecosystem: Environmental > Aquatic > Non-marine Saline and Alkaline > Hypersaline >... | reverse complement strand
GCAGGTGCCCCTCAGTCTCGCAAGGAAGTACTCACTGCTGGAGAGGAATCAGAAGGAGGGGCCGCCCATCATGTCTCTGGACATCATTGCCATCGGTGAGGCCCTCGTCGAGGTCATGCGCACCCGCGTCGACGATCCCCTCGATAAGGCATCCGAGTTCGTGGGCCCGTTCCCGAGCGGCGCGCCGGCCATCTTCGCCGACCAGGCCGCCCGACTCGGCCACAAGGTGGGCTTCGTCGGCGCCGTCGGCGATGACGACTTCGGCACCTGCCTGCTCGACCGCCTCCAGGCCGATGGTCTTGATGTGACCCACTGCCCCCGCATTCGCGATCGCGCCACGGGAGTGGCATTCGTCACCTACTTCTCCGACGGCAGCCGCCGCTTCCTCTATCACATCGCACATGCCGCCGCAGGCCAGATGCAGCCCCTCGACCCCGGCTACTTCGACGGCGTCAAGTTCCTCCACATCTGCGGCTCCTCGCTTTCCGTCAGCGAGCACATGCGCAACTCTTGCTACGCGGCCGTCGAACTCACCAAGGCCGCCGGCGGCCGCGTCAGCTTCGACCCGAACCTCCGCCCCGAGCTCCTCGGGGGCGAAGAGGTGCTCCGCCGGATCTGCGGCCCGGTCGTCGAGGCCGCGCACGCGGTTCTGCCGAGCGGCGAAGAGGCGGAACTCCTCGCCGGAGTCACCGGGCCCGATGATGCCTGCCGTGCGCTCCTCGACCTCGGCCCCACAGTCGTCGCCCGCAAGCGCGGGCCCGAGGGATGCTCCATCTACACCAAGGAGAACCGCATCGACGTCCCGGCCTTCCCGGTCGAAGCGGTCGACCCGACCGGCGCCGGCGACTGCTTCGACGCCGGCTTCGTGGTAGGTCTCCTCGAGGCCATGCCACTCGACCGCGTGGGCTCCCTCGCCAACGCCTGCGGCGCCCTCGGCGCCACCCGCAAGGGTCCCATGGAGGGCGCCTTCCCCCGCCGGACCATCGACACGTTCATGCAGCACCAAGTGCTCCCCGAAGACTAGTCCCGCACCCCAGGAGGTAATCTCATGCCAACGCGCAAGTCTTCCCGCGCGGCCAAGGCCAGCACCGTCTACTATGCCCCGGCCGGGGTCGCCGACCGCCGCGGCCCCTACCGCGCCATCGAGGCCCTGTTCCGCAAACTGGTCACCAAAGGCACCATTGCCAAAGGCGACTACGTGGCCATCAAGCTGCACTTCGGCGAGCAGGGAAACGTCCGCTATATCAGGCCCACCTACATCCGCCGCCTCGCGGACCTCGTCAAGCAGTCCGGCGGTTACCCCTTCGCAACCGACACCCTCACCCTCTACAAGCACAAGCGCCACACTCTCTTCGACCACCTCGATACCGCCGCCGCCCACGGCTTCGCGCGCGAGTCCCTTGGCTGTCCCGTCATCATCGCCGACGGCCTTCGCTCCAGCGGCGTCGAGGTCGCCGTTCCCGAAGCGCTCGCGCTCGACACCTGCACCGTCGCCCAGGCCATCCACGACGCCGACGTCCTCATCAACGTCGCCCACCTCACCCTCCACGACGAATTTCCCCTTGCCGCCGGGATGAAGAACATCGGCATGGGCTGCGTCACCCGCGAGATGAAGCTTCGCTGTCACGGCACGGCCGTGCATCCCAACTTCGATGCGAGCAAATGCGTGCTCTGCGGCCACTGCCTCCGCATGTGCCCGGGCGAGGCCTTCACCCTCAAGCGCCGCAAAATCCACTTCGACGCAAGCCTCTGCGTGAGCTGCGGCGACTGCTTCGCCTGGTGCGAGGGCGGCGCGCTCGATATCCCCTGGGGTGCCGAAACTCAGATCGTCCAGCGCCGCACCTGCGACGCAGCGCGCGGCGTCCTCTCGACCTTCGCGCCCGAGAAGACTGTCCACTTCGTCCTCGCCATGGACATCACCCCAGGATGCGACTGCGTCGGAGACAGCGACCTCCCCTTCGTCCCCGACCTCGGGATTTTCGCCTCCACAGACCTCCTCGCGATCGACGCGGCCGTCCTCGACGCCCTCCAGTCCGCTCCCGCCTACCCCGGCGGCCGAGTGGACGGCACACCAGGTGGCGCGCCCGGCGGCGACAAGATCGCCGAAATCTCGCCCGCCCTCGACCTCGACGCGTACCGCGGGATCCTTGCAGAATCCGGCCTGGGCAGCCTCGAATACAAGCTGCAGAAGCTGTGACCCGCCCGAAGCGGACCCTCAGAAATCAACCTGCTCCTCGCCCACCCCGCGCAGTCAGGTAGGGCAGGAGCGTGCCTCCTGCCCCGACCCCTTAGAAATCCACCGCATCCCCCGCGCCCATGGCCTTCAGGTGGTGCGTGTCGTTCACGGCCGTCACGAGCCACCCACCACCCTCCCGGCGCACCACGCTCACCGACCCGGTATCCACCCGCACCCGCCAGAATCCCGCCGCGCCGGAGCCAAGGGCCTCGCACAGCACCACCTTGCACACCACCCGGTGCGACACGATTGCGCACACCCCATGCCGTTCGGCCAGCTCCTGCACCGCCGGCCACGCCCGTGCCCTAACCTCCGCCAGGCTCTCCCCTCCCGGCGCTCGAAACCGCTCCGGCTCCTTCAGCCATAACTCGTAGCGCTCCGGCTGCTCCCTCTCGACCCTCGTGCGTTCCCATCCCTCCCACTGCCCGAAGCTCATGTCCACCAGCCGCTCGTCCACCACAACGTCCAGGCCCAGCGCCTCCGCCAGCGGCTGCGCCGTATCCCTCGCCCGAGACAGCGGGCTGCTGTACACCGCCTCAATCGGCCGCTCTTTGAGCACCTCCGCCACTAGCCGCGCCTGCTCCCGGCCCCCTTCGCTCAGCGGCACATCCGAGCGGCCGCGAAACACCTCCGCCCGGTTCCATTCAGTCTCCCCGTGGCGGATCACCAGCACTTCGCCCATCGGCCTCTCCTCCCCCACTCGCGCAGCGCCGCGGCCGGACGGGCCGCGGCGCTCGCACCCTCACACTCCTCGCCAGCTCAGTCCACGTAGTCGAATGCGCGCGCCACATACACGGCCATCTGGTCGCGGCTGCAATCGATCTCCGGATGATACAGCCCATCGGGATAGCCCTGCGTCACATCCTGCTCCGCGATGTACTCCACATACTTGTATGCCCAGTCCCCAGGTTGGATGTCCGGGAACGTCTGCCCCGCTGGCGTATAGGTTTCGAAGAAGCTGTCGCCTTCCGCGATCGCGCGGCCGATGTACGCCGCCATCTGCCCCCGGTTCACCGCCAGCGTCGGCTGGTACGTCCCGTCCTCGAACCCCTTCACCACGTCCCGCGCCGGGTCGGCGCAGTACTCAATGTACTTGTACGCCCAGCTCCCCGGAGCGATGTCCGGGAAGGTCTGCCCCGCTGGCGTATAGGTTTCGAAGAAGCTGTCGCCTCCCGCGATCGCGCGCCCGATGTATGCCGCCATCTGGTCCCGCGTCACGACTAAGCCTGGCTGATACGTGCCGTCATCATATCCCTTCACGACGCCGTTGGCCACGGTCGCCTCGACCTGCTCCCAGGCCCAGGAATCGCTCGTGACGTCGATGAAGGTGTGAGCCCCCACCGAGCCCTCCCGCGGCATGCGCTGGACCCAGACATTGTACACCGGCCAGCTATAGGGATCCCCATCGTCGTAATGAGTCACCGTTGTCCTATGCTTCGCATAGATCACGCGGTCGCCCGAGATGTCCGAGTAGATCTCCGATGCGGCGCTGGCGGCGATCGGCCCCCCGTACCCCGTCGCCATGTTGCGCCAGTAGATGTCCGGCTGGCCCTGGCGCCAGTCCGTCCACGTCACCTGCGTACCGCTGATGCGCGGATTCCAGCGCGGCGCCGGCGGATCGGTCGCCACCGCAGTCTCGGTAAGGCTGTCAATGTCCGCCATGTAGATGTCCGTGAACTGGGCGCTCCACGGGTCCCGCCGCAGGTCCAGCCATACAGCCTTCCGCCCAGATATGTCCGGGAACTCCTCCGGCCACCACGTCTCGGTAAGCTGCGCCTCCGCCGGGTCCGGGTTGGGGCGGTCGTCGTCCTTCCAGTTCGGCGTCCCGTCTCCGTCCGTGTCAACCGACAGGTCATACACATAGATGTCCGACTGCGGATCCCCCGGATCGCGCCAGTCCTCCCAGACGACGTATGGATAGGCGATCCGCGGCGCGAACTGCGGCCCCTCCGCGGTGCACAGCGGATAGACCGTCGGGAAGTGATCGTCAACCCCTTCCACCTCCGTCAGATCGCAGATGAAGATATCCGGGTTGTCCTCCAGGAAGAACTCCCCGATCCGGCCGTCCGGGTCGTTCCGGTAGTCCTCCCACACCACCAGCGTCCCGTCGATGGCCGGGAAGATCGCGTCCGACCCCCGATAGGTGATACGCAGCGGCAGCACGTAAGGCGTCTGCACATCGTACGCCGTCACCTGCCAGTTCCACTCACCGACCGGGTAGTCGTCCACCATCCACGTCACCCAGCTCCCCGAGATCTCCGGGAAGAGCTGCCAGCTCACGTCGAAGTATTCGTACGGCTCTGGCGGCCATCCGTTCTCATCCCTTGGGAACGGGATGTCGTCCGCCAGTGTCATCGTGCCTCCCGATACAAGGTTCGTCACGGAGACCGCAGTTCCGGTCCATCCGCTGTAGTCCTCATAGGCCGCCCACTCCCCACTCACCGCCGGGTAGTGCTGGCCCCGCTGCGCATCGTCCCGCACGCGCACCTTATCGGCTCCGGTCACCAGCTCCCCGAAGTACACGCCGCCGCGCTTCATCCGCCAGTGACACGGATAGAGCCCCGGCTCGCTCGGCGCCGTCACGTCGAACGTGAACGTCCACTCCCCGCCCGGCACCACCGTCTGCCCGCTCGGCAGTGTCACTTCACTCACGCCCCAGCGGTCCGTCCCCTCCGGCGACACCGCCCCCAGCATATATCCCTCCCCGGCCGACCACGACGTCGTCCCATCGTTCCACAGCTCCACGCTCACCGAGTACGTCTGCCCCTTCAGCATCGACCTCGGTATCGTGTTCGAGTGCATATACGAACTCAGCGCCGACACCTGGAACTCGTCGCCTGTCAGCCCGTTGTTCGTTTCGTCGTATTCCGACACCTCATACTCGCTGTCCACAAACCCCGCAACCCTGTATTCTCCCGGAGGCGCTCCTGGGACGCTCCCACCGACCGTTCCGCTGTCGTGCGACTCCCCCGGATCGAGCGCCGGCACCGCCGCGCTCGCAACAATGTAGTCGTTCGGTGACCCAATCGCGTTCTCCGACAGCGCCACAACCGCCGTGCACGCGCCCGATGCCGCGCTCCCCTGGTTCTTCACGATCACACTCACATCCACCGGGCTCCCCACCAGGCCCGCGCTCTCGCTCACCGACACGCTCGTGACAACCACATCCGGCCCCGCCCCCGGCACATCATCTATCGCCCGTATCAGGTCGATTCGCGGCGTGCCGATGTCCGTGTCGGGGTCTACGATCTGCACACCCGTCCGTCTCAGCCGCGCCCGCACCGCCGCCGCGGACGCCGTCGTCGGCCCCAGCCGCTCGAACAACACCGCAGCCGCTCCGGCCACGTGCGGCGTCGCCGCCGACGTCCCGGCCCCCTCCTCGTAGCTGCCCCCAAGCCGCGCGCTCGTGATCACCGCTCCCGGCGCAAACACATCCAGCAGCTCCCCCCGGTTCGAGAAGCACGCCACCTCGTCCGCCACAGGCGTCACATCCGCGCATGTCCGCCAGGAGACGGTGCCTCCATAGGAGGCGTCGTACGTCGCCCCCACCGCCATCGCCGCCGATGCACAGGCGGGAATCCCCACGCCCCCCGTATAGGCCTCGTTCCCCGCCGCAACCACCACCAGAATCCCGCTCTCCACCGCAGCCGACACCGCCTGGCCCTCCGGGTCGGCATCGCACTCCCCTGGGTCGCGCCACTCCGCGGTGTCGCTCAGGCTCATATTGATCACGCGGATGTTGTGCTCGTCCTTGTGGTCGATACACCACTGGATCGCGGAGATCACCACTGAGGAGTACCCCGTCCCCGTCTCGTCCAGTACCTTCAGCGCCACCAGATCGGCACGCGGAGCGATCCCCCGGTACGTCGCGCCCGTCCCCGCGGCGATCGCGGCCACATGCGTCCCGTGCCCCTCATCGTCCATTGCATCATCGTCGTCGTTGACGAAGTCCCACTGCGCCACCACCTTGTCGCTTGCAAGCGCCGGGTGGGTGTAGTCGATCCCTGTGTCCAGGATCGCGATCGCCACACCATCCCCGTCGAAGTTCCTGGCCTCTGCCTCCGGCTGGCTGATCAGCGGCCCGCTCTCTGACAGCGCCGCCTGCAACCGCCGGTCCGGGTAGACAGCCTCCACCTGGGGGCATTCCATCAGCTCTCGCAGACCCACCTCGTCAACAGTGCCCGCCAGGAACGGGAAGATGTGATACTCCCGGCGCGCCCGAAAGCGAGGCGTCGCCTCCCTCACGCGCCGCGCGAGCTCCGCAATCGCCGGCCCGCGCCTCCGCCAGTCCCGCGCCTGCGCCTCCGGCAGCGTAGGATCGCCCATCTCCACGATCACGCGAACCTGTCCGTGTTCCCGCACCCGCTCCCTCACACTGCTGTGCACGTACGACAGCGGCGCGGCGGCCGCGACCTCGGCCCACACCAGCCATGCCAGCACCCCGACCAACGGCACCGAAACACTGCGTCTCACTCTCATGCCGAAACCTTCCCGGTGTCTCTTCTGCACCTCGCCCGCCCTCACACCGTCCGACCTCGGTCGCCAGGACAGTCACCAAGGACATTGCTACAGCTAGTATACCCGATCCTTACGGCGACCTCGTTCCTCCGCTACATCGAGCCCCACCCCTTGCAGGTTTACTCCCACCCTCACAGAATCCTTCCCACACACACCCTGGCGAATACAGGACAGGGAGGGCCCTGTCATGCGCATCTCCGAACTCGACACTCCCGCTCTGTTGGTCGATCTCGACCGCCTCGAATCCAACCTCGATCATATGGCACAGCTCGCCCGCAGCGCCGACCTCAAGCTCCGGCCTCACACGAAGACCCATAAGACCATCGAGATCACGCGCATGCAGCTCGACCGCGGCGCCGCCGGCATCACCGTCGCCAAGATCGGTGAAGCGGAAGTCCTGGCCGACGCCGGCTTCGAGGACATCTTCATCGCACACCAGCTCGTCGGGCCCAGCAAGATAGAGCGCCTCGTCGATCTCGCCCGCCGCGCCAAGGTCTCCGTCGGCGTCGACAGCACCGACGTCGCCTCACCTCTCTCCATGGCCTTCGCCCAGCACGGCATGCGCCTCCCCGTCCTCATCGAGATCGACGTCGGCCTCCATCGCTGCGGCGTTGCCCCCGACGAGGCCGTCGACCTCGCGCGCCACGTCAACACCCTCCCCGGCGTCAGCCTCGTCGGAATCTTCACCTACGCCGGCCATGCCTACGATGCCCGCAGCGAGAACGAGGTCGCGGGCATCGCCGCCTACGAGTGCCGCATCATGGGCGACCTTGCCAACCGCATCCGGCGTATCGCCGACACCGAACTCCGAGTCAGCGGCGGCTCCACCCCCACGGCCGCGCACTATCACCCCGAGTGCGGCCTCACCGAGATGCGCCCCGGCAGCTATGTCTTCAACGACCGCACCCAGCTCGACCGTTGGTCTGCCAAGCCCGAGCAGTGCGCCCTCACTGTGCTCAGCACCGTCGTGAGCGTCCCCGAGCCCAACCGCGCCGTCCTCGACGCCGGCAGCAAGTCCCTCGCCGCCGACCTCGCTCGCGAATCGCCCGGACACGGCATGCTCGCCGAAGACAACGCCGCGGTCCTCGTCAAGCTCAACGAGGAGCACGGCTTCCTCGACCTCTCCAACGCCGCCGTCAAGCTCCACGTCGGCGACAAGGTCCACGTCATCCCCAACCACTCCTGCGTCGTCTGCAACCTCTTCGACGAGATGGTCGCTCTCCACCGCGGCGAGGTCGTCGAAACCTGGCCCATCGTCGGCCGCGGCAAGCTTCGCTGAGCACAAACCGAGCGCGTGCATCCCTGCCCGCTCGAACACCGACAAGGAGAAAAATCGCCAATGACGCCCAAAGAAACCATCGCCTCCGAACGGCTGCCCCAGCCCAAAGGCCCCTATTCCCCCGCTGTCCGCGCGGGCGGCTTCCTCTTCGTCTCCGGGCAAGGGCCACTCGACCCTGGCACCGGCGACGTCGTCAAGGGCCCCATCGAGCAGCAGACCCGCCTCGTGCTCGAAAACATCCGAACCATCCTCGAGGCCGCCGGGTCTTCCCTCACCAGGGTCGTCAAGACCACCTGCTACCTCAAGGACATCGGGGACTTCGCCCCCATGAACGAGGTCTACGCCGCCTTCTTCCCCGTCGATCCTCCCGCCCGCACCACCATCGAGGCGGCCAACCTTCCCCTCGGCATCGCTATCGAAATCGAGGCCATCGCCCTCGCCGAATAGCCGGACAACCACTGTCTTGCCACGCGCGCCGACCCCCGGGCGGCTCCCGTGTCTCCTGGGGCTTCCCCATCTTCCGCTCCAATCACCGGCATCTTTGTGGAATAAGCCACTGATGCGCGGGAGGCGGCTGCCTCTTGGGCCGGCTCACTTGGAGCGGCCTCGGGGAGGTTCTCCTTCGGCGCACACCGACGACAATACGACGAACACATTCATGAATAGAGCCGCAACACTGCTCTGCCGCCTGCCTATCCTTCGCGGCCTGGTCGCCCGTATTCGGGACAACCGGGCTCAGCTTGCAGCCGACCCGTTCAAGCTGGCGCAGCTCCGCGAGGAGCGACTCTGGCTGCTCGCCCTTCTCATCATCTTCCTGCTCGCGGTCAGCCTCTTCCTCATCACCGCCACCGGCGACGTCGCCGGCGGCGTCCCCGAGTTCGCAGCACCCCTCATGCTCGTCCTCGGCAGCGACGTCACCACCTGCTTCCTGCTCATCATGGTTCTGCTCATCACCGCCTACATCCGCGAGCGCCTGGCCGCACACTGGCATGAGAACCGGCGCCTCATCAACGAGCTCACTCGCAAGGAGCGCGCCCTCAAGAAGAAAGACGCGCAGCTCGCCACCTGGGCCGAGCTGAGCCACGCGCTCATCGCCAACTTCGACCTGCCGCGACTGCTCGACCTCATCGTCACCACCGCCATCGAGGTTACCGACGCCGACCGCGGCTCCGTCATGCTCCTCGATCCAGAGGACAACATCCTCACCATCAAGGCCGCCAAGGGCATCGACGAGGAGGTCATTCGCTCCACCCGCCTCCGGCTGGGAGAGGGCATCGCAGGCCGCGTCGCCCGCACCGGCAAGCCCCTTCTCCTCAACCGCTCTCAGCCGTCGCGCGAGCTCGACTCTCTCCGCATGAGAGAGGGAGAGATCTGCTCCGCCATCTCCGTCCCCCTTCGCATCGAGGAACGCATCGTCGGCACCCTCAACGTCAACGAGTCCGCGCGATACTCCGAGTTCGGAGAGGAAGACCTCCGCACCCTCGCCCTCTTCGCCGACCAGGCCGCCCTCGCGCTCGAGAAGGCCCAGCTCTATCGCGACTCACAGCGCCAGCTCGAAAAGCTCCTCTCCGTCCTCGACGAGCTCAGCCGCACCCAGGCCCAGCTCGTCCACTCCGAGAAGCTCGCCTCCCTCGGCGTCCTCGCCGGCGGTGTCGCACACGAGATCAACAACCCGCTCATGGTCATCCTCGGCCGCACCGAGCTGATGCTCATGGACGAGAGCCTCGAGGGCCGCGTCAAAGAGGACCTCAACACCGTTCGCGTGGAAACCGAGCGCATCGGCCGCATCGTCGAGGGCCTGCTCACCTTCTCCCGCAAGAGTCGCCAGGAGAAGATCGAGACCGTCGCCGTCAACGAGATCCTCGAACGCACGCTCATGCTCAGCGAGCACCAGCTCACCGTCGGCAACGTCAAGGTCAGCAAGCAGTTCGAATCAGAGCTGCCGGCCATCCAGGCCAACCCGGGACAGCTCCAGCAGGTCTTCATGAACCTCATCATCAACGCCCACCACGCCATGCCCGAGGGCGGCCAGCTCACCGTCCGCACCGGCCGAGTCCCGGACAGCCAGATCTTCATCGAGATCGAAGACACCGGCTGCGGCATCCCGCCCGAGGATGTCAACCGCATCTTCGACCCCTTCTTCACCACAAAGGAGGAGGGCAAAGGCACCGGACTGGGGCTCTCCGTCAGCCGCAACATCGTCGACAACCATGGCGGCGAGATCGCCGTCAAGAGCACCATTGGCGCCGGGACGAGCTTCCGTGTCGTCCTTCCCGAGACGCCTCCGGCCGCGCCCGACGCGGTCACCTCATTCGAGTTCGCTCCCGCCGCAGAGCGCGCTTCCGTCCCGAGCTAACCTCTTCTCTCCAATAAAAGGAACTCACCTCCGGCCCGTCAAAGCCACCTCCTGCGCGCCCGCCGCCCGGCCCCTCGCGCCATCGGTCGCGCGCGCTCCAGACCCCGAAAGCGGAGTAAGGCATGCCCACAGACAGGCCGTTGAGAATCGGCGTCATCAGCACAGGGAACTGGGCAAGAGCCTTCTGGGAGGAGGCCCGGCACTGTCCCGACGTCACGCTCATCGCCTGCTGGAACCGCACCCCCGAGAAGGCTGACAAGTTCGCCCAGCGATATGGCGGCGACCGCGTCCCCACTCTTCGAGCGCTCGTCGAGCACCCCCAGGTGGACGCCATCGCCAACTTCGCCGCCAACAGCTTCCACCGCGAGCCAACCGAGATTGCGGCCTCCGCCGGAAAGCACGTCTTCGTCGACAAGCCCATCGCCAACACCGTCGAAGACTCCGTCGCTATGATCCAAGCCTGCGAGAAGGCAGGCGTCACGCTCATGGTCGGCCACAGCAGTCGCTACAGCGGAACCGCGCGCACCCTCAAGGCCCTCCTCGACTCCGGCCGCCTCGGCCCGGTCGCCATGGTCGAGGGAAACAACTCCCACTCCGGCGGCACCCGCCTCACCGAGGACAAATGGCGCTGGCACCGCGACGAGGCCCCCGGCGGTCCCCTCATGCAGCTCGCCATCCACACCTTCGATACGATGCACTACCTCTTCGGGCCCACTCGCCGCGTCACCGCCATCTCAGACAGCTCGCTGCTCCCAAGCGAGATCGAGGACGTCTTCCTCACCCTCCTCGAGTTCGAGAGCGGCCTCTTCGCCTACGTCGGCACCAACTACATCTCCCCCAGCGTCAGCTATCTCCGCATCTACGGCCGTGGGGGCAGCGCCTATGCTGAAGGCGAGAAGATCACCCTCGCCACCCTGAAGAAAGACGAGTACTGGGTCACCGAGAGGGCCGACGAATCGATCCCCGAGATCAACGTCCCGGCCGGCGAGATGTCCGAGTTCGCCCGCGCCGTCCGCACCGCCACCCGGCCCGAGACCGGCGGCAAAGAGGGCCTTCTCGCCCTCGCCGTTGTCCTCGCCTGCCTCATCTCCGCCGAAGAGCGCCGCCCCGTCGAGGTCGAAGAGGCCCTCGGCGACGCCGCGCCCATCCTCTCGTCCTACAGATGATCTTGTGTTATAGCAACAGCGGCCCACGACCGGCCTTGCACAGCCGGAAAACAGGGAAATCCCTGGGGAGTGATATGAGGTGCGTCTCGTGCATTCGGGGTCGCGCGGGGCCATGCGGGCCCAGTCATCGTCAGGAGCCTTAGAAGCGAGTGAAAGGGGGTGTGGGGGAAACGAATCGCCGGTCGTTTCCCCCGCCAGTCCTTTCCGCTCGGCATGGACATGCCGAGCCTCACCATAACACAAGAAACTCAATAGACCAGCGCCGGAATCCCCTCTACATCAGCTCGCGCTGCTCCGCCTCCCTCTGCCAGCCTTCGACCTCCGCCGCCACCTCGTCGACACTCGCCTCCGCATGCAGGTCCCTGGCCCCCATCTCTCGCAGCCGCGCCCATCCCTCCGAGAACGGCGGCTCCGACCACGGCACCCCGTAGAGCAGCCGGCCACAGCGCACTGCGTGCTCCGCCGTCACGATGCTCCCACACTGCCTGTGCGCCTGCACCACGATCACGGCCCGCGACAGCGCCGCCTGAATGCGATCCCTCGCCAGCAGCACCCGCCTCTCGACCTGCGTGTCCGGCGGCACCTCGGCGACCAGAGCCCCATGCCTCGCGATTCTCCCCGCGAGCCGAGCGTTCTCCGGCGGGTAGATCCGCAGCAGCCCACACCCCAGCACCGCGGCCGTCCTCCCCTCCTCCAGGGCCCCCTCGTGCCCTGCCGTATCTATCCCGCGCGCCAGCCCGCTCACGATTGTGAAGCCGCGCGCCGCAAGCTCCCGCGCTATCCGCCGCCCGCATCGCGCACCCGCCCGGTCTGGCTCCCGCGTTCCCACCACCGCAACCGCCCGCGCGTCATCCCGCTCCAGCCTCCCCCGCACGTACAGCAGCGGAGGTGGGCTCTGCAGATCGCGGAGCCCGGCCGGATACGCCTCCTCCTCCATCGTCAGCAGCTCTATGCCCTGCGCCCGCCATCCGTCGATCCTCCTACGCAGCACCTGGACCGACTCCGCCGCTCGCCGCAGCTCGCTCGCCTGCCGCTCCGACACCCCGCCCCGACACACCAACTCCTCCACAGACGCGTTCGCCGCCGCCTCCGCCGAACCGAACACCCGCGCCAGCCGCAGCATCGTGCTCGCGCCCACTCCAGGCCCCTCTTGCAGCGCCGCCCACCACAGCGCCCCTCCTCCCCCTCCCCGCTCTTCTACTCCCTCGCTCGGGCCCGACACGGGCAGGCAACCTCCTTGTGGGCCTTCACGACCTGCTCGAAGAGCCCGCGCACCCGCGGCGTCTGCGCGTCCATGAAACCGCTCACCTCGCCGTGCCGTATCGGCTCCTTCGACATCCCGGCCGCCCAGTTCGTCACGATCCCCACTGTCGCGTAGCAGATCCCCACCTCCCGCGCCAGCACCACCTCCGGCACGCTCGTCATGCCGACCACATCCGCGCCGAGCTGCCTGAACATCCGGATCTCCGCCGGGGTCTCGAATCTCGGGCCCTCCGCGCACGCGTAGGTGCCGCCGACCTGAACCTCCTCCCCCAGCAGCTCCGCCGCCGCCCCGATCTCACCTCGCAGGTGCGGGCAATACGGCTGCGTCATGTCCACGTGGACGACCTCCCCGCTCTCTCCGTCGAAGAACGTGCTCGGACGGCCCCGCGTGAAGTCGAGGAACTGGTCCACCACCACCAGCCTCCCCGGCGGCATCTCCTCCGACAGAGACCCCACCGCCGCCGACGTCAGGATGTTCCTCACGCCCAGCTTTCGCAGCGCCGCGATGTTCCCCCGGTAGTTCACCCGGTGCGGCGGGATGCCGTGTCCCCTCCCGTGCCGCCGCACGAACGCAACCTCCACCCCTCCCCACCGCGCCCGATCTACCGCCACCATACCATAGCGCGTCTCGACCGGCAGCCGCTCGCCCTCGCCCTCCTCACCTTCCCCACAGAAGCCCGTCCCGCCGATGATCCCGAACTCCATGCTCACCTCCCGCTGCCGCCGTCACAACCACCAACCACCTATTCACCTTTCCGCGCCTCCTCCCTCCGCCGGCCCGCACCCGCCCTGCTCGCACTTCCTTGACACCCCCCAAACCCTCACGGTACAATCGCCGAACTGCGCGACGCCGAGCCCGGCCCGCGCGAGCGGCGAGGAGCACCACATGACCGCAGACAGCCGAGCCGACCAATTGGATCAGCGCTTTCGCCAAGACTTCCTCATCGGCGACGGCGGCATGGGCACTCGTCTCCGCGCCGAACCACTGCGCCCTGGCGAATCCGAAGAGCTGCTGAACGTCGAGCGCCCCGGCCCCGTGCGCGCGGCCCATCGCGCCTTCCTCGACGCCGGCTCCGAAGTGATCCAGACCAATACCTTCCAGGGCAACGCCGTCAGCCTTGCCCGCCGCGGCCTCGCCGAGCGCACCCGCGAGCTCAACCGCGCCGGCGTCGCCCTTGCACGGGAGGTGGCCGGCGACCGCGCCTTCGTCGCCGGCACCATCGGGCCCACCGGGGCCGTGCTCCAGCCCTACGGCGACCTCCCGGAGGAAGCTGCCCGCGCGGCATTCTCCGAGCAGGCCCAGGCCCTCGCCGAAGGCGGTGTGGACTTCTTCATCGTCGAGACCTTCACCGCCATCGAGGAGATCCGCCTCGCCGTCGCTGCCGCCGCTGACACCGGGCCGCCCGTCGCCGCATCGATGGCATTCGACCCCTCCGGCCGCACCGCGTTCGGCGTCTCTCCCCAGCAGGCAGCCGAGCAGCTCGAGGCGGCCGGCGCGACCCTCGTCGGCGCCAACTGCGGCACCATCTCCCCCTCCGAGATGGTCGACATCCTCGCCCTCTTCCGGGAGGCCACCTCGCTGCCCCTCCTCGCGCAGCCCAACGCCGGCCGGCCCCAGCAGACCGCTGCCGGAGTCACCTACCCCGAGCCTCCGGAGGGCCTCGCCGACGCCGCCCAACGATTCCGCGACCTCGGCGCCGCCGTCATCGGCGGATGCTGCGGCTCCACGCCTGACCACATCCGCGCCATCGTCAAGCGCCTCCGGGCCGAGTAACCTCTGCGCACAGCGATGGCATTCCCGCACTCCAACACGGGGGCCGATACATGAACGACAGCAACCAGAAGGCCGCAACCCCCACTCCCTCCGGCATCACCCTTGCCCGCGAGCTCGGCCTCCTCGCGCTCGTCGCCACCGCCGTCTGCAACGTCATCGGCGGCGGCATCAACGTCCTCAGCGTCGGCATCCAAGACAAAATCCCGGGAATCGGCCCCTACGTCCCACTCGCCTTCGTCATCGGCGTCTTTCCCGCCCTCTTCACCGCTCTCTGCTACGCCATCCTCGCCTCCGCCATGCCCCGCGCCGGCGGAGGCTACATCTACGTCTCCCGCGCCCTCAATCCGTTCCTCGGCTTCATGGCCACCTTCTCCAAGTGGTTCGGCCTCGCCGCCGTCATCGGCGTCATCGCCTACATGGACGTCGCCCTGCTCGAGAGCGGCATCGGCTACCTCAGCCCCTACGTCGATGTCGGCCCCGTCTTCGCCTTTCTCACCTCCAAGGCGGCCAAGCTCATCATCCCCCTCGCCATGGTTTGGATCTTCTGGCTCATCAACGTGCTCGGCGTCCGCACCTACGGATGGACCGTCATCCTCCTCATGTTCCTCATGCTCCTCGGCGGCGCCGTCATCATCGTGACCGGCTTCCTCAAGACTCCTCAGGACTTCGCGGCCGTCATGGCCACCGACCCCGGCACGGCCATGACGGGCACCCTCGCCAAGGCCGGCCTCGCGGGCAAGTCCGTCGCCGAGATATCGGCCATGGCGACCGACCGGCCGGGCGGACTCATGCACGTCTTCAATGCCGCCGCCTTCCTCTTCTTCGCCTACATTGGCTTCGCCAGCATCTCCCAGGCCGGCGGAGAGACCCGCAACGCCCGCCGCATCCTCCCCCGCGCCTTCATCCTCGCCACCACCATCATCTGTGTCTACTATCTCCTCTTCAGCGCCGCCTTCTACCACGCCGTCCCCTGGCGCTTCGTCGCTGGCTTCACCAAGGCCGCCCCGGCCGACGCCTCTGTCCCCCTCATCATCGGCATCCTCATGCCCTCGGGCGTCGCCGCCTTGGTCGCCCTCATGGCCGCACTCGCCCTCGCAAACGACATCCCGCCGATGCTCATGGCCACCTCCCGCCTCTTCTTCGCCTGGGCCCGCGACGGCGTCTTCCCGCGCGGCCTCGCTTCCATCAGCCACCGCTTCCGCACCCCCCACTGGGCGCTCACCGCCTGCGCCCTCGTCGCCACCACTTTCGTCATACTCTGCTACCGCTGGGAAAGCTACTTCGCCGGCGTCGACACCGTCGTCATCGCCCTCACCTTCACATACCTCCTCATCTCCGTCAGCGTCCTCACCCTCCCCCGATGCAACCCCGAGGTCTGCCGCCAAGTTGCCTTCATCCGCTCTCGCACGGCCCAAGTCATCACCTCCTCCATCGCCATCCTCTTCCTGGCCCCCCTCCTCTACCTCGAGCTCCGCGTCCAAAACAGAGAGTCCGTCCTCTTCTGGCTCGGCGCCATGTGCGTCGGCGCCATCCTCTTCGCCGTCATGTGGGCCACCGCAAAGTCGAGGGGCGTCGATCTCCGTGCCGTCTTCCGCTCCCTCCCCGACACCGCCGAAGAGCCCGAGCTCGCCGGCGGAGAGGTCATCTGAGGCCCGATACACCCCGCCACAAATCAAGCGGGTGCGACCCATCGGTCGCACCCGCTCACTTCGCCCTCTCTCGGCCGGCCGAGCCGGTTACCGATTTCTCAGAAACGTCGGCACCTCGAGGTCCGCATCCGGCACCGGCTCCACTGCCGGGATGGCCGCCTCGCCTTCGCCCGCACGGCCCAGCCTACCCCCGCGCTCGAACCCGGTGGCCAGGACCGTGATCCGCACCTCCTCGGAGGGCTCCTCGCGGATCACCACGCCGAACAGCACGTTCGTGTCCGGAGAGTCCGACGCCGCCCGGATCACCTGCGCCGCGTCCTCCACCTCTGCCAGCGACAGGTCGCTGCCACCCGTCACATTGAACAGAATCCGTGTCGCTCCGTCTATCGACGTCTCCAGCAGCGGGCTCGATATCGCCGCCTGCGCCGCGTCCGCCGCGCGCGTCTCCCCCGTCCCGGTGCCGATCCCCATCAACGCCGTACCCGCGTCCTGCATCACCGCCTTCACGTCCGCGAAGTCGAGGTTGATGAGCCCCGGAATAGTGATCAGATCCGATATCCCCTGCACCCCCTCTCGCAGCACCTCATCCGCCAGCCGGAACGCATCCAGCAGCGACACCTTCTTCTGTACCACCCCCAGCAGCCGATCGTTCGGAACCGTGATCAGCGTGTCCACCTTCGTCCTCAGGTTGTCCAGGCCCTCCTCGGCGATGCTCAGCCGCCGTCCCCGCTCGAACGCGAACGGCTTCGTCACCACCGCTACCGTCAGCGCGCCCTCCTCTCGGCTCACCTCCGCCACGATCGGCGCACCGCCCGTGCCCGAACCTCCCCCCATCCCCGCCGTGATGAACACCATGTCGGCGGCCCCCAGCGCATCCTTGATGTCCGACCGGCTCTCCTCCGCCGCGCGCGCCCCGATCTCGGGATCGCCCCCCGCGCCCAGTCCGTTCGTCACCCCAGGCCCGAGCTGAAGCTTCATCGTCGCCCGCGATCGCCCGAGAGCCTGCAGGTCCGTATTCGCGGCCACGAAATCCACCCCTTGCAGGCCCGCTTCGATCATGCGGTCCACGGCATTGC
>Ga0180437_10005498_pt1 | contig 17318 bp, 9 predicted proteins | sample SS_ome_4_FD_132410 | JGI IMG/M metagenome (GOLD analysis project Ga0180437, IMG submission 132410) | Hypersaline lake sediment archaeal communities from the Salton Sea, California, USA - SS_3_D_1 metaG | ecosystem: Environmental > Aquatic > Non-marine Saline and Alkaline > Hypersaline > Sediment... | reverse complement strand
AGAAAAGCCTTTTGGCAGTGGGCATTAAAGAGGTGAAAGGAGAATTTGAACAGGGCGACGTAGTCGAGATTCGCGACGCTTCCGGAAATCGGCTCGGTAAAGGCTTGGTCAATTACAACTCTGGCGACATCAGGAAAATATCCGGCGCCAAAAGCGAGGAAATCGAAAAAATCCTCGGGCAGAAGCAGTACAATGAAGTGATCCACAGGGATAACATGATTATCTTTTCAGACTAGACTGTGTACGATAATTGTATTCTATTTTCAGACATTGGAAATTGAAAAAACAGAAAAACTCCCCTTGGGATCCCTTCTCTCCTATTGTTTGAAACAAAAACGTTAACTCCTTTCCTATTGACTTATATATCAATTGTGATAGATTCTGCTATTATGGTTTTCTCAAATCGAACATGATAAGCTGAAAACGCAATATTTCCGGTTCTGAAACGTCAACCATTTGCAATGCATAAACGCCAAATTAAATACCCCCCTAAAAAGGAGAAGGTATGAATACTTTTGTTAAAATATCGATGGTTATTATCATTCTTGTATTATCTGCCACCTGTTTTGCGGAAAGGTATTATGTGAAACCCGGGGGAAACGACGAGGCAGACGGATTGAGCTGGGATACGGCTTTTGCGTCCCTTACAAAAGGGGCGGAAACAGCTCAAACCGGGGATGAGGTCTGGGTAAAATTCGGCGAATACAAGGAAGGGGTTTCTGTAAACATTAAACAAGGCGTTTCCTTTTTTGGCGGTTTTACAGGAACGGAAACCCAGCTGGAACAGAGGGATTTGGAAACCTCGCCAACGATCATAAACGGTGAACAAACGTTTATTACCTGTGTGAAAAATTCGGGAACATTCGATGGTTTTCATATAACCGAAGGCTCAGAAAGCGGCATATCTAATTCTTACGGAACAATAGCCAATTGCGAGGTATATAATAATTTGTGTGTGGGAACCGGCGGGGGAATTGTAAACTACGACGGCTTTGTTACTCATTGCAAGGTCTATAACAATACAGCATTTGTTTGGGCTTCTAATCCCCCCGGCAATTCCTCCGCAGGAGGCATCTATAATAATAGCAAGGGAACCGTGAATCATTGCCTTGTGTATAATAATGTGGCAGACATTGGCGGTGGAATCGGAAATTACGGAAAAGTATCCAATTCCATAATTTTTAATAACACCAACCAGGGAATCTATAATTCGGGGGAGGTAATAAATTGCACAGTCTATAAAAACAGCTGCGTTGATGCCACAGATATCGGGGGCATAGGCGGCTCCGGAACTGTAACCAATTGTATTTCCTGGAAGAACCAGGGTGGAGATATAATTGGGGAAACCGTAGAGTATTCTTGTTTCCTCGAAGCCAAAGAGGAGAATGGCAATCTTTCAGCCAATCCTTTATTTGAAAATACCTCCGGAGATATAGCCACGTGGGATTTTCACCTTAAAAATGGCTCCCCTTGTATTGACTCCGGAACCATTCAAGGGGCTCCGGAACACGATTTTGAGGAAAATACCAGACCCGGTGGGGATGGGAAAATCTGTATGGGCGCGTATGAATCTCCGGATAATTATCTTCCCGAAGCGCCGGAGCCCCGGTGTCATATTTATGTGAAAAAGGATGGTGACGAACAAAATCCCGGCAATAGCTGGGATGAAGCCTTGAAAACGATCTCAAAAGCCTTGCTCCTTTCCTCCCAAAATGATTCTCTTTATGAAATCTGGGTGGCGCAAGGAACCTACCAGGAAGGATATAAAATCACTGTACAAAAATTCGTTTGGCTCTATGGCGGATTTGCCGGAACGGAAACACAAAGAGATCAAAGAGACTTTGACATATATAAAACTATCATCGACGGCAACAATTCCCATGGATGTATCGTTAACCATGGCTTGGTTGATGGTTTTTACATCACACGTGGAGAGGCGTACGAAGGAGCAGGCGTTTTTAATTTAGGAAGGATTGTTCGATGTAGTATTCACGATAATAACTGCAATTCCAAAGGAGGGGGAATTTACACTTATGGAGGCGAGATAGACAAATGCCGGATTTTCCAAAATTCCGCCAGTTCCGATGGCGGTGGAATATACAGCGTTGATAGCACGATCAGCAATTGTATAATCTATAAAAATTCCAACGGAATTTATGGCGCTCAAAGCGCCATTTTGCACTGCACCTTGTACAACAACAGCTCTTATGGAATTGATAACACAAATCCCGAAGGAACCGGATCTTTAGTTTATAACACGATCTCCTGGAAAAATAGCACCGGCGATATCTATTGTGATGGAGAAATTGGCTACTGTTGTTACGGAGGAGCATATGAAATAAACGGGAATATTTTTGCGAATCCACTGTTTGTCAACACATCCGGGGATATCTCCACCTGGGATTTTCATCTCCGGGATGGCTCTCCGAGCGTTGATTCCGGGGATGCAGGAATCACCTCCAACCCTGATATGGAAGGAACTCCCCGCCCCGGCGGAGACAGCAAGGTTTGCATGGGCGCACTGGAATCACCGGATACTTACATCCCCGGACCCCCGGAACCTCCTCAAAAAAGATTTTACATCAAACCCTCCGGGTATGATTTTTTTGACGGTTTGAGCTGGGATACGGCTCTTCATACTTTCCAGGGAGCATACAACAAGATTAACGAAACTGCGGATGATTCGATTCACGAAGTCTGGATCGCCCAGGGAAAATACTATCCCGAAATGTTCTCCGACACGGTTGTTCCCGGAAGAGCTTTGCTCTACGGGGGCTTTTCTGGTTCGGAAACAGAGATGAACCAGAGAAATATCGATCAAAACAGGACAATAATTGATGGCGATCTTTCATATCATGCGATTAGCAATTCCGGCTTAATGGACGGTTTTTTTGTGACCGGAGGAAATCCTATCGGAATTTACAACTGGGGCATTGTAAGGCAATGCACGGTTTACGGAAATAACAACGGTTACTTGGGAGGAGGAATTAACAATGAGGGAACGGTAACACAATGTCGCATTTATGATAACTCCGCCTACAGCGGGGGAGGAATTTACAATACAGGGTTGGTTACAAACAGCCTTATCTATGACAATAATACCCTTGTTTCCAGACAAGACAAAGGCGAGGCAGCAGGTATCTGCAATCATGGGACAATGCGAAACTGCCTTGTTTACAAAAATACCAATACCGCTGCTATTGGCCATACAGGAGGAGTGGAAAATGCGGGCCTGATGGTAAATTGCGTTGTGTTCGGAAACAGCGCCATTTCCGAAGGGGGGGGGATTCGTAATTTACACGGCGCCATCAAAAACTGCATTTCATGGAATAATTCAAACGATGATATTATCGATTTCTATGGCGACGGAGTGATCGAATACAATTGTTACAGCAACGCCACGGGAACAGGCAATATTTCAGATGATCCCCAGTTCGTGAATACAACAGGCGATTTTTCCACATGGGATTTTAAACTGAAGGATGTCTCTCCCTGCATTGATGCCGGGGACCCTGATGCTGCATATAATGACAGATGTCTTCCTCCCGGAAAAGGCTCGGAGAGAAACGATATGGGGGGATACGGGGGGCCGGATAACTGTACAGAGTATTCTTCCATGCCCCTCATACCCACACCAACACCCATACCAACACCATCACCATCACCGACCCCGCCATTCGAGCCCCTTGTCGGTGTGATTACGCAATACGGGGATTCCTGGGGCGCGACGTGCCACGGATTTCCCCCGTTTGATAATCCCTATCGCATGGGATGGCTAGGATTTCAGTTCGATCCTGAGCAAAACTGGTTTCCATTGATCGGAAATGCGGATGGTAAAAGATTGGACGATCTTATCCAGATCACGGAATATGGCGATGCCTGGGTATCGATCACTTCGGAAATCAATTACTCCGGAGAGTCCCAAAGATGGGGGTGGTTGGGTTTCCGGTACGATGAACGTGATGGATACAACGGATGGATGCCTTTGGCAGGGGATGCAAACGGAGACGGCACGTGCGATTTGATCCAGGTAACCGAGTATGGCGATGCCTGGGTGGCGCTTTCCACGGAAACCTCCTATGGGCAACCCTCACGCTGGGGGTGGCTGGGATATCGGTTCAACCGTGGGAAGCTCGGCGAAAGGGGCGCCATCCCCCTTGCAGGAGATGCAAATGGCGATGGGCTTTGCGACCTGATCCAGGTAACCGAGTATGGCGATGCCTGGGTGGCGCTTTCCTCAGAAACCACATATAACCAACCCACAAGGTGGGGATGGATCGGATTTCATTATTCCCCATACGATGGATGGTATCCGTTGTGCGGGGATGTGAATGGAGACGGCCTGGACGATCTGATCCAAATTACACCCACAGGATATCCTTGGGTCTCGCTTTCTATGGGATCGTTTTACCTTTCTCCTACACGGTGGCGATGGATCGGGTTTTATTACGATGAAGCCCAGGGGTATTATCCCTTGATCGCAGATGTGAATTCCGATGTAAAAGACGACTTGATAAAAATAGGATATGATGGCAACGTGTGGGTAAGAACCTCGCGTGGGGATGCGTTCAACGATGCGGAAAACTGGGGCAACCTCGGTTTTCTCTTCAGCCGGGAAAACGGGTACCTTCCCTTTTTCCTGGGATATTGAGGATAAAAATCTAAAAAAGAATAACAGAAAGTTTTTGTAACACCTCCTCGAGGATTTCGTTGGGAACCTTGCAGCAGAGAGAGACTTTTCTGGCTCTCCAATCCAGACTTTTTACCTGGTCGGATAATACGGCTCCGCTGAGTTTAAAATCTTCAGGAAGGACAACCTCGAAAGGATATCCCTTTACCTGGGAGGTGACAGGACAAAAAAGCGCCATGCCAACCTTACGATTATACTCGTTTAAAGAAACGGCAAGAGCTGGTCTGCGTCCCGCCTGTTCATGCCCTTTTTGAGGATTGAAGTTCAAAGGCAAGAAAAAAATATCATCTCAAAATGAACTTCGTAAGGATCAGGGAAAAAACAAAAGAAAACCCCTTAAGACAGAGAAGTCTTTTGTTGGGTATTATCTATTCAAGTGTTGGTGTGGAAAAGGTTTCCGTGGCAATCACAAAAGGCTGGTTTGATTTGTAGAGTTTACAGCGTTGCTGGATATCATCTTTGAGAAGGATATTGTTGCTAATCCGGGCGAGGTTCAGGGCTTTTTCCGCAGTATCGATCGCCTGTTTGAACTGCCCGGCTCTGGCATAAGCCGCAGCCAGTGTATCCATATACACGGGATTTTCAAACGCGGTATTTTCGCACAGGGTGCGCGCCAGGTGCACTGCCCTTTCCGGGTTGTTGATCTTTTTATCGTCATTGGTGGCAAGAATCCAGGCAAGGTCGTTTAAGGGTTTATCCCAACCCGGAATGATCCCGATCGCTTCTTCATACTCTTTTACTGCTTCCTTGATTTTGCCTTTTCTTTCCAGGACATTGCCGAGCTTGTAATGAGCCTGGGCAAAGAGGGGATCGCTCCGCACCGCTTGTTCGTAATGGTACCTGGCGTTTTCATAATCGCCTTTATTGTAAAAAACATTGCCCAGCCCGAACTGGGAGGGGGCAAAATAGGGATTGATTCTCAGCACCTCGTTATAATACCGCTCCGCATCGGTGAGATTTTTTTGCATGAGGTACACTGTTGCCAGATTATTTATGGCATCCAGGTTTTCAGAATCGTACCTGAGTGCGTTAAGGTATTGTTTGGCGGCTTTATTCCACTCCTCGCGAGAGGAATAAAGATTTGCCAGGTTGTAATAGGCTTTAACATAATCGGGCTTGGAACAGGTGGCGAGCTTGTAGTTTTCAATAGCCTTTTCTTCTTCCCCTGTATTGGCAAGGCAGTTGGCAAGGTTGTAATACGCTTCTGTAAAATACGGATTAATCCGAATCGCCTTTTTATAATGGGTAATCGCCAATTCGAACTGTTTTTTTTGCGCCAGAGCCATGCCCAGATTATTATGCACATCCTCGCGCTCCGGAAGTGAGCTTAACACACGTTCAAAATGGGCGATGCCTTTATCGGTATTTCCCAGGTTAACCAGGGCAGCGCCCAGGTTGTTATGGGCATCGTGGAGCCTGGGATTTTTCTCCAGCGCCAGGTTATAGAAACGAATCGCTTCTTGCAGGTTCCCCTTTTCCCCCTGCCTGTGTGCGAGGGCGTAATACATCTCCGCCTCGTAATTTGGCTCCTCCTCGCAAAAGGGTCCGGGAATAACACAAAGAAGCATGGTTGCAATAACAATAAAACCAATCAGAACAACATGGCTCCACCACCTATCACTCAGTTCCCGGATAAAAGTAAAAACACCGAGTGAGGCAAGGATGGAAAGAATGGGCACAAGCGGCAGGCGGTATCGAGAAGAAACAAAAACAAGGATTACGGAAAGGGAATAAAAAACTATAAAGAGTATCAGGGGTCTGGGGATTTTTTTCCAGTGAAAAACCAAGCCTACAAGGGCAAGGGGGAAAACAAGCCCGAACGGGAAGCCAAAACCGGAAAACTTCCAAACAGTTCCCTTTAAAAGAATCGACCATTTTCTATGGAGGTATATATCGATATTCCGCGGGATTTCCCTGGAGCTCACAAGCTGGATCGCCTTCCTGTAAACAAGGCTGAAAAAGGCTGCGGGATTTTTTTTCAGGAATTTCAGGGTATTTTCATAAAAGAATTTCTGCTGCCTCCAGGGTCCGGTTACACCGTTTTCCTGCGGCATCTGGGTAAGGCGGTCCCAATCATACCCGGGACGGATTGTGAGCGTTTTACAATAATCCCGGTTGTTTCCGATATAAAAATTAATCCCCCCGGAATAGGGCAGAAACCCGAATTTTCCCGTAATTTTGGAATTGAGAAAACACACGGGCAATACGATCAACACGAAACCCACGATCAGGATGAACAGGGAAAAAGGCACGCTATGAACATGGAGGTGGTCTTTCCGCAGTTTCAGAAGCATCCAGGCGCACCCGATAAGAAAAAAGGGAAGAAACGTGGGGCGCGTGAGTATGGCAAGGGCGCCGCAGATTCCCAGGAGAAAAAAATAGGTGAACGCCCCCTCTTTTTGCGCCCGGATAAAAAGAAACACGAGCACAACCGCCCAGAAGGCTGCCCATGTGGCTGCCAAAAGTTCGCCGTCAAAAAAGATCAGGGGTCCGTAAACAGAGCAGATAATCGCTGCAAAAATACTGTATTTCCGGGATAAAAGCTCCCTGGCCAAAATATAAGTCATACCGCACGTGGCGGCGCCAACAATGATCTGTATAATCCTGACAACCACCAGAGCGCTGCCCGTAAAAAGGGAAACCAGGGAGAGGAAAAAAGGATAGAAAAAAGGCTGCCAGAAATATTCGGAGGTGATGGTTTTTGTCTCCGCAAAGGAATCCGCCATGGCAAGGTAGGTGTTGGAATCAATAATAGGAGAGTTAAACGTGGGCGCATCCGTAACATCAAATAGATACAAAAGCCTTACCAGGAGCGCGAAAAGAAAGATGCCCAACGCGGCTTGAAATTCAGGATTCCGGATTCTTTCAAACCCTTTTATTCGCGAGTCGGGACTTCTTTTCCCTCTCCCGGAAGGGCGCCGCCTTTTTAACCTCTTACCCATCCACTCTCCACCGGCAAAAAATGCGATTACCCCGAATTGATATCTAAATTGAGTGCAACAACTGTTTATTGTCTATTCCGTGTTGTAAGATGCAACTAAAATTTTCAAAATGGTGAAATATTTCCAAAACGGTTTATTAACTCATACCATATATGGGTGCACATCCCTTTTCAGATATTAAGGGGTCAAACCCCGTTCAGGGATAACATTTTTTGAGGTGTTTGACCCCGTATCGCTCAATTGAATAGCAATTTTGCTTCAGGCTTCAGACCTTTCCCTGATTATTGATCGGAAAAGTGATGTGCGCCCCAATATATTGAGCTTAAAATAATTGTAAAATATTTCTTGTGAAGAAAAGCAAATTTAAGATAGAAACCTTTGATTAATCGTGGAAGGCAAGATATGAATAATTTCTATAACATGGATTGTATTGAAGGGGCAAAGAAACATATTCCGGATAATTTCGTGGATTTGATTATCACAGACCCCCCTTATGGAATCTCCGGGGATAAACTTCATAAACACTACAACAGGAATGAAAAACACGTTCTGGAGGGGTATATCGAGGTTCCGGCAAAAGAGTATGCCGCTTTCAGCAAAAAGTGGATCAAACAAGCCCAACGCATCCTTCGCCCCGGGGGATCGATCTATATTGTCTCCGGTTATACAAACCTGATCCATATTTTGAACGCCCTTGCCGAAAATAACCTTAGGGAAGTGAACCATCTCGTGTGGAAATACAATTTCGGGGTTTATACCAGGAACAAATACATTTCCTCCCATTACCATATTTTATACTATGTAAAACCAGGCGCAAAACCCACATTCAATACATTCTGCCGCTTCGGAGCAAAAGAGAAATGGGAAGATGGCGGCTCCTCCAACTACAAGGACAGGGAAGATGTATGGATCATAAACCGGGAGTATAAACCCGGAAAAATAAAGAACAAAAATCAGCTTCCATCGGAACTTCTCATGAAATTGATCCAATACAGCAGTAATGAAAAAGACCTGGTGTGCGATCTTTTCCTAGGGAGCTTTTCCACGGCAAAGGTTGCCCTGGGGTTAAATCGCAGGGCAATCGGTTTCGAAAAAAGCCGCATTGCGTACGATTTCGGTATGCGGGAAATTGAAAAAATCAAGCCGGGATATTTGCTGGAAAAACTGAGGAAGCCTGAGATCAGCTCCCTTCCCAACCAGCGAAAACGCTAGAGCATTGAGGAAAAAACCCGGTTGAAAAAACGGCTCATCGAGCTGCGAATCACGCATAAACACAAAAAGACAATTATTGAAATCCTGGAGAAAGAATTCGGCAGGGGATCGTGGGCTATTAAAAGGATTCTTAAGGAGATTGAAAAGGGTTAAAATATCTTTTCAATCCACAGGTTTAATAAATTAACAAAGATTAAATTCAGTTGTTTCAATCTTCCATAACATTTTTTCACATATCCGAAATCTCTTTAAACACTTTCTCAAGTTCTTCCAGGGAATCCTTGAATTTATACGGTTTCCACTTCAAATCGGTTTTGAACACATTTCTATATCTTGCTTTCAAATACCCGTTTTTCTCCAAAGAAGGATCAAAAATGTATATATCCGGTTCTTCGCCATTTTCACGATGAGAAAAAGCCCCTTGAAACAAGGATCTCATAAATCCGTCGCTTTCCGGAAAACTGTATCCAATAAAAACAATAGCTTTTGAATTCTGAATGGCTTTAAACGCATTTTTCCAAATAGTTTTCAACCAATCATATCCGTGCAGTTTTGCATGGGTTGGGGGGATGATTCCTGGTAAGAAATCAGGTGTTTGTTTAGGATTAATTTCTTTAATCGAATCCAGTCTTAATATTTCAGGAACTCCCTGTTGTTTTTTACTTAAGCTCGTTCCATCTGGGAGTCCTCTTTTATCAATTATCCTATCGCAAATCCATATTTTATCTCTTTCTCCTCTTTTTAAAAAATAGTTAATACTTCCGTGTAATTTACATAATAAGGGAGATTTATCCCCGGAATCTAAAAAACACCCTATATTTTCTTGAAAAATAGAAAAATACTCCTGTTCTTTAAAATTCGGATATTTACAAGGAATACCTGATTTCTCGGAGAAATGCTCAAATACCAAATCATAATTTGTTGTTATTACCTTTAATCTTTCCCCAAATTTATTGTTTCTAATAATCTTAAAAAAATCTATATAGGGTTCTGCTCTGAATAATTCATTTACAGCTGGTAATCTCTGGAATATCTTCCAAAGCCAAAGTTGTATTTTCTCTATTATTTCATCGATAGTTGCGTTCCTTTTCTCCAATTCTATCTCTTCTACCCCACACTCTTTCATGGATTCAGCAATGCAAAAGATATCCTCCATATTATCGACATCGATATTTACATATCTCTTTGCATTTCTACAGTAATTCTGGAACTCCTGGAACATCTCCCCAGCCTTACAAAGCATTGGTTTTGCTTCTTTATTTTGATTTCTCTTACCATACTTCAATCCGCTCAGTTCTTTATAGGAGTCATCCCCAAATCCAGCCATGGTTGGCAAACCGGCGCGGTGCGAAAAACCCGCTCCCAGGAATAATACAATATTTCCTTTTGAATCTGACATAATTATATTCTCCTATTGTTTTCTCAACTTACTATGAAATAGTATTGAAGATTTCAACAAATAATAAAAATATCTTGAACCTATACGCATCTTTTGAATGAATATCCTTTATTCTTTCTTGCCGGAAACAGAACGGAACATAAATCCGGAGGATACACTATGGGAAAAACAATGATCGAAAAAATAATCGCCTCTCACTCGGAAGATGAGGTGAAACCGGGTGCAGTGGTGTGGATGAACCTGGATATACGGAGCGCACGCGATTTCGGCGGCGCCAACGTGGTAAAACACCTTCAAAGGGAATACCCGGAAGCACCAGTGGGGGATATCGAAAAAACCGCTTTCACCTTCGATTGCAATGCCCCGGCTGTGACGATCCCCTATGCAAACAACCAGCACATCTGCCGCACCTTTGCCAGGGAGCAAGGTGTTCCCCTGTTCGATGTGGATTCCGGAATCGGCACCCACGTTCTCCTGGAAAACGGCTATGTATCGCCCGGAATGACTGCGGTGGGAACGGATAGCCATTTTAACATATTCGGAGCCATTGGCGCATTCGGCCAGGGCATGGGCGATGTGGATATCGCTTTCGGGTTCAAGTTCGGAAAAACCTGGTTCGAGGTTCCCTCCTCCATGAAGGTGATTATCAAGGGATTTTACGATTACCCCACAACCTCCAAGGACCTTGCGCTCTATATCCTGGGGAAGTTGGGAGCGCGCCGCGCCCTGGGGCGCTCCGTCGAATTTTACGGGGAACAAATCGAAAAACTGGACCTTGCCCAGCGCCTTACCCTGTGTTCTCTTGCCACGGAAATGAGCGCGGTTTGCGCGCTTATCCCGCCAAGCCATGAAATCCTCGAGTTCTGCAAAACCCGGGCGAAAAATCCCGGCAATGTGAGAAAAATCGAAGCGGACCCGGATGCGCAGTACTGCGAAACACTGGAAATTGACGTGAGCGGGCTTCCGCCCATGATGGCGGCTCCGCCAAATCCGCAAAACGTAAAACCCGTATCCGAGCTTGCCGGCAGAAAAGTGGATTCCGTGTTCATGGGTTCCTGCACAAACGGGAGGTACGAGGATTTTTCCCTGGCTGCGGAATTTCTCGCAGGAAGAAAGATCGCCCCCCATGTTATGGCAAAGGCGGTTCCAGCCACGCGCACAGTTTTCGGGCAAATGCTGGAAAACCGCATTGTTCAGCAGTTTCATGAAGCCGGGGTGATCGTGAGCCACGCAGGATGCGCAGGATGCGCATCGGGGCAGATCGGAATGACAGGAAAAGGCGAAGTGCAGGTTTCCACATCGAACCGGAATTTTCCGGGAAAGCAGGGAAGCGGGGATACGTATATTGCCTCTCCCCTTTCAGCCATGGCTGCCGCGATTGCAGGAAAAATTACCTCTCCGGAGAATATAATATAGACGTGTCTTTCTGATCAATAGGTTGACACCGCACCCATAAGAACCATATTCTTATATTAGGTTGTGTACGATAATTGTATTCTACATTAGAGGGGTCAAACCCCGTTTGTGGGTTAAATTATGCACCTTATCAAACACATGAAAAAATCTTTCCCTTTTGTCCTGCTTTTGATCTTTTTGTTTTGTTTAAATCCGGGATTTTCCGGGGAAAGAACGCGGGCGGAAAAAGCCGGCTCTCGCGCCATTACGGAAATGGAGCTCCAAACCATTGCAGACGCCATGGAAATGGTTTACCTGGATATCGGGTATTATGTTTCCATTGAAAACTTGAACGACCTTCTCTCCCCCACTCCTGTGCACCCGTTCGATAATATCGATCAATGGGGCGGCACCTGGGTGATCGATCTTACAACGGCTGATTTTCATTTTCCCCAGGTGGATTTAACCCACGCGCCCCACCTGTGGCAGGGTCCTTACGTTACGTACCAGGATGACCGTATCTCCCTGGATGGAGCAGGTTATGACGAGGGATCGCTCCTCGATCTCTGGGGAACCCCTTATTACCTTTTTTGTCCCCTTGGGCTTGTGCGGGGGGATGAACATACCATCACCCAGGAGCTGTATGGGGATTATTTCGATGTATATGCGGTTGTCAGCCTGGGACCGGATGGCATAAAAAGCGAGGATGATGCATACCGCACTTTTGGCGCGCCCCCCACAAGGCTTGTTCTCAGCTCTCTTTCCCAAAGGGAGGCTTTTCCGGAAGATACACTCACACTTCGCGGTTATAACATGGGAACCAGGAACCGGCAAACACCGAATCTACTGTTAAACAACATCCCTGTTCCGGGCATTATTTCCTGGACCCAAAGCGAAGTAGTTTTCACGGTTCCCCAGGATGCGCAAACCGGTTATGTAAAAGTGGTTATAGATACCCAGGAAAGCAACCTCCTTCCCCTTGCCATACTCGAACCACCCACCTCAGCGAAAAACTGGTTTCTTTACGAATAGTCCCCTTCCCCATTTCCTTTTACAAGATCGATCTATGCATCATACTCGCAAAAAATCGTGATAACAGGACGGACTGTAAGGCTATAGGAATTGATCAACACTTTGAAGTGCTCGGTTGCCATTGTTACATTCGTATAAACAAGGAGCACGATGCCGGAACCACTGCAAGCGGACTTTACGGGTGAAGAAAGACTCGAACAATCATCATACAATCCAATCCCAACGGGACGATATAAAAAGTCATCCTCTACAGTTATCTCGACAATTGCATAAGGGGGAACAGTAAGGTCCAGCCACCTTCCGCCAACCGTTGCTGTGGTATAGCTATCAATACAGGGAACCCGATCGCGCCCCGCACCGGGTATGGGATTTTCAGAATCGAAAACATTGCCGCATTCGGCTTCATAAGCTACGCTGCATTTTTGCCCGTATTGAACTGTATCGCACTCAATTGCGATCTCAGGCTGGGTGCTCAAGGAACAAAAATTCACGAGAATCCTCACGGGGATCGAATTCTGGGTTGGATTATCGTATGTTAAGGAGATTTCCTCCCAATCGCATATAGACGAAAGGGGAGAAGAAGGATCGCCGCACTGTTCGAAAAACCCGATTCCCACATATTGCTGAAGATCGTAATCCCAAACGGAAACTGTGACTTGAGTTTCCGGGGGAACTTCCATTTCCATCCATTGCCCCACTACAGGATAGGTGGTATAATCTTCCATGCAGGGTATCTGGTCTTCGCCCTGCCCGGGAATCCGGTCGTTGCAATCGAAAACGCGACCGCACCGAACTTTTTGAGCCGAAGTGCAGGTTTGCCCGTATTTCACGGTTTCGCACGTTATGCTGATCTCCGGTTGAGTACTCCATAAACAAAAGTTGGCAAGGATTTTAATCTCTTTGGGATAGGATGTAGGATTCTCAAAAGTAAGTTCAACTTCCTCCCAATCACATATTGCATCCAGGGGGGAGGAGGGATTGCCGCATGAATCGTAAAAGGCAAGCCCCACGGGCATCTGGAGATCATAATCCCAAAGGGAAAAGGTGGCTGCGGTTTCCGCGGGAACAATCATTTCCATCCACTGCCCGGTTTTGGGATTGGAATAAGAGCTCATGCACGGCATAAGATCCGAGGTTTGCCCCGGAATACGGTTATTCCAATTGAAAAGATCGTTGCACTCCACGATCATGGGGTTCAAACAAAGGTTTCCCGGATCGTCCTGAACCCAGGAACTCGTGAGTGTGCCGCTCATGCAGGCAAGCCCATACAGGCGGATATAATAAACAGGGTCGTCTGAAAAATCAGAGGTGAACTGCATGGTGGCAATACCTGTTTTGGGATTCACTTCCGCACAATCCTCGAGTGTTAAATCCCCGCAATCCCCCGAATACACGATAAAACCGCCGTTTTGAAGGTCAACATCCAGGGTGATGGTGATATCGCGGCTGGGACCCGGATAAATCCTGTACCACACATCAACGCTTCCGTACGGCGGGTTGGCGCAGGGAGGCACGGGATCGGAGCTCATGCTCGCTCCGTATAAATCGGAGAGTACAGAAACCTTGGTTCCGTTATAGATGCGTTTTGCAGTGCTGCACTCATCATTATCCGCATAAACCGTGACTTCTCCCTCATGAGGGTAAAAATTCGGCGCAGTGATTGTAACATAAAGAGTGCCTTGCGTCACAGGATCGATTTCGGAGACATATTGTCCCATATTATCCGAATAGCCGTAGGAATAAACCTCGTCTCCTTTGTAAAGGCACACATAGGATTCCGGTTTTCCGGTTTCCACTGTATAGTTTTGGGAACTGAGGTGAATTGCTTCTTCATAAACGGGAGAAAATTCGGATGGATCCTCGGTATATAAACACATTTCCGGATCGCCCATAAGGTTGATGCTGAACTGGAGCCAGCGAAATCCTTCCCAGTAATCGTCGCAGTATCCAATCCAGTTTTCCTTCATGTGGGTATGAACCGCGCCTATATTCTGGGGGTAACCATAGGAATCGCCTGTGAAAAGGAATTGATAAAACATGCGATCGTACAGTAAAGAGGTTCCGTGATCCCAGTAGTACCAAGGGGCGCCGAAACCTTCCCTGGAGCTGCCGATATAGCTCACAGCGCCGCCGTCGGGATTGCGGAGAAACGCCTCGCTCAGGCAGGGGTCCGGCGTGGCTTTATCAAAGGCATTTGTCATACACGCAGTGGTCAGGATGTTTGTCAATGTAGCGGAATTCGTGGTGGAAAGGGCATCGGAGGAATAATACCAGGGAAGTGTTTCCATTTTCCATACATCTTCACCGCCATGAGTTGCCATGTGCAGGAAATTATACCCGTTCGCCAGTTGATCATTCATGTGTTCTGTGGAAAGCTCGTAGGAGCTGCCGCCAGGAAAATCTGTGCCACTGCTATAGAAGCGGTAACGGGTGCCATCCCACCAGGGTCTGATCCATTTTTCATACATATATTCTGTTTTTGCCTCTGCGTCGCCCGGGTTCCAGAGGGTATGACCGGAGAGAAGCATTTTTTCGGCAAAATCGGATGACTGGGCATCTTTCTCGTAGGAAATGATTTTATTTACTATAGCTGCAAGATTGGTTTCGGAACTTATGGGAAGGCGTCCGAAAAATACATCCGGAACCAGATCGATATCATCACTGAGCTCCCCATAAATGCCGTTATCGTTGTAATCCCAATCGGAATCGATCTCAGCATAATAAAGATCCGTAGGCATATTTTCTTCCGTATAACCGCACCCATATTGAAAATTCGCTTCCACATAAGTATCCCGATCCCAGCAATCACCCACAAAGAGAATCCATTCGGTGCCCCTGTTCTCCACATAATCCTTTATACAGGTTCTGATCTTCTCTCGAATATTTCCGGGGGGAAATCCAATTAAAGATTCAACGGTTATGGCTTCATATGGAAGACCTTTTTTCTTTTTCCATTCCTTCAGGGGATTCATGGCTGTAGAATTAATCATATTGGAATAACCGATGATCAGGTATTTCACTTCGGGTTCTCCGCCCGATTCCAAGATACCTTCAAGTTGGGATTCATTTTGATCTTTTGCAGATCCGTAATATTCTACCAGGGATTCCGGATTGATGACATCCCGGGAAACGATTTTGCCAAAGGTGTTTCCCTGTTTTTTCGCGGGAAGCGAGCTCTTTCTTTCCGGTTTATCGAGCGAGATTGAAAGTTGGATGTGTTTTCGCAGGAGAATCTTTCCCGAGCCGGGAATATACCCCACAGGATTGATCCGGAATACAGCGATGCGATATCCCTTCATGGAACCAGTAGATTGATGAATTGCCATTTCCGAAGGCTCGAGTGTTTTCGAAGCATACGCCTTGGGATCGGGTTTTACAAACTTATGGAGTCCCGGATCCGATGTAGGATACTGGGGTTGAGCCGGCAAGATTTTATAAAATCCCTCGAGATATACTTCCTTCAACACGGTTGTGCTGTACGATTTCACATCAGCACCGGGAGGGAGAAGAACATGGATGCTGCAAGAGGGAAGCAGGGGTTCTCCCGCCCTTCCTGTGAGTGCGCTTTTTTCTCCCTTCAGCCGCAAGAGATCGTAACCTTCGATTTTCGAAAATTCAAAATCATATTTTGAAAATGGAAGAGTGATGTTAATCTCTCCCCCATAACTTAGCGCCCCGGCAAAAAAGAAAATCTGGCACAATACCAGGATCACAGGAATCATTTGTCTCGCTTTTTTCATAACCCTTTCCTCCTTACTTTTCACTTCCTGTCATTTCATGCTTTCTCATATTAATGATAAGGCATACAAAAGAGGCTGATTTCCGGATGACCCCCGGAAAGGGGGCTGTTCACCAGTATCTTCAGGGGCAAAGGCTCCGGAGAAGGATTATCCCAGGAAAAGCTCACAGTGCCTTCGCCGCAACCGGAATTCAATGGGGAGGAAAGATCCCCGCACCCTTCATAAAAACCCGCGCCCACGATATCCCAGGAATCGTATCCCTCCACACTGATGTTCAAAATGGTTTCCGCAGGGATTGTAAAATCGATCCATCGCGCTCCGAACATACCCTGATATCCTGCCATGCAGGGGAGCAGATCGTTTCCTACTCCCTCGATGGGATTATACTGATCAAAGATTGTTTCGCATTGGGCTTGTCGTGCCCCGGTGCAGAATTGCCCGGGTCTGGTTTCCTCGCAGGTAATATAGATATTCGGTTGCATGCACCAGGTGCAAAAGTTGACAAGCGCCTTGACGGTTACATTTTCGTCCGTGACATTTGCATAGGTTGCTGAAGCAAAAACCTGAGAGCTCCTGCAATCCAGGGGATTGGCAATGTCCCCGCATTCTTCGTAAAAACCGACGCCCACTTTTTGCCCCAGGTCCCAATCGTAAACAGTGACTGTGTTGAAAAAATTGGGAGTGAGTGTTAATTCCAGCCATTGCCCGGCTGAAGGATGGGGAGACCCCTGCATACAGGGAAGTTCATCCTCTCCCCTTCCTGGAATGGGATTATCAATATCAAAATTATCCATGCATTGGGCAATTTGGGGGGACGAACAATCCTGCCCACAATAATAGGGTTCGCAGGAAACATCAATCCGGGGCTGCATACACCATACACAGAAATTCACAAGGACCTTCACTGT
>Ga0180437_10005496_pt1 | contig 17323 bp, 13 predicted proteins | sample SS_ome_4_FD_132410 | JGI IMG/M metagenome (GOLD analysis project Ga0180437, IMG submission 132410) | Hypersaline lake sediment archaeal communities from the Salton Sea, California, USA - SS_3_D_1 metaG | ecosystem: Environmental > Aquatic > Non-marine Saline and Alkaline > Hypersaline >... | reverse complement strand
TTGTGATGGATGTCGGCGCCTTCGACCTTGGGGCCGTAACGCTTGGTCGGCGAGTCGTCGATCACCAGCCGCAGGATTGGCGGCAAGGGAAGCTTGACCAGCAGCAGCGCCACCAGCCGCGAAGCGGCGAAAGCACGTAGCCGCGGGCGTGAGCCCGCGGAATGCAGGCCCCCCCTATCCAGCAAAGCCGCGAAACGGCGACAGCATCGCGGCGCCGCCTGGAACGCCAGAAATTGCCCCGCCGCAACATTTTTTTCGGGCCTTTCCGCCACGCGCAACCCTTGTCCACGCGAAGACTTACAGCTACACCCCCCCCGAGGCATGCTCGACGCATGTTGTTTGATAACTATTTGCTTGACGTAGGCCGTTTCCGAATTTCAATCAGGGTCGGCTTGGCAATCCTTGCCGGCAACGCAGGTCCGACCCCTGTAGCTAAAAGGAACCACACCACTATGTTACGAAATCTGTTTCCGCGGCATTCGTTGGGCCTGGCGGCCACGCTCAGTGTTCTTTCGTTGGCTCTGGGTACTTCGCGCGCCGTCGCCGGCATCGTCGTATCGCGGGCGACGTCTTTCCCCACGTCCCCTGACCTCACGGTCATCGATGATACCCAGGACGACGGTTCGGTGACTTTGCACACTGACCGTCGATTGACGCAGACGTTTCAGGTTGCATCGGGCTTCACCATCGACAAATTCTACATCGACACCACAAGTTTGGTGGCCAACAAGTCATTCACGGTCAGCATCTTTTCGGTCTCGGATACCAATGCGGGCGCGCCCAATGCGGTGCCTACCGTCACCACGAATCTGCTTACGACGACGAGCGCGACGACACCCTCCACGGGCAGCGGTAACGTCTTGGAATTCGACCTCACCGGATCCGATGAAATCTTCTTGGCGGCGACCACCGGCTCAGCAGGCTATGCACTTCAGCTCAATCGCACAGAGGCCGATGGCGCATTCATTTGGCGGCTCCATGAATCTGGTGATGGTACCGGTGGTGGTACCGTCGGCCCAGATCTGTACGCCGCGGGTCAAGCTTATGGGACGGCATTGGGAGGTGGATTTACGCACGGCAACTCCGACTACACGCTCGCCTTCACCGCTGTCCCCGAACCCTCCACATTCGCCCTGGCTGCCCTCGGTGTTTTGGGTCTAATTGGCTTGGGACGACGACGGAAGCGATAGAAGCACCGTAAACCGACCGGTTTTCGAAACTCACAAAGCCCTGCCCAACGGCGGGGCTTTTTCATGCGCCCGCGGATACCCCCTATCGACGCGATTCGGACTCACGCCGGGCGCACTTTTCGCCGCTCCCACGCGAACCGCGCGCATTCCACACGGATACCCATCCTGTCGCAAGCGGCGTACGCCGGCCGGTCACGCGTTCGCCCCGTACCGGGCCTGTCCCGCCTCGACAATCGCCTTGAGCAGGTCGGCGTACCGCATCCTCGCCATCCCCGCCATCAGGTTGAACTTGCCGTCCCAGCACCAGCCGGGGTTGGGGTTCACCTCGAGCAGTTTGATCTCGCCGGCCGCGTCGGCCCGAAAGTCAAAACGGGCATAGTCCTGGCAGCCGAGCCGTTCGAACAGCGCGCTGGAATGGTCGTAGAGCTGGCGCACCCGGTCGGCCTCGAGCTTCGCCTCGCAATACTTGATCTGCGACCAGTACGGCGATTCGGGCAGCCACTTCGATTCATATCCCAAAATCGGCGGCAGCGACGGATCGAGCCCGCTGAAATCGACCTCCAGCGGCGGAAGGAATTGGTAGCCCTGGCCCGGATTTCCGACAATGCCGATACTGTACTCCTTGCCGGTGAGAAATTCCTGCACCAACAGCGGAATGCCCGGGAACTCGCTCCGCAGTTCCTCCATGCGGGTGATCAGGCGGTCGGGCGTATAAACGATGGACGCCTGCGTGATGCCCACGCTGCTGTCGCCGTAGTTGGGCTTGACCAGCGCGGGAAAGATGCTGGGGAGCGTGGCCGACTGGTCGTCGGGATCGACGTAGGTTTCCAGCGGCGTGGGCACGCCCAGCGCGTCGGCGATGTAGCGGACGTTCGACTTGTTGTAGCACAGCCCCAGCGCGGCCGGCCCGGCGCCGGTATACGGCACGCCGAACAGTTCCAACATGGCGGGCACGTGGAGTTCCTTGAAGGCGTCGTTGTCAAAGCCCTCGTCGCACAGGTTGAGCACAAACTGCGGCGGCTGTCGGCGGAGTTCCGCGATCAGCGAGGCGTGGTTGTCAACGTAGGAAAACCGGTAGTCGTCCAGCTCCGCCAGGGCCGCCTTGAGCCGATGGATCGTTTCGAAGTCCTCCGGGTTGAATTGCCCGTCCCGCTTGATTTTGTCGGGCAGCCGCGGGTCGCCCAGGAGCACCGTCACTTCGGCGAATCGGGGCTTGCGCTTGGGCGCCGGCGCGGCGGAGCGGGGGGCCTTGGCGGTGAAGAGAAACCGCTGGGCCATCATGCCCAAATCGTGCCCGCGACTGGAGTCGGCCACGAGCGTCTCGTGCGTGCGGATGTGCGTGAAACCGGCCTGCTCGAGCAGCGCGGTAAGCGCCTCGGCCGTGTAAAGCCGTTCGGCGTAGAATTGATCGACGATGACCCCCTTCTCGGCATGCACCACCACTTCCCGAGAAATCAGCCGCACCCCGTCCGCGGCCAACGACCGCTCGCGGCAGACGAAGTGGTTCTGGTCGATCCATTCCCAGTTGCGGGGCGAGAAATGCTTCTGCATCCAGGCCCCGTTGACGATGTCCAGGGCGACCGTTCCGCCGCCCGGCGCCAGGGCCCGCTGCACCGCGTGGAGCACCGCCAAATCGTCTTCCTCGCGGTCGAAATAGCCGAACGAATTGCCCATCAGGGCGACGCAGTGGAAATCGCTTTGCTTCAAGCGGAACCTGCGGGCATCCCCTTCGTGAAACTCGACCGGAAGCTTCTGCTGGGCCGCCCGCCGCCGGGCCAGCCGCACCAGGTACCGCGAGCGATCCACCCCCACCACGTGGCGGAAGCCCCGGCGGGCCAGTTCCAGGCTGTGCCGGCCTTGCCCGCAGCACAAGTCGAGCACCCGGTCGTTGGGCTCCAGGCCGACGGCTTTGATCAGGGCGTCCACCTCGGCGACGGTGTTGGCGTCGTTTTCCACGACGTCGCCGTCGGTTTGCAGGTAGACGGCGTTGAACAGCGTCCGCCACCAATCGGCCGGCAGGTGCCGCTCGAGGTCCGGCACCGGCCCGAGGGTGCGGCCGGACGCGGCGCGGTTGGCAGGGGAGCGGCCGTTGCCGGCTTTGCCCGCAGGGCGTTTGGAATCGCGGTTTGCCGCAAGAGAGGGACCATTCGACGACGGCGGTTGGTCGAGGCGCGTTTTGGTTGCCAAGGAAGGACGGCTCCAGAGAGGCCCGCAGGCCGGTGACGTGAAATCGTTTCGAAAGATGATAAGATCGGCCGGGGGGGAAAGGCAAGATCGGTATTCGGCGCATTTCCAGCCCGGGACCAACCAGCTTTCGGCGGCTTACTGGTCTTACAGCAAATCCACCATGGCCCGCCCCATCGCCCGGCCGACGTTCCGATACGTCTCGGCGTTCTGATGGTAGTGGTAGCGCTGGCCAGTGGCCAGGGAGAGCGACGTCGAAGCGGCGAACAACGCACGTTTTCGCGACAACGGCCCGCTCCCTGACCAATGGTCAGGGCTATTCAGTGCGCTCCCACCTCTTCCGCCCAGGCCCGCCACTTCGCCGCCAGTTCCTTCACGAGTTCCGGCTTCTGTGCGGCCAGGTTGTTCAGCTCCGTGCGGTCCACGCTCATGTCGTAAAGTTCCCACGGACCGCCGCGGGCACAGACGAGTTTCCAGTCGCCCTGGCGGACAGCGCGGTTGTTGGTGAATTGGAAGAACAACGCTTCGTGGCCGTCGCGCTCTTCGCCCTGAAGGATCGGCAGGAGCGATTTGCCCCGTAGCGGTTTGAGCGACCGGCCTCGGTAGGCATCCGGGTAGTCCGAACCGGCCACGTCCAGGAGTGTCGCCATGATGTCGATCAGGTGGCCTGGTTGATGCGTGACACTGCCGGCCGCGGTCTTCAGGCCCGCCGGCCAGTGGACGACCAGCGGCGTGGAGATGCCGCCTTCGTGCTGGTTTTGCTTGTACCAGCGGAAGGGGGTGTTGCCGGCGCCGGCCCAGCGTTTGTCGTAGGTGAGGTGCGAGCCGCCTTCCCACGCCTTGTGCTTATCCATGTTTCGGGTGCGTTCGAAGGGGCAGGCGCCGTTATCCGAGAGGAACATGATGAGCGTGTTTTCGGCGGCGCCTATCTTGTCGAGCTGTTTCAGCAGCCGGCCGATGTTCTGGTCGAGCCGGTCGACCATCGCGGCGAACACGGCCATGCGGAAGTCCTCGTACTTCTGCTCGGCCGGCGAAAGCGAATCCCACGCAGGAACGTCGGCCGGCCGCGGGCTGAGCATCCACGGCCTGGCGAACAGGCCCATCTCGATTTGCCGCTGGCGCCGCTGCTTTCGCAGCGCATCCCAGCCGCACATGTATTTGCCGAAATACTTGTCGATCTCCTCCTTCGGCGCCTGCAAAGGATAATGCGGGGCGTTGTAGGCGAGGTACAGAAGGAACGGTTGATCTGCCGATGGCGCCTCCGCCGCTTGCGGCGTCACGGCGTCGCGCAAAAACTCCATCGCGTAGTCCGTCACCGCGTCGGTCGTATAAAAGCCTTCCTTGGGTACCTCGAACGTCTCCCCGTTTAACCGAAACGTGTTGTCGCCAAGAAAGAAATCGGTCGCTCCACTGAGATGGCCGAAGTAACGGTCGAACCCGCGCTCGGTCGGCTCGCCCGCCATGTGCCACTTGCCGGACATCAGCGTGCGATACCCGGCCCGCCGCATCGCCTCGCCGATGGTCATGCAGTGGTTGAGCTTCCCGACGCCGACCTCGGGATGGTACAGCCCGGAGAGCAGCGTGGCCCGCGTCGTCTCGCACTTGGCGCAGTTGTAAAACTGCGAGAACCGCAGGCCGCCCGCCGCAAGCTTGTCGATGTTGGGTGTGGCGATCTCTCCGCCGTAGCAACCGAGATCGGAGAAGCCGAGATCATCGACCAGAATCACGACGATGTTGGGGCGGGCGTGATGGTCGGACGCCGCGGGCTCGGCGCCGGTCGCGCTTCGGCAGAAGAAAATCGCGGTCAGGGTGAGCGACGCAATCGTGAAGGGTCTCATGGGAGAGCTCGTCGGCGGGGCGAATCCGGGGGAACACCATCCGCCAGTCTGCGTCGCGCATTCCTTTGCGTCAAGCTTGCCGGCCACGATTGCTGCGCCGCGTTCGGGCGGCGTGTCACTCGATCCAGTCCAGCCGGAGCATTCCCTGCCTGGTGATTTCGGTCGTCGTCCCAAAGCTTCGTCCTTCCCAGTCCAGCGAATCCCGCAGCCAGGAAACGTCGTCGTCCGACGGGCGGCAAAGCTGAAGGCGACGCATCTGCGTGGGCTGCATCGTCAGGGCGGCCAGGGCGCCGGTGGCGGGATCGAGTTGGGGCAGATAGAGCAGGCCCAGGTCCCCTCGGAAATCCTCGTGCCCGCGGATGCCTTCGTAATCGGTAATCAAATCGCCGCAGCCATACAGGATGAGCCGGCCCTTGTAGACCTCGATTCCCTTGACGTGGTGCGAGGAATGGCCGTGCACGATTGCGACGTCCGCCTCGTCGATCAGCCGGTGGGCGAAGTCCTGGTGCGGCTGCGGGATGTGATAACCCCAATTGCCGCCCCAGTGGATCGACACGATGACGAGGTCCCGGTCGGATTCGCGGGCCGCCTTGATCCGCCGCGCGAGGTCATTACACGTCTCGTGCGAAAAATCGGGCAGCACGGCAAGGCCCGCCGAAGCCTCTCCCGCCGCCCACGCCTCGGGCATGCCGGAGTCAGGCGACGCCACGCCAAAGACCAGGATGCGGGCCCCGCAATCGGTCCGCAGCGCCGCCGGAGCATTGGCCGCGGCCCGATCGGCCCCGGCGCCAACCACGCCGATATTGGCCGCCTTGAGCGTCGCGAGCGTTTCGGTCAGGCCGCGGTATCCCCAATCCAGGGTGTGATTGTTGGCCAGCGTCGCGCAGTCGATGCCCGCCCCGGTGAGGCAACCGACGTTCTTCGGCGACATGCGGTAGTGGACGGCCTTGCCTTTCCAGTGGCGGTCGCTGGTGGTAACGGCCGTTTCCAGATTGATGATACGGGCCACGGGATGCAGCGCGTCCAGCACATCGAGGGCGAAGCCCCAAATGGAACGGTCATCGGCGGGCCTCTTGATCTCCCCGTGCTTCCGCTCGGCAAGTTTGACGTATTCCCGCGCGTCTTTCACGTACGATTCGTGCAACTGCGGATCGACGGGACGGGCCAGCATCTGATCGATCCCCCGCCCGGTCATCACATCGCCGCTGAGAAAAATGGTGAGCATGTTTCAATGGTAGGCCAGGCCATTCGCGGCCACCAGAGGCGAGAGCGTTCACTGTGACAAAGGACTCGACTCAAGTCGCCCAGCAGAAGTGGATGCCTGACAACCCGCAACGGGTGGCACGCCCTGAGCCCCTTAGGGCGGTGGGCGTGGGAAGCGGGGCCTAACGTTCCATGCCCAACGCTCCCGACCCCTTCCCTCTCCCATTTATCAGGTCAGGCGCCGCGCCAATCGACCATTTCGAAAAATCATTCTCATCACGAACAACTTGTCGATAAACGGTGTCCCGCTCCATCGGCTCGCGGCCGGCTTCGAGGATCAATCGCCGGATGTCACTGACGGAGAGAACCTCCGGCGTCGTCGCGCCGGCGTCGTGGTAGATCCGTTCGTGTCGTACGGTCCCGTCCAGGTCATCGGCGCCATAAGACAGCGCCGTCTGAGCCACGCCGATATCAAGCATGATCCAGTAGGCCTTGATGTGTGGGAAGTTATCGAGCATCAGCCGGCTGATCGCTATCGTTCGCAGATCCATTAGTGAGGACGGCTTCTCGAGGTGCGCTAGGCCGGTATTCTCCGGATGGAAGGCCAGCGGGATGAAGGTTTGAAAACCGCCGGTTTCATCCTGCAGTTCTCGCAGTCGCACCAGGTGGTCGATGCGATGTTCGGCCTGTTCGATGTGGCCGTAAAGCATCGTCGCGTTCGTCGGGATGCCGAGCCGGTGGGCGGTGCGGTGGACGTCGAGCCAGCGTTCCGCGTCCGCCTTGTGCTCGCAGATTTGATCGCGGACGGCCGGATGAAAGATTTCCGCCCCACCGCCGGGCAAGCTCCCCAACCCCGCCTCCTGCATTTCCTCGAGTATCTCCTGCGCGGGCCGCTTGGTGAGAAACTCGAACCAGTTGATCTCCACGGCCGTCCACGCCTTCAAATGCAGCCGGGGATACGCCTCGTGCAGCAGCCACACAATGCCCAGGTAGTCTTCATACTTCATCTGGTGGTGCAGCCCGCCGACGATGTGCATCTCGGTGCAGCCGTGGTCCACCGCCTCTTGCCCGCGGGCGAGGATTTCCGCGTCGTTCATGCGGTAGGCTTTCTCCGACCGCAGATCACTACGAAAGGCGCAGAAATTGCAGCGGTAAACGCACACGTTGGTCGGATTCAGGTGCGTGTTGATGTTGTAGAAGGCGGCGGCGCCATTGAGCCGTTCGCGGACGAGACTGGCGAGCTGGCCAAGCGGATGCAGATCGATGTCACGGTCGTAAAGACGAACGCCCTCTTCAAACGTGAGTCGCTCGCCGGCATACACTTTCTCTTTTATCTGGGCAAAGGAAAGGCGTTCGGACATGCGCAGGCAAAGTGGCGGTGTGGATGAAACCTTTAACGTGAACCGGATTGCCCTTCGAGCGGCAACGCAATGGCGCCGTTCGCGGAGCGAACGGCGACCCTGTCGTCACTCTCCCCGGATGATTTCTGCCGCTTCCGTGGCGGCGGCTTGGACGCGTTCGCTGGCGGCGTCCCCGCCGGCCAGGCGGTCGATTTCCTCCAGGGCCGGCCTGGCCGCGGCGCCGAGGCGGGCCAGGGCGATGACCGCGGCCATTTGGACCTCGGCGTCCGGAGTCTTCAAGGCCTCGGTCATCTGGGGGACCGCGGCCGCGCCCGCTTCGCCGCGCCCCGCGATGCGGTCAACCAGCACCCGCTTCAGGCCCGCATCCGGCTCGGAAGCCAAAAGCTCGGCAAATACGGTGACGGCCTCACGCGGATCGGCCAGGATGCGGTGCAGCGCGGCGATCGACGCGGCCCGCACGTTGCGATCGGGCGACGTGGCGGCCGCTTCTTTCAGGGGGGGAATCGCCGCCTCGGCCGCCGGACCCAGCCGGGCCAGCCGCCGGGCGATCGCCGCCTTTGCCGTTGCCGTGGCGCCGCCGCTGGTTAGCGCTGGCGTGAGGGCGGCGAGCCGGTTCGCGACAACGGCATCGTCCAATTGATTGACTGCCTGAAGCGCGACCCGCCGCACCTGGGCATCCTCGTCCCGCAGGGCGGTGAGAAAGGCGTCCACCTCCGAATCCTCCGACGGATCGAGCCCCTTGAGCAACCCGAATGCGGCCCCCCGGCGGACGACGGGATCGTCGTGCGCAAGCCATGTGAGAAGCTGCCGCCGGTTCTCCTTCGCCAGGCGGTTGATCGCCTCGATGGCCTCGTCACGGGCGGCCAACTCCGGGCTGTCGATCTGTTCGGCGTGGTGGCGGAATCGAGCGACCGAAACGGCCGGGTCGGTTTGGCCGCCGCTGGGATGATCCACGGAACCGGCGCCACCCGCGGGGGAAGCATTCCCGCCGGCGTTTGTGGCTCCGTTCGACGGCGTGTTCACCCGCGAGGAATCGGCGCCATCCATCGGCGGGGCAGGGCGGCGATCCTTCGTGTTGTTCCCGGCCGCCGGCACGGGCGGCCCTGTCTTCTCGCTACCCCAACAGCCAGGCCCCAAGAGCAACATCGCGGCCAGCAAGGTCAGGCCGAGGCTTCTCGCGACCCGCAATCGCCGGCGCCAAAGGTTTCGCATTTTGGTCATTCGAATTTGTTTAGAATTTCGGATTTAGAGATTGGAATTTCGCGCCGTCAGATGGCCGCTTCCCCGCGCTCGCCCGTCCGGATGCGAATGCAGTCTTCCAGCGGCAGCACGAACACCTTGCCGTCGCCGATCTCGCCCTTCTCGCCGGTGCGCCCACCCTTGAGAATCGCGTCGATGGTCGGTTGCACGAACTCCTCGTTCACCGCGATCTGCAACTGCACTTTGCGGAGCAGGTTGACGGTGAATTTGTGGCCCCGGTACATCTCGGTTTGCCCCTTTTGCCGGCCGAAGCCCTGGCAATCCACGACCGTCAGGCGGAAGACCTCGACGTCGGTAAGGGCGGCTTTGACCGCTTCGAGACGGTTGGGTTGGATGATGGCGATGATCAGTTTCATGGAAGTGCTTTGGGTTGAAGGCCGCCGTCGCTTACGCTTCCGGCTCCGTTGCGTCCCTTATCGCTCCGCGAAAGCGACGGTCCTCTATTCTCGCCCATTGGCGCCGTGTTCGGCAACATCGCTCGCCAGGCGGCGGACCGCTGCCACGATTCCCGGCATGGTGTATTCGCTCGCCTCGGCGGCCGGTTCCAAGCCGAGATCCCGGAGCGTCGCCGAAGTGACGGGGCTGATCGAAACCAGCCGCGTTTTCGCTAGCGCGTCGCCAACAAGGCGGGCCAGCGAACGGGCGATGGACGAACTGGTGATCGTGACGAAGTCGATCCCGCCGTCCTGTAATCGGGCGACGATCGAGGGTTCGGCCGCCGCGATATCCCGGCTTTCGTAGACCGTGATTTCTTCCACCATTGCCCCGGCCGCCGCCAGTGCTTCGGGCAATACGTCCCGGCCCCGACTCGCACGCGGCAACAGAAAGCGGCGATCGGCGGCCCGCGCGGCCAATGCTTCGGCCAGCGATTCTGCCCGGTATTCGGCCGGCGTGACGTCGGCGCTGAGGCAATACTCGGCGAGGGCCGCTTCCGTCCCGGGGCCCATGGCGGCGATGCGTACGCCGCCGAGGACCCGCACGTCGCGACCGGTATCCAGCAGCCGCTCGAGCAACGAGCGTACGCCGTTGCCGCTCGAAAAAACCAGCCAGTCGTAGGCGCCTTCTTCGAGCCGGGCGATCGCCGCGTCCACCGGCCCCCAATCCGCCGGCGGGGCGATTTCGATGGTCGGCTGACTCAGCGTCTCGGCGCCGAGAGCCTCCAAGGCATTCACGAGATCGCCCGCCTGATGTTCTGGCCGTGTTACCAGCACGGTCCTGCCGAAGAGGGGCCGGTCGGTAAACCACCACGCGGGCGGGGCGTGGGCGGCGGCCTCTCCCACCACCACCACCACCGGCGGCCTCACCGCCGACCCCGGATGCAGCAGCGCCGGTATTTCGCCCAGCGTCCGCCGCCACGTCCGCTGTGTCGGCAGGCTGACGTTGCGTACGGCCAGGCAGGGCGTGCCGGCGGGTTTTCCGTGGGCGATGAGCTGATTCGCCCACTGCGGCGCCGTCGTCACTCCCATGTAGAACACGAGCGTGCCGGGAAAGGCGGCCAGCGCCGCGTAATCCAGTTTCGACGCCGCCGGCTCGCTCTTGGCAGACCCAGTATCCGGCCGTTCCTGCCCCGTGACAAACGCGACCGCCGACGAATAATTCCGGTGCGTTAAGGGTACGCCGCTGTACGCCGTAACCGCGAGGGCCGCCGTAATTCCCGGCACGATTTCAAACGGGATGCCCTCCGACGTGAGCCGCCCGACCTCCTCCGCCAGGCGGCCGAAGATGGCCGGATCTCCACCTTTCAGCCGCACGACCCTCTTGCCTTGGCGGGCTTCGGCGACGAGGCGGTCGTCGATCTCGGCCTGCGACCACACGCCGGCGACGTCGGCGCCGCGCTGGTTCCGCCGGCCGTGCTTGCCGACGCATATCCTCTCGCACGACTCCGGCGCCAGCGCCACCAGGCGCGAGTTCGCCAGGGCATCGTACAAGACCACGTCGGCGCCGGCGAGCACGTCCAGCGCGCGGGCGGTGATCAAACCGACGTCGCCCGGCCCGGCGCCGACAAGATAGACCTTGCCGACCGGCATGTCGTCCAACTCGTTCGTTCCGCTCGTCAGGCTCATGCCGATTATTGGAATCGGCAAAACCCGGACCGGCAAGCCGAGCCGCGGCGCCGCGGCGTGCGTACGGATCGTCAACGGCGAGGCGCCTTCTCGACCGCGCCGACCCGGAAAATGGCGACCCATTGCGGCAAAGCGGTATCGCATCACGCATCCGCTACATGGCCCCCCAGCCGTCTGCCAGATATAATGTAGGATTGTGAATTTTGTCGGCGCCCGCGTCGGCCAACCTCTTGCATCATCCTGATCCAACTGCCATGGCCAACGAAAACCTTGACGACGAACAACGGAAGAATCCGCCTGGGACCGGCGCAGAGGCGGACGGCCCCGAGGAGGAAGTCCATCTCACGCTCCCCGAGCTCACGCCCGTGGCCCGCAAACGGCTCGAGCGGTGCTTCCAGTTCGGGGTGCAGAAGCGGAAGCAGCCCAAGCCGGACCACGATTACGCGCACACCATGTTCGGCACGGCGGTGCAAGGCGACCCCGCGAACTTGAAGTACGTCGAGGCGATGTTCGAGAACCTCGTTACGAAGTTCAACGCCAACAGGAAGGGGGGCAGGTCCCCCAATCCGGCGAGCGAGGCGGCGGCCAAGGCCGCCATTCGCAAGGCGGTCAAGGAGCAGAAATGGCCGGATGTGCTCAAGCACGTTTCCGACGCCCTGGCCGGAAATCCCTGGGACGCGCCGACGCTGCGGGCCATCGCCACCGCCTGCGAGCAGTTCCATCCGCAACTCAATGAGGTGGAACTGAAATACCTGAAGATGGCCCTGGACGCCAACCCCCGCGACATCGACGTAAACAAACACTGCGCGGTCACGCTGGCCCGGGTGGGACAGTACGATCAGGCGATCGGCTGCTGGCGGCGGATCGCCGATCTCCGCGGCGGGGACCAGGAGGCGGACCGCAACATCGCCCGATTGCTCCTGGAAAAAACCCGTGGCGCCATGGGGTTGGAGGACGAATCGATCTCCGACGACGAAAAGGAAAAACGCCGCGCCGAGCGGGCCAAGACCCGCAAGGAAGCGGTCAAGCAGGCCGACGCCGCCGCGATAGCAAAGAAGCAAGCGGCGAAACCGGCCGCCCCGCCCGAGGAAGCCCGCCCCAAAATCGTCCTCACCCAGCGGCAGCGGCTCGAGGGGGCGATCATCGAGAACCTCTACGACATGGAGAACTACTTTCTCCTGGCCGACCTGCACGCCAAAGACGGCCGCGAGCGCGAACGGGTGGCGGTGCTGCAAAAGGCGGTCAACGCGGCCGGCGGCGACGGCGCCCTGCAGCGGCAAATTATCGACTACGAAACCCGCGACCTCCGACGCAAAGTCGCCGCGATTGAAAAAAAGACCGCCGCGGAAAAAACCGAAGAGAACGTGCGGCTGGTCCGCAAGGCCCGGGCCACCCTCAATCAAAAGGAATTGGAACTGTACCAGGACCGCGTCGAGCGATTCCCCGATTCCCAGCCGCTTCGGTTCGAACTGGCGATCCGCAACAAGCGGGCCGGCAATTTCGAACAGGCCATCAAGCTCTTCACGGAGGTCCAGGAGGACGAGGAACTCAAGCCCGTGGCGACGCTGGAGCTGGGCGAGTGCCAGCAGCATGTCAAGCTCTACCAAAAGGCGCTGCAAACCTACATCCAGGCCGTGGACCTGGCCAAAACGGGGGACACTGTCGAAATCCGCAAGGCCGCCCTCTACCGGGCCGGCAGCCTCGCTTACGGGCTGAAGGACTACGTCAAAGCCGAGAAATACATCGGCAACCTTTTCGAATTCGACTCCGAATACCGCGACTGCAAAGCCCTCCTGGACAAGATCGACGCGAAGCGTTACAAAAAGTGATTCGGCGTAAATCCGAACCACGAATATCGAAATCCGAAACCGACCATGCCCAACACCAAAAGCGCCAAGAAACGGCTCCGCCAGAACGAAGCTTGCCGTGCCCGCAACCGCGCCGTCCGATCGAGTGCCCGCACCAGCATCCGCAAGGTCCGTGAGGGCGTGCAGCGCAGTGCGGTGGAAACGCTTGACGACGCGTTGCTCACGGCGACGAAGAAAATCGACAAAGCGGCCGGGCGCCGCATCCTCCACCCCAACAAGGCCGCCCGGCTCAAATCGCGGCTGAACAAGGCGGTGAAGCAAGCGAAGACGGGCGAGGCCTCGTCGTGATTTCTATCGTTTAACCCCAAGCCGCAGGCGACGGGCCTTGGTCGACCATGAATCCGCCATCGTCAACCCTGCTTGACCGCCGCTTCGCCATCCTTGTCTCCCGCTACAACGAGTCGATCACCGGCAAGCTCCTCGCCGGCGCGGTCGACACGTTTTCCAACGCCGGCTTTGCGGAAGACGCGGTCGACGTCTTCTGGGTCCCCGGCGCCTGGGAACTCTCGGTCGCCGCCGCCCCCCTGGCCCGCAGCAAGAAATACGCCGGCGTGGTCTGCCTCGGCGCCGTCATCAAGGGAGAGACCACCCATGACCAGCACATCAACCGCCAGCTCAGTGTCACGCTGGGCCAAATCGCCGTCGAGACCGAAGTCCCCGTGCTGATGGGCGTGCTCACGGTCAACAGCCTCGAACAAGCCATCGCCCGCAGCGGCGGCGCCGTGGGCAACAAAGGCGTCGAAGCGGCCGAAGCCGCCCTCGAAATGGCAGGCCTGATGCAGCGGCTTCGCCAAATATAGCCCTGGCCATTGGCCAGGGAAGGGCCGGTCCCTTGGCTCACTCCGACCACACGCCTCGTCCCGCCGCCTTCGCCTCATCCTGCGCTTTGTACAGCCGGCGGGTCATCGCCGCCGAGTCGCCGGTGTAGGGGTCGGCGCGGGCCAGGCCGGCGCGGACGAGCTCTTCGTTGAGCATCACCTCGTCCACAAAAACGTAGGCCAGGGCGCGGCCGTACCGGTCCACCCGCCGCCGGTCCAGCCGCAGGTACGCCTGGCCGCCGGCGAGAAACGCCTCGGTAAAGGCGGTCGCTTCCGGACCCCACGGCTGCACGGGTGTTCCTTCCTTGACCGTCTCGGGCGTGTCGATGCCGAGCAGACGCACGCGGACGCGCTTATCGCCATCGAGAACGATGATCGTGTCGCCGTCGACGACCCGCTCGACCCGGTAGGCGGCTTCGCGCAGTTGCGGCGGGGAGGGTGGGGCGTGGCGGCCGGGCCAAAGGCCGAAGCCGCGCAGCGAGGCGAGGGCCACCAAGAGCAGAACCACCCACACCGACTTCGGCGGTCGCCTGCGAAACTTCCACGCCCCCGGCAGACGGCGTCGGTTCACGGCAAGGGCTCGTTTGCGCGGCAGGTTTCAGTTCTCACTGAACTCCAAGGGGGCGCCGGCATGGGGCGCCGCCACCTGGCGCCGAAGCGGGTCCTCCGCCAGCCGCCGGGCGCAATCGGCGCAAAGACTGTAGCCCTCGCAGCGGTCGTACTCCAGCGGCTCATCCAGGTCGGGCGCTTCGTCGAATCGCTCCAATAGCTCATGAATCTCGAGCAGGTAATCGCGGTCGCCCGTCTCTTCACCGGCGGCCAGGGGATCGATGACCGCCGTGATGTTTACCGATGCGTGAAACCGCAACTCGCGCTCCGTGTCGATCGCGCGGCCACATCCGTCGCAGATATGCTGAATCATGTTGATTCCGTCCTCAGCGAAAGGCGGCAAGAGGTCGTCGCTTGGGCATCCGTGCCGGCAAGCCGAACCAGACCAAACCTCCAACTCCCTCCATCGTAAACCCCCATCGCGGGCCGCGGCAAGCCGTGTCGCGGGAATTTTGCGAAACGCGCAAAACCCCGCTATTGAGCGGCGGCTACGGCCGACCCCTATGGCGCTGCGGCGCCATCTCGGATTAGAATCTTCCACCGTAGGTTCAGCGCATCCTGTGCGCATGCGCATAATCCGAAGCACGAATATCGAAATCCGAAACAAATCCGAAGCACGAATGACCGAAATCCAAAACCGCCGCCGCAGCGCAAGATTTCGCAGGGACGTCTTGAACATTCGAATTTCAGATTTGTGATTTGTTTCGGATTTCGAGATTCGGATTTCGGATTTCACTTCGATATTCGTGCTTTGGATTTGGTTGCCGCTTCGCCGCATTACCGACCTTCGACCGAATCGCTCCGCGCCACCGCTGATCGCAGTCATCGCCTATGACCAGCCCAGAATTCATCGCCAAGTGGCAAAAGGCCAACCTCTCCGAGCGGTCCGCCTGCCAGCAGCATTTCCTCGACCTGTGCGAACTCCTCGGCCAACCCAAGCCCGCCGCGGCCGACCCCGACGGCGCCTGGTACACCTTCGAACGCGGCGTCCGCAAAACCACCGGCGAATCGGGCTGGGCCGACGTCTGGATGCGGGGGCATTTCGGCTGGGAATATAAAAAACGCGGCCGCGATCTGGACGAAGCCTACCGCCAACTCCTCCTGTATCGCGAAGACCTGGAAAACCCGCCCCTGCTCGTCGTCTGCGATCTCGACAAGTTCAAAATCCACACCAACTTCACGGGCACGGCCAAACGGGTTTACGAGTTCGACCTCGCCGGCCTTGCCGAGCCCGACAACCTCGGCGTTCTCCGCCGCGTCTTTTCCGACCCCGACTCGCTCAAGCCCGGGGTCACCGCCGAGAGCGTCACCCGGCAAGCCGCCGAGCGGTTCGGCGTGCTCGCCGACGGAATGCGGGTCCGCGGCGTCGAGCCGCACGCGGCCGCCCACTTCCTGATGAAGCTGATGTTCTGCATGTTCGCCGAGGACATCCGCCTCTTGCCGGAGAAAATCTTCTCCCGCGTGCTCGAGCAGTGCAAAACCGATCCCGCCACCCTCTCCGGTCGGCTGAAGGCCCTGTTCACGTCGATGGCTTCCGGCGGCTACTACGGGGCGGACAAGATTCTCCATTTCAACGGCGGGCTCTTCGCCGATGACGACGTCATCGACCTGAACCGGGACGAAATCGCGGAATTGATCCGCGTGAATGATCACGACTGGGGCGCCGTCGAGCCGTCCGTCTTCGGCACGCTCTTCGAACGGACCTTGGACCCCGCCAAGCGGTCGCAGATCGGCGCCCATTACACCAGCCGCCAGGACATTCTCACGCTGCTCGAGCCGGTGATGATGGCGCCGCTCCGCAAGGAGTGGGCCGACGTGAAGGCCCGGGCCGAGAAGCTATGGCAAAAAGTCCTCGAAAAATCGCCCCACCGTTCGCCCAAGGCAAAGAAGCCCTCGAAGGCGGTCCGCGACTTCGAGCGGGTCATTCTCGATTTCGCCGACCGGCTGGCCCATCTCCGCGTACTGGACCCGGCCTGCGGCAGCGGGAATTTTCTCTACGTGGCGATCAACCTTCTGCTCGACCTGGAAAAGGAGGTCATCACCTACGCCGCCACCCGCGGTATGGGCCTGCTGCCGCAAGTGCGACCAACGCAACTCGCGGGCATCGAGATCAACCCCTACGCCCAGCAACTGGCCCAGGTGGTCATCTGGATCGGCTACTTGCAGTGGATGCATCACAACGGCTTCAACCCGCCGCGCGACCCAGTGCTCGAACCGATCGAAAGCATCGACTGCCGCGACGCGATCATCGACCTGAGCGACCCGGAAAACCCGCGCGAACCGGAATGGCCGGCGGCGGATTTCATCGTGGGGAATCCGCCATTTTTGGGTGGGAGTAAGATTCGCTCCGAGCTCGGCGACGACTATACGGACGCAATCTTTCGCCTTTACGGAAATCGTATTCCGAACTTCAGCGACCTTTGCTGCTATTGGTTCGAGAGAGCGCGCGAAATGGTCGTGCGCGAGAATGTCGGTCGCGCAGGTCTCCTGGCAACACAAGGCATTAGAGGTGGTGCAAATCGCGAGGTGTTGAAACGAATCAAGAACTCGGCCGATATCTTTTGGGCCGAATCAGATCGAAACCGGGTTCTTGATGGGGCTCTCGTTCACGTATCGATGGTGGGATTTGATGCTGGATTAGAAGCTGAAAAGACCCTTGATGGCGAAGTCGTTACTAGGATAAATGCGGATTTGACGTCTCGAGCGGACGTTACCATAGCGCACCAGCTTCAGACCAACTTGAGCATCTGCTTCATGGGCCCCTCGCCCAAGGCACCTTTCGACATCGATGATGGTGCGGCTCTTGACCCCGACTTATTCACCAACCCGTCCTTCCAAGAGCTTATTGGGCCTGGGGTTGCTTGCCGCTGGAGGGCGTGCGTAAGTGAGCGCGGAGGGCCCCCTTTCCCCCGACGTTCGTGCGAGGCTG